>Ga0180434_10000946_pt1 | contig 42651 bp, 61 predicted proteins | sample SS_ome_7_FD_132453 | JGI IMG/M metagenome (GOLD analysis project Ga0180434, IMG submission 132453) | Hypersaline lake sediment archaeal communities from the Salton Sea, California, USA - SS_1_D_2 metaG | ecosystem: Environmental > Aquatic > Non-marine Saline and Alkaline > Hypersaline >... | reverse complement strand
TGTCTTGGCGGCCGCCCGGATCTCTTCAATAGATGCCTTGATCAGACCCATAATGTCAGTGACTTTATGGATTGCAAGGCCGCTCTCAAGGAGTTTGTCGAGTTTCCCGGTTGCCTCCTCTATAACATCTTCCCAGCCTCTAATGATTGTCTCCTGCTCGCTGAAAATCCGCCTTGAATTGGTCAGCATGTCATCGAAAATGCCTTTGAAATTGAAGGTTTCCAGGGTCCAGGTTACAGCACCGCGAATCTTGTGCAAACCCTCCCAGAGCGTTTTGGCGAAGTGGGCAAAACTGATTTCGAGCACATACCAGATTTCCTGCCAGCCCCGCCATGAATCGGCAAGCAGGGCGATGCCGTAAGCGCCTTTCTCGGCCATTTCACCGATTGCCGTCAAAAAGGTTTTGGCATAACTTTGGATTTCATCCTTGTTTTGTCGAATGTAATGGACAAGCCGTTTCCCGGCCTCTGTACCGGTTGCCGCCATTTCGCTGAAAAGGGGAATAATGGCCTGGCCGATCTGTGTTTTGATACCGGTGAAAACCCGCCTGAGCCTGAGCATGTTGTCTTGAAACTCTGCCGCCTGGTCCGCGCTTACTTTATCGAAGGTAATGCCGAGGGCGTGTGCTTCCTCCTGCATCTTTCGCAAACCCTCGGCACCCTGTTTCATCAAAGGTAAGAGTTGCGTCCCTGAGCGCCCGAATAATTCTTGAGCGAGGGCCACACGCTTTGTATTATCTTCCATTTTGGCCAGGCCCTCGGACGCCTCGGCCATAATACTATCGAGGTCTTTCAGGGTACCGTCAGCATTCTTGACTTCGATACCCAAGGCCTCGAAAGACCGCTCCGCCTCTGCAAGTCCCTCGTCGGCATCGCTCATACGCTTGGCTAGGGTCCGCACGCCTTTTTCAAAACTTTCCATGCTTGAGCCGGAAAGTTCAACCGCGTGCTTCATACCCGAAAGCATCTCAGAGGAAAGCCCCAGCCGGAGGCTCATCTTCTGAAATTCATCCCCGGCCTTGGCCGTGCTTTGAGCTACGGCATAAAGCCCGGTACCCAAACCGCCGACTGCTGCGCCTGCGCCAAGGGCGAGCTTCTTGAGTCCGGGAAGCATGCCCCGGAGGGATTTCATAGTACGAGAGAATTGATCTTTCGCGTGGATTATTATTTCAAGTTTTTCGGCCATGTTCCTGCCTTATCTTCAGCCATTCATCCCGGCAAATAGCAAATATCTCAATGATAACGTTCGGCTGTTCTAACACGCCTCCGGGGTCCGGCCACTCCCTGAGCCGGTAAATGCCGTCCGTGTGCAGCTCGTGGCAGTCATAAAAGATATCCAGCCAAATCGAAGCGGGCCAACCGGCAACCAGAGCCCTTACGCTACGGTCCCGGCCTGCTCTGCCATAGAACCGGATGGCCCGCCGAAGTTTTTTACATCTCCCGAATTCACGCCGGAAATTGAAGCAATCTTAGAAATCACTACCAAAAGAAGGGGAAGGAATTGCATCTCTTCTGTCAAATCTTCTGCCGTGACAGGCCGAGCCTCTTCACTTTCCGAGTCCCGGACTTTCATATCGATATTCCTGATATGCTCAGAAAGCACCTGTGAGCCCAATTCCTGAAACTCCAAGGTCATATCAAACAAAGCATCGGTATCCTGATCCTTTGGCATCTCTTCCCATTTCTCAAGCAACGGCCTCACGGCCAGCATTGCCTTCCGGCGAAAGGGACGGATCTCCATTGAGACTTTTTCACCGTTGAATTCCGGCTCAAATGGCCGCCATCCTATGAGGTATTCAGTACCCATGTGCCTCCTAATATGTTGCTAAAGTGTTTACAAGCGTAAATCTGCCTATCGTTCCCGATCCGCTGTTGTATTTCGCCTTGCCGGTAAATCCTACCTCTAAAAGCCCTGGGCCGCCGATATTGACCGGAAAGGTCGTATAAAATACGGAGGGAAGGACGATTTCAAGCGCAGTGTTATACCCGGAGGCACATGCCTGGCCCTCGACTGTTACTATATATTCCTGCCGGGTCTGATTGCGGTAAAGATCAAATTCGGTATCATCTTTGAAAATCGCTGTTCCGGCCACTTCTATTGTCCGGTAATCACCCCGCTTGATCCGGTTTGCATACTTCTTGCCGTCCAGTGTGCCTTTGGCCTCAAGATTATTGTTAAACGTGATTGTTATCGTGGAAAGCTCGTCAACCGCAGAGCCGCCTATTTGTATGCTTGCTTGGTTCCACATCCACTCCGATCCCGTAGTATATGATGCAGTGTTTTTGGCTACCTTGCTAAAGCCTCCGCCGATCACCGAGGCTGTTTGTTTGATAACCGTGCCGTGTGCGATCTCAAGGGTTAGGGTATTGAGCAAGCAATCTTCATATTGATGAGCGCTCCCGGCGTCCCGATAAACCTCAACTGTCATGGGCGGTACTGCTGCCAGGTCGCCCCAATCGTTCGGGCTCGGCATAAATACATGAGTATACTCCGATGTGCCGAGTGTCTTATCATAGCTGTCCACATCGCACCAAGCCTTGAAGAATTTCCCGATTAAAAGCGGATGAGCGGGTACCACGATATCGCCCGCGATCTCGTGAAATCCGTCTAGGCTTTCGCCTTCTTCCATCCGGTTTCGCATCCCCGATTCAACAATCTCCGGTACGGTCTCGACCAGGCTTTCGGAGATAAGCGGAAACCAGTGGTAAGATCCCGTTTCGGCGGTTCCATAGGAATCCTGAAACGCAATCCCTAAATGTCCATTCTGTCCATAAGCCATTATTCTTCAACCTCCTCTCGCTGAGCTTTTTCAAGCTCCTCGTCTATATCTTTCCCCAATCCGCTGATCTGCAAACCGAGCTTTGGGGTTTCTCGCTTAGATTTCTTTGCCTTTGGTTTTTGCCAGAGCTTGCTTTTCTTAAGCTGCTTGGCCAGATCATCACCGACGTTTCGCACATCGCCCGTTCTCACGAGGCCAATGAGCGAATATTCGCGTTCCTCTTCGCCGATATATTCTAGTTTCATGCTCGCACCTCTGCCTTGATTGTTATGATTGCGGCGTGAAAGTAAATCTGTGCCTCCTCATCCTCATTGAATTCATACTTGATCTCATATCCGTTTGTCATGCTGACGGTATTGTTAAGGGTTTTATTCGCCGTGAGCACGTCCATGACTTCTTTTTCCGCATCCTGCAAGCGGTCCTCTGCATCCTCCCCTCTTAAAAAACTGGCCGCCTGGATCTCCACCATGACCGAAGGATGGGCAAGCCATGGCTGTGCGCCCGTAGTGTAGGAATCATAATCTAATCCGCTTCTATAAATCCCGATCCAGCCCTTGCCTTGGGCTGCTGTGTTCGGGTCATCATTGCGTTTTGGGTTTCGCTGAATGATGTAATCGGACAGGTTATCATCCAAAACCGTCTTAACCCCCTTGGTTATGTCCTTCATGTTGATCATTTCAGGATCTTCCTCACCCACTTAGCGTAAAGTTCTTTGATCTGCGGGCCGATCTGCCTTTGTGTGGGCAATATCCGGCGCACCGAGAGATTGTCCTTGCCAAAGTGGTGCTTATAGGCATAATCCACCCCCGCCTGAATCTTCGCTACCCATGCATCCCAATAGTGTTTCCACCGGCTTCGCATCGTTCCGGTATCCTGCAGGATCATTACCTTGCCCGTTTTCTTCGGTCCTTTCCTTCTGAGTGCAATAGTCACCGGGGAGAGCTCTTTCCAGCCCGTGCCGGGATGGGCCAGTTTCCCTTGCGTCTGGAAATTCTTTTGAATCCAGCGATCGGTCACCGCAACAGCCTGAGCATTTACGGTTTTTCGGTTCTGTAGCTTTTGCACCCGTGAATCCATGTGCTTTTGTAGCTGCTTAATGCCGATCATGGTAAATGATGCTAATGCCCGTGCCATCAATCCCTCACATCCTCTAATGCATCCAACCGCTCCGAGCTTACCTGTGTATACGGGCTTTCCGCCCCCAACATGGTATGCACAGGGTGATAATCTTGAAGGTTTGACCATATTTGCCCGGTCTGCGGTGCCGGAGTTATGGTTGTCCCTGATCCCGTGTAGATGTATTCCTCGCCATCCTTGATAGCCTCGATCCGCCCGATAACCACATCATGTATTTTTTGGGCATCCTTGGGCACCCGTGTCTTGAGCGCATTGTAATAGGCAAGGTCAATCGTCAGATCCTTAACAGTCGGGTGAGAGCCGGAAAAGGGAACGGAGAAATGAGAGGCTAGGCGCCCGTTTAGCTCCATTTCCGCATAATATATCAAATCGCTGTTTACTTCAATCGCGGTCTTGGCCCAGGTTTTCAGGACCGGATACCGGATTATCACCTCTTCATAGTCGGTATAGCTCATAATCTCACCTATGATGTATCAAGGCTTTCGGTGACATGCACCTCCGCCTTGTCCTCCGGTTTTGCGGGTATGGTAAACTTGCCCCCCGATGCTGGGTTGATCTCGAATTCTATGTAGTATTTCCCTGCGCTATCAGTGTCGCCGGATTGCCACTTGTACTCAAATTTTCCATTGGTGCCATCGGAGATATTGATACCCGTTGTCTGCCGATTGATCTTTAGCGTCCCGGCTGCGCTTTTCATGGTGCAGTAGATCGTGGCCCCGGTAATAGCCACAACGTCTCCGGCTGCATCCTTGACCTGTGCATAGTAATAAGGCTGCAGATCGTTTTTCTTGATATAGAAAGTTTCAATGCTCATGGCAAAAACACCTTTCTGTCATCGTCTTTCTCAAAAACCCGCCGCAATGTATCCTTGTGAAAGAGCCTAATTTCCGTATCTTTCTCAAAAACTTGCCGTGTTCCTTCGATCTCAATCAGGTAACTGATAGTCCCGAATTCCGGCCAGAAATCATCTACCCAATAATTGTCGGGCCAGAATTGGGCTGGCCAAAACCCTGCGGGCAATAGGGCCATTACGAGCCATCCAGCGTATTGACGGCGGTGCGGTTGCCGTCAGAATCTACCGTTACAATCAATCGAGCCTTGCTGTCTCCCACATCCCGGAAATGCAAGGTGCTTGTGCCGACCCCGCTCGTGATCCCGGTAAGCACACTCATGTCAATCCGCTGTTTCCTTAGCAGAGAATACCCGCTTTCAACCTCAGTTGCAAAGATCTCCGTTGCCAGGCTACCCACATGCACGGCAAGGCTTGTGACCCGTACATCCATTGAGCTTACGGCATTCATAACCGTTTGTGAATTAGGAAGTGTCACCATATGGGCGTTCAATGTCTCGCTTGTGGGTAATGTAGCGATGTGAGCCTGCAACGTCAAACTTGTCGGGAGTGTTGCTATTAAATCATCAAGCGTTGAACTGCTCGGCAAATAACCGCTCACGGGCAGGGTTGCAATATGATCATACAAGGTCTCGGACGTGGGAAGTGTCGCTATGTGATCATTTAAAGTTTCCGATGTCGGCAATGTATTGATCTGAGTTTCCAGCGTTTCGCTTGTAGGCAAGGTAATCACATGCGTATTCAGGGTTTCAGAGCTTGGCAAATACCCGGACACTGGAAAATCACCGAGCCTGTTATAAGTCGAATCTACCTGTGCCTCTACTGAGGAAACCCGGTCATCTGCCAGGTGAACCATGCTACTTGTAGGTAGCGTAACAATGTGTGCGTTCAAGGTCTGTGAGTTAGGCAACGTGCCGATTTCGCTATGCAGGCCCTCCGAGGTTGGCAACGTGTCAATGTGCGTCTTTAAGGTCTCACTCGTGGGCAAAGTAACAATATGCGCGTTTAGGGTTTGTGAAGTCGGCAATGTGTCAATATGAGATTTTAAGGTTTCCGAATTCGGGAGAATCCCGGTAAAGGCATCAAAACAGGCCGACTGTACCTCGCTCTTGTTTGCCCCGCCACCGGCTGCGCCTTCGCTGATACCTTGCAAAGAATCATCCGAGGAAACAAAGGTTGAGGTATCTCCGCCGGAGGCCATGATCAATGAAAGCACACTAAAATCCGCCACCTCCGTTGTAAGGTCTGAGCTATCAGCAACCACCGTTTTCATAAGATGGTCAAGGTTCATGTCTTGTATAACATCAAAGCAAGCACTTTGAACCTCACTGGCCGAAGCACCGCCGCCTGCCGCACCTTCCGCAATGGCCTGAAGCGAATCATCACTGCTGACGAAAGAACTCATATCACCGCCAGCGGCCATCATGAGGCCCAAAACGCTGAAATCGGCAACCTCATTCGTCAAATCACCGCTATCCGTGACGACCGTTTTCATTAGGTGATCAAGGTTGACATCCGAAAGGGCTTTATCCGCTATCGTTCCAACCGCTTCGGATGTGGGCAAGGTTACGATATGGGCGTTTAGGGTTTCGCTTGTGGGAAGCGTTATTATGTGAGCATTAAGGGTCTCCGATGTAGCCAGCGTTGCTATATGTGCATTCAAGGTTTCCGAGCTGGGTAAATATCCGGAAGTCGGAAAGTCTCCCATGCGGTGATAGTTAGATGTGACCTGTGCTTGGATAGAATCAACCTCTATAGCAATGCTGGATACTCGAACATCTACCGAGCTTATGGCATCCATGACGGTTTCGGAGGTCGGTAAAGTAATTATATGTGCATTCAGTGTTTCGGAGGTTGCTAATGTCGCTATATGTGCATTGAGCGTCTCGGAGCTCGGGAGATATCCGGAAACCGGAAAATCGCTCAGTTTATTATACGTGCTCGTTACCTGGGCCTGGATTGAATCGACTTCCACACCGATGCTTGAAACTCGTGTATCGAGGGAACTTACGGCATGCGCTGAGGCCCAATCATTCGTATTGTATTTACTGTTCCAGAAAGCCGAGGTAACGACCGATACATCCTCGAAATAGGGCAGGCATTTGCTATCATCTTGAATGCTGATCCTCATGGGACCATAAGTATCCATCTGCGAATTTGTCAGCGTGAGATTGTAATGGCCCTCCATTGAGCTTATTGCCGCCCAGCTATTCGCCGAGATGCTTACCGGCGTCACGTTGCCGTATTTCCTGATAGCCTTTTCATCAGCTCCCGAAAGCGTGAGATCGGTCACCGGCGTAAGGCCGTCCGAATTGCTCACAATCGGGCCAACGGGAAAAGTGATTATCGTTTTTCCGATTAGTTCTTTCATCTCAATTTCTCAAAAGTCTTTTATAATAATTGATCATGGGAAGTATTGAGATCGCTCCCCCCGCCGCCTAATACTCACTCGCCCCAACGTCCCATGTGGCGTCTATTGTATCCTCATTCGGCCTCTCGTTACCCTCGATGCTATATTTGAATAAAGCATCTCCTGATGTATCGTTCCTCAAAAAGTTGTTGAAATCGCTCGTTCCGGTTACGTCATTATAGGGGTTTCGGCCTCCATCGACTGATGCCGTGAGCAGATCATCGCCATCCATTGCATCGTCAGTGCCGCCGTCCCAATAGTCTTTGTTGTGGGTATAATTTGAGCTTGTACCTCCTAAATCCGAGGTTTCATCGCCGGAGACATTATAATCGGAGAAGTCATTCCAGTTCGTTTCAAGAAAGTCGCCGGAAGTGTTATTGCCCGCATAACAACTAAATACTTCCGCCGTGCCGCTTCCATTTGTGTTTTCGAAGCCATAGGCAGCGTTTCCGATGGCTGTACAGCAGATAAAAGCCATCCTACAACCGTTGGGGTAAGGATAGGTGTAAAATCCAGATCCATCTTGACAGTCTGACGCAATACAAGCATAGGCAAGGGTCTCACTTTCGCCCGCAGCTCCAGAGGTTAACTTTATTTCGGATTCTATATCATACGACTCATGGTTATTATGCGAATTTCTCGATATAACATGGACTAACACTGCATGGTCCCCGTAAATGTTTACCGTCGAGATATCGCCAGCCCTCGTACCATTGAATCGTGTACTTAATTGCTGAACCCGAAAGTAATCTTCTATAATTTTCATCACACCTTGCAAAACGCCGGTCGACTCAAAGTATGCACCGGTGCTTGTCTTTCCGGCAAACGGTGTGGCGCAACTTGAAGAAGATTGGATTCTGCGATAATGGGTGCTGTCTAATCCACTCGCCCCTCCGAAAGTGTCGCATTCGTCATCGTGAGTCTGGCTATCGTAGCAGTCGAGCGTAAGAATCCCGTAGCCGGATATATCAATATCCGTGTCTCCTTCCCACGTGGCAAGGGAGCTATAATCTGGATCTCCGCCACCGGGCAGCGACCCGTTGCCGCCAGAATCGTAAGTACAAGTATAATCGCCAGAATCGTAACAGGCCATTTACTTCTCCATGACCCTTCGTATGGTTGTCGGTAAGGGATCAATAGGTCTAAGATTGTCCGTTGATGCTACTTTTCGCAGCCTCAGCTTATCCCAATTATCTTCTTTTACGATGTCTCGCATTGAGGGCATATAGGCATCTTCCTTGTTTTTCATGCGGGCAATATCAGCACCGAGCACATCCAAATCTTCTTCAAGTAGCTTAAATCTGCGCTTTTTGAAATATTCGTCGGGAAATCCCTCTTCTTTATCCGAGATAATAATGCTTGTGTCGTAATAGGCTTCACAGAGCGCAAACATCTGCTCCAGTTCCAGGCCATCAAGTGTGACTATGGTATAGGTCTTGCGCTCCTGTTCCGTCCACACATCGTGGCCCCAGCGATGCCTTGCGCTGTAATGTGGCATCCGGCCAGTCATCTCATAGGGCTTGAATGCCACAATATCACCGAACTCAAGCCGTTTCTCCCAGCCGATGCACTCGTGGACAAAAAAGAGCTTCTCATCAAAATCTCTGGGCTCTTCCTGGTGCCAGCTCACCGTGCGACCATCCTCTGTGCGCCTGAGATAATATCGGGGTGTATCAATCGCTCGTATCGCTACCGACCATTTGGCCATACTATCTCCTTATTACTGAGAAGAAACACGGAGGTTTATCTTAATTTATCCCTAAGCCGACTGCTGATTGTGGAGAGGAAACAACCGGAGTCGGCAGGTGGTCCAAAGGGGGGACATAAGCCTCCCTAGTATAAGTTACGCTGTTAGACGGCCCTGATTCGTTCGCATCATTGTAAGCTGTAATATAGAACGTATATTCCACGCCATAATGCAGGTTGAGGTTGTCATCAATATCCAGATAGGTTACGTTGCCGCTTTCCCGCACCAGCTCATCTGTGAGCACACTTTTATTGAAATCCTCAGAGGCATCGGAGAAATAAATCGTATAGCCGATTATGGTATCCCATTCCGCACCAGGGTCATCCCATTGTAAATCGGCCCCAAACGCCAGCACGGGCACCAAAAGTGCCATGAGGCAAATGCCTGTTACAAAAGCTAATTTTTTCATGTATCCTCCTAGAAATATTTTTCCTCATACACGCCTGTTTTGGCCTCTATGAGCCTTTGGGTTAAACGTTTAATATCTTCCTTGTTCTCGAAAACCCCATCAAAGAGATTCTCCGCAATCCGGCCCTGAAATTCGAGGGCAGACATGAGGCCGGAATTGAGCTGCGCCCGCTTGTTCTCGTCTATATGCGGGGTGAGGTTCGAGGCAAGGTCAAGGTATGAAAATCTAATGCCGTTACCGTTGTTGAGTAAACGGACCGCCTCCGTGTAATACTGCATGCCGTCAATGACCATGCGGAGCTCGTTCTTTTCCAGGAGATCCCGCCAGATCGTTATCGCTTCGCCGGCATACTTCCTCAACTCTTCCGTAAATTGCCCGCCGTTGCTTTCCAGGGTGTACTTGACTTGATGTATGAGATCCCGCATCCAGAGGAAACACCCTAAGCGCCGCGTGGGGTATTTCTTTCTATCCCGTTGCATGAGGGGCCAGTTGCGCTGAAACCGTGCCCGCCGAATCCGCTCGGTTGCATACCCGGTGTGCATGATTGCAATATCATTCAATACACAAATCTTGCTGATCCCCGAATTCATTTCCTCTTCGGGATGCTCATGCACCATGCCGTAAAACTTGATTCCCTTATGATTGCGGAATATCCGGGCCGGAAGGTCTGTCTTGAACAGGGCAGCCGGTTCCGTTGCGTAATGGTGCTGTCTGACCGAATACCCGTTATAGCAATTCTGCCTCAAGTGCTGCGGCAGATTTATTGCATCCTCGAGGGTCTCATCACTGTCAATCCACAAGATCCAATCCATAGTCGCTTTTTCGATTGTCCGATTCCGGGCCTCGTCAAACCCCTGCTCTAAGGGCGACTTGATTTTGAAAGTCTTAGCTCCGAATTTCTTGGCCACGCGCTCGGTCTCATCCGTTGTGGTTTCATCGATTCCGATAATGATCTCATGTGCAATGGATTTCACGCTTTTCAGTGTCTTGCCGAGGGTATATTCCGAGTCCTTAGCGATCATGCAGACCGAGAGGGTTTCGCGGGGGGCCTGCTGTTTCAGTTTCCGCTCATAGTTGATTTGACCCGTAGGCAAGCCAGAGTTTTGGAATGTCAGGAGCCAGTGGCCGAGATACCCCTTGGCCACGTAAGTATAGGGTATAGCGATCAGTTTATATTCGCGCTGATTACCCCAAATCTCAAAAAGGTCTTGCCGCTCAAAATGGTGGATGTGGGCTCGCCATCCCGGATCTTGGTCATATCCCCATGCTTCCCAGGGGCCACAAGGCACGGTAATAAGCATGTGGCCATTCGGCTCGAGGTGCTTCAAAAGGATATCCGATATCTCTTGCACATTCGGCACGTGCTCGAATGTCTCGGAGGCTATAACTAAATCGAATTTCCCTAATTCCTCATGTATCTTTTCAATTTCTCCGCACTTGAATTTAATCCGATCCTGCACCTTTTCTTTGGCCGCCCAAGCACGGGATTTGTCGATATTTGACTGCATAAAGTCAACGCCTGTGATCCTGACCTCCGGCATTCTTAACCCGATATTCATGCTATAGTGGCCATGAGCGCATCCGAAATCCAAGATGGTTTTGGGTTTCAAGTCCTGCACCTTCTTGAATATCTGAAGAAAACGAGGTTGCTGGGCCAGGTTTTCCGGGCCGTAATGCACACCCTTTTTTTCTTCGTGAATGTAGTAGCGCTTGTAATGGTCTATGTAATCACCGGAAAAGAAGAAGTAATAATTCTGTTTGATATCCGGCACTGTCTTTTCAGCACCGTCCTTCACGGCTGCCGCAATATCGCTCTGCTGCTCAAAGTGATTATGTAAGCGATATTTGTTTGAACTCCGTTCCCTGAGCATAGCTTCAAACTGCTGCTCCCATTCCGCAGCTATATCCGGCCATGCCTGCCGCTTTGCCTTGGCCTTCTTGTGCAAGCCTGTCCATTTGTGCAAGGCGGTCCGCACCGTTTTAGCAAAGAGCTTCTTATTCACTTGCCCTTTTTCATCCAGGTCAAGCAGGATCGCACCGGCCTCATTCATTGTTTCCGGGAGGGCTGCGGTCTTAAATGCAATAAACGGCGTCCCGCAGGCATTGGCTTCAAGGGCCACCATGCAGCTCGTATCCTCAAAAGTCGTGGGGTAAACGTAAAGCATGCACCGGGCCATGAGTTCTGCGAGTTGCCGTTTGCCCAGGGCCCCCAGGTTTGTCACGTTCTTTCGCTGGTCACAAAGACCCCAGAGATATTGATAATACTGCTTTAATTGAGGCACGGTATTGTCATAGCCACAAACGTATAGGTGGCAATCGGGCAGCATGTCCATGATACCGTCCGGCCCCACGAGGTTTTCAAGACCGCGCTCGGGCCGTGAGGCATAAACAAGGCTATTCGGCTCGCGCTCAAATATCTCAAGGCCTTCATATTCTTCATAAGCAAGGCCGTTTTTCGTTGCCGAAATAAAGCCTTCCGGGATTCCATAAACCTCCGAGACCTGTCGCTTGTGGAATTCCGAAACCGTAAAAACTTGATCGATATTCATAAGCTGTTCTTGCATCTGTGCAGAATACCGGTGCAAAGCCAGATCATGCAGCCACCACACATTGAGCTTGCTATTGTAGATACTCTTGAATGCGTAGGGATGCCGTTGTGCTATCACGACATCATAGGGGGCATGCATGACGTAATGAAATCGCTCGCCCATAGGCATATTTTCGCGGGGAGTGCCTAAAAACTCATAAGTGACGCCATCCCATTTGCCAGCTTGCTCGCTGTTTGTAAAAACGATTACGTTATGGCCACGCTTTACTAATTCCTTGGCCATGTAATACCCGGCGCTTTCCGACCCCCCGAGGCTTTTGCTCTCGGAGATAGTCGCGCCATTGAATGGCATGCCGGGAATTGCCATTGCTATGTGCATTACATTCTCCTCTCTGTTAAAGTTGCGCCCGTATCAATTCGATCAGGGCCGTTTTTTTCATATATTGGGGAGGCAAATCAATCCCCATTTCCTCTGCCTTTTTCGCCAATTCCTTGTAAGTCAAATCTTCAAGGTCAATTTTGGCTTTTATGCCCTCGCCCTCATCTGCCGTATCAAACACCTGATCGGGCTGGGGAAAGTCTGCCTCAGTTATGCCCCGATCGAAATCGGCTTGTGTCGGCTTTATAAGGCCTTGTCTTATTGCATCGTCTCGCAACATGATTTACCTCTGTGAATATGGGAGGGGCCGAAACCCCTCCCTGGTCAAAGGTTAAACGCTGGTTACATGGGTCATCAGGTATCCGAGATTCTTTGCAGTAATCTTTTCATCCTGATAGTAACCGAGCTCGATCTCCTCACTCTTGGTTTTCGGGTCAAACGGATGCCGCTCTGCGATCATGTTCGGCAATCCGGGCTTTGTCCACCGGAAGGAATACATGAAGCTGGGTTCCTCCGCGCTCGGGTTAGACGGTGCGTAATACCACAACACATAATCATCCCACAGCACGCTTAACGATGCGCTCTGTCCTTCCTGGTTGCTATTGTAGTAAGCCCTGCCTACGTGAAACGCTTCAAGGTCGAAAATCTTCTTGAACTGTTCCACCGTGGCATACCGAACACTGTCCGCGCCTTTGTTGCCAGTGTTGCCATGAATGATGTCGATTACATCCGCATGCCGTCTGAAATATCTCCATGCGGTATCACCCATAATGCACCGATTAGGCTTATAGCCCGTGGAATCCGCCACGTTATAGATAGCGGTCCAGCAATCAGCAAGGGGATCACTGTAACTGTTCCGTGTTTCGATCCAATCCGAGTCAATCGTGGCGTATGAGCCAACATTGCTTCCACTGGTGCAAAGCTCGGCTGTTCGTTTTTCCCAGCTCAACATGAGCTTATTCTTGATAAATTTAGTCCGGCCTTCCCGCATCTCGCCGATGAAAACCGGGTCCATGTTTTCCCTATCCTCAAGGTTCAAGGGCATTTTCAGGGCGTAATTATCCGCGAAATACGTCTCAGATGAGACACTGCGCTCAATCTTATTCGCTTCCGCTCCGGGAGACCTTTTATCCTCCTCTACCCTGAAGGCGTCTGCATGATCCCAGATGATATAATTATCGCTTTGCTTGACTACCTTGACGATAGGCGCGATAACATCAGCGATCATGCCTTGAGGGTGATAGTTGATTGCTATATTTGATAAATGCTGATCAAGGTGCAGGTCGTGACCTGTTGCTCCTCCTCCTGCCATTTTCGTTCACCTCCTAGCTTATAATGAGCTCACGTCCTGATAAAACGGCGCGGCGAAATTGAAGAATCCGGTTCCGATGCTGCCACTGGTAACGGTAGTCTTTGACCTACCCACGGTGTAATATCCGCTGTCAGCGAGGGCCATCCAACCATCGGTGTCTACCCTCAGCCTATTACCGGCGGTTATTGCGCCACCTGCCCAGTATTTGAATTCTCCGATAACGCCATATTCTGCGTGCTCATTGTCTTTCGGTTTATTGAGTATGATCCCAGCGGCCTCGTGACTATTGTCAGCCCGTTCGCCGTCATCAAATGCAATCGCTTTGTACTGATGGCTGCTGAGATCCTCACCTGCTTGAATAGTAGCTGTAACTGCGGCTTTTCCTTGTACTGCCATAAAACTTCACCTCCTACATTGACGAGACATAGCCAAAGGTTCCGCCGAGAAAAAGCGCCTTTCCGGTTGAATCACTCCCGATGTTTTCCAGTGCTTTCCCGACTGACCAATATCCAGAGTCACACGGGATGAAATACCCGGAAGTCGTTACGGTAAGGGGATCTCCCAAAGAACAGACTTTGGCGGGATCACATTTGACGTTCATAATCCCAAAAACGCCGAAATTCCGAGCAGTTCCAGCGGTTGCCGCGCCTAACGCCACGGCATCGGCTTCGTCGCCGACATCGGCCTGCTCGTGATCAGTCAAATCAATCGCCGTTCCTGCAAGCATATCCACACTCGCCGTAATCGATTCCATAATTATGTTTGACTTGTCCGACCCTGTTGGAATATTAAAAAGCCCCGTACCTAGTGACCCGGAAGTCACGGCGGCTTTGGCCTCTCCTAAAATTGGATCATTGCTGTCGGCGGTTGTAAACCAGCCGCTCAATGTTACTGTTAGCTTGGCGCCCTTTGAGATCGCTGCACCGGCGGCAAACTTCATTTCGCCTTGATAGCCAAGGGTAAGAAATTCTCCATCCTTGGGCTTGTTGAGCAAAATACCGCTTGTTTCCTCGCCGTTATTTGCGAGCTTTCCGTCATCCAGGGCGATAGCATGATATTGAAAGGCAGAAGTGTTAAGATCTTCCGTTGCTTCAATAGTCGTGTTAAAGCGCACATTCTGAGTAGCCATGTGCTATCACCTCCTCATATATGTATGGCCTGATTACAAGTCCTCTAGGGCGTATCGCTCAGCAAGATCCTTGTCGGATTCGAGCACGGCCCTGGAAGCCTCGGCATAATTCACATCCTTGTGATCGGCCATGTATTTCCTGGTCTTGGCCTCAAGCTCCTCACCGGCATTGGCATATTCTTTCTTTTCCTCGCCGCCGCCTTCTTGCCCTTTCTCGCCCACGTCAAAAACCTTAGCGTGGGTTTCAAAGACTTTTTTGAAGGCCTCGAAGGGGATCGCAAAGCCGTTATCATCCGTATAGCTGTGCTTATCCAAGTCATTGACCAGAATATCGCGGGCCGCCGGTGTCATCTTGCCGTCTTTCACCATCTGCTCGCAGAAGGTCTTGACTTCATCAACACGGGCAGTTTTCAGACTTTCGCTTTTCTCTTTCTTCAAAGCCTCGGCCTCGGCCTTATAGGTCTTGTTCTCATCCTGAGATTTCTCCAAGTCAGCCTTTGCCTTGTTGAGCTCATCCGTAAGTTGTTTAATCTTTTCGTCAGACATCTTGTTGTCCTCCTCATCTATCTTGATTTCCCCGCTTTCATTGACATCAAAGGCGTAGGTGGCCATTTTTTCAAACGTCCCGGCCTCGGGAGTCATGGACAGAAAAGCCTCTAAGTCGGCGAGGTTGGTAACGGCGGGTATATCCGCCCCTAGTAATCCAACGGCGGAAAGTACTCGCTTGAATACTTTGCCGCTTTCCTTCAGATTCCAATAAATCTCGGCGCTCACCCGTTTGTAGCGTCCCGAGGTTATTGCCTTGTACAGTACCTCCGGCACCTGTGTCACAGTGGCGATCAGCTTGTCGCCGACTTTCTTGAGGCCCTTTACCCACCCGAGAGAGGGCTGGCCGTCTTTCAGGTGCATGCTATTATCGTGTGCTAATTTCACCGGGGGCTTGACTTTCTCCTGCAACTCATAGAAAGCATGAACCATCTCATTTAGATCGCCCTCGGTGTACGCGTCACCGTTCCAGATCCCGACGCTGAAAACCTCGACATCGAATTCATGGGTTTTCGGCGCAGTCTGTGATTTCTTCCAGTTGCCCTCGGCGTCTTTGGCCCAGCCCGCGTTTTTAACAGCGCCCCAGGCTATCTTTGAGGCTTTCTCGTCATCTCCGGGGGTCTTTTCCAAAGAGCTATTCGCCGTATTCCGCCATATCTCCTGTGCGTCCTTGGGAAGCACTTTCACGCTATCGGGCAAACTTTCTAATGTTGGGTAAGGCATCGTTATATCCTCCATCGGCCAACAAAAAAGGCAGCATATTGAGAAGGTTGAGGCTCCTCAACAGCCGCCTTGAATGTTATGCTCTAAGGTTCCGGGGCCTTAGAGTGGCCTTATTCTATTGTCAATCAACCGTTTACTACTTTAATCCTCTGCATTCTCTCCGGTACTATCTGATGGCATTTCGCACAAAGCTCATACGGCTCAAGCCTGAATTTCGTAATGTCATCAAAGATATTACCCACTACGCCCTTTTTCGCTGCGTCTAGGCAGCACGTCGTCACATCGCCGTCGCTCATAATCATTACTTGCCCCCTCTCAAGCCAGGGGCAAAGATACGTGACAGGGCTTTCGAACCAATCCACCTGTCCCGCCCAATTATTCGGGCGTGTCACGGGGTCAAGCGAGAGTTGGCCTGCAATATCGAGCTTTCGAAATATCTGAATTGTCTTGGCTGTTACGCGAGGGTCGCCATGGTGCGTGATATCGATTCCCGTAATACCAGCATCTTTCAATTTCCGTGCAAGCTCCTCGGTCATAAGTTTTCCGTTTGTATTCGTATGTATAACCTGCCTGATAGGTAGCTTATTGCGAGCAAATCGGACCATCTCTGCAAGATCGGGGTTTAACGTGGGCTCACCTATGCCGAATAGGTTTAACTCAAGCTGTGTGCCCTGTTTGCAATAATGCGATACCCATTCAATGGCTTTCTCAAATATCTCCATGCTCATGTTTCCGACTTCCCGGAACTTCTTCTGAAAAGGGGCCGGACAATACGGGCACGTGTTGTTACAAAGACTTGAGACCTCAATGCTATTTATCGTTGTTATTGGCTGCATTAAACATCCTTCCATCCCTTAAAATTTCTATTGTATCCCTGCATTCCTCCCTCAGTTTTGCCCCTAAAGTCAAAATCGAATCCGCAATCTTTAAGGAAGTCTTTCAAGATCCTATTTGCGTTCCGTTGGTGCGGGTACCCGAATTGAGCGAATTCGTCATCCTCAAAATAGTCGTCATTGGGCGTATGTGTCTCTAGTTCTAAGAATCTCACCCGTTTCAGTGCATCTTTCAGGCTATCGCGGGGGCTGAAAATCTCATATTCCCCGCCCTCTATGTCACATTTCAAAACATCAATCGTATCGAAAAGCGATAGGATATGCTCGAAACTTATTGTCTGGGCAAACCCCGAATTGATATGCTTATCGTGCCTGAAAAAAGTCCCGTATTGTCCATGGTTGCTTTTTGAGCCGGACCAGAATAGCGTGCGAAAGTCACCTGTCTTGAGCGCAACAGCCGCCCACATAGGCGTGATGATATTTTGTGCTTGATTATTGTAAATATTTTTCACCAGATTCACGAAGTTTTCAAAAAAGGCTTCGACGGCTAGGATTCGCTTAAAACCTTTTTCTACTGCAAAATATAACGTGCTGCAGCCGACATGGGAGCCCAGCTCAAGCATCGTGTCATGGGAGCCGTTAAAATTCTCCATGTACTTCACGCCGTCATTCAGGATGAATTTATCAGACTTCGCTATGTGCATCTTAATATCGCGTTTTGTAATATGCGGGTGCGGTATTTCAAGCATACATCCTCACGAGGTCTTGGTCAGTAGATTGATTCTCCATTTCAAATTCCGCCATAAGTTCAGGCGGAATCTTCTGATGACACGTTTTGCAAAGCTCAAAAGGTCGAATAGGATGATCCAAAATATCATCGTCAAACACGCTGCCAAAAACCCCCAGATTCCGATAGTCATAGCAGCAAGGCGTAATATTTCCCTCTGTGAGCACATAACCCCTCCCTTCCATGAGTGGAAAACATAACAAATTCAATCTGCACTCGATTTGATTTTCCGGCTCAAGCTGGCCAGCCCAATTGTGAGAATGGGTGATAATGCCATCATTGATCACACCGGGAATGCCGACTTGCATCATAATCTGTGCCGCTTTCCGGGCATGCCACACAGAATGAGGTGAGAGATCAAGCTGATCCATGCCCGCGTCTTTGAGGCCTCTACAAACTTCATAGGTCATATTGACGCCGTTAGTGCACATACAAACGTGCCGGGACCCTATGACTTCCTTGGTACGTTTTACCCGCTTGATAAGCTGTGGATCTAAAAACGATTCACCGTCACCGTTCATATTGACTTCGTTCTGTGTGCCCCTGTTCACAAGCTCTTGCAAAAGCTCAAGCGTTTTATCGAATACCCGATCTGTCATAATGCCCGGTTTCCGGCTCGGGTGTTTTACGAGCAGCCGGTTGATGCAATATTGACATTTCAGATTGCAAATGTTAGAAAGCTCAATAGTCGTTATGGTCTTTAACGTAATCAAAGGGGGTCTCCCGTGACAAAACCATTGACATTTGTTTTAGAACTTGCCGGTGCCATTTTCGTTATCCTCGGCATCCTGCCGCCTGCTGATCCTTTCAAGATCGTTTTCGGTACCATTATCTTTCTCATCGGTGCCTATGGGATCCGCAAGAGGATGAAAAAGACATCCTAGACAAGCTCATACTTTCTCCAATTTCAAATGTTCGGAGAGCATTGCGGGCTCATACAACACGCCTAAAAACGTACATATCCGTGCAAGCTCAATCTTCGGCCTCAAAAGCAAATCCTCCCACGAGAGGTTGATTACTGTTTCCGGGTGTTTATCCTTACAGGCCCAAAACCGCTCTCTCGCCCAATCCCAGGTTTGTCTATACGTCCACTTTTGATGCGAAAGCGCAAAAGTTGTTCTCGGCTTGTCATAGCGTGAAAATCGCCTCATTAGCCAAATGATTTTGAAGTGATCCGAAAGGCGCTCGATCTGCTCCGCACTATAACCCCTTGTAACAAACTGCTCAATCGGCTCCTTGTTGCCCCAAATAAGACCTCTCGCTTCTGCTTCCGCTGCTAGGCGCAAGTATTCCGTTAAATCCGAATCGGCCCGCACACTCCCGCTTTGTCCTTTATTCTCAAACAGGCATTCGATTTGAGAATGTGAATTCAAAAGCCGTTGCGTGCAAGTTGTACCGCCGCCGCCATTTCCAATGAGAATAAAATGCTTCACTAAGCAAACCCCTTGTGCGGCTCTAGCCTCGGTTTCGGGCTTTCCTTGCCGTCCCATTCATCGACAATGGTCACCGGCACAAGCAAGGCCCTACACATAAAATGGTTTGGCGGCGTGTAGCTGCCCCAATCCTTCTGAATCCTGCCGTGCAAATACTCACAAATGTCTGTTGTCCGCTCATCCAGCACTGCACTGTATTCATAGGCCAGCACAAAGCCTCTGAATTCCGGTTGCCCGAATAACGCCTGCCGTGACTGATTAAGCGCATCGGCGGTATTAGTTCGGGCAATGTTCTCTAACCTGGCCGGGACATTAATAGCCTTTCCTCCTGCATCCACCTCCGGTAACATCTGCAAGAGCGTAGTTTCCTCGCCCATAGCCTTGATTGTCTGTGCGAGGGTCTTATCGTATTTCACGGCGTTTTCGAGCACGTATTGTACGCTTTTCAGGGTATCTTGCTCGATCACACCGGCGATGGTCATGGCCTTAGCTGCAAGGTATTTCTCCACCTGATCCTTGTCCATGCCGGGCCGGATCGCCTTAGCCTGTACTTTCTTGGGCAGCTCACGGCGGGCCAGCTCATAGCCATTTTCAAGTATGCGGGTGAGGTTGTTGCGGATATTCCGGCGCATCTTGCCCATGATTGCCTTGCTGATACCAATACCGAGCAATTCCTTGAGCTTCACATTCCCGAGGGATCTGGTGCCCACGATATTGATAATTTGTTTTTCAATAGATGTGCGGGCCTCGGCCATGCTCTCGTTGAGGTTGTCAACAAATTTCTTGTCCTGATCATCCAGGGTGGCCTTAATCGCCGTGAAATTCACGCGCTTTAACCAGGGCCGCTCGGCAAAGGTCTTTCTGATATGGTCTTGCTTTTCCTTGGGTTGTGCCGAGATCCAGCCTTCAATCTCTTCCTCCGAGGGTGGGCCTTCGCCGGGCAACGGCACAGGCGGCGGTTCTTCTTCGGGCTCCTCTTCCTCTGCCTTTTCTGGAAAGCCCATTATGTTTCTGACATGGGCCTCATCCGTATCGCTCTTGGTCACCGCGCCTTTGCTCACGAGCTCCGCCCATTGCTTCGCTATTTCGGCCTTTTGCGCGTCGGAAATCGGCTCGAATCGAAACCAGGGGAAATCTTCGGTGCCGAAATTCCAGATTGCAAGCTGCCGGAAAAGCTGTTCGTTTAGCGTTTCCTCAAGGCGCTTGGCAATGATATCCAGAATCCAGAAGAAGGCCTCAAGCTGTGTTTGCGACTGACTGTAACTCCCGGTCTGCCCCTGCTCGGATAGTCCCAAGAGGTTCGGCACAAGTATGGATTTAGCTATCGCCTTGTCATAGACGGCAATCGCTTTTTCAAAGGCATCCGTTCTAACGGGCTGAAATAAATTGAGGTCAATATTATCGGGTACGTGCGCGGCCATGCGCGAGGAGATGTTATTGAGCAAATCCTCAAGATTTGTCTTTGCGGGGCCTGTGAGACTCCCTTTGACTTGTGCCCAAATAAACCCGGAGGCGTGGCGTTCAAGAAAGATATTGTAAAACTTGATCACGATATCCTTTGACCACCAGGCCCGATAGCAGGCCCGTAAATCCGATTCCCCATAGATTCGGTTGATATCCGGCTGGTGTACAAAGTGGATCAATTTCGTTAGGGGAATGACATTCGCTTGCCCGCCCACGATTTGACTGACCTTTTCGATATTACCATGCTTATCAATCTGAAAGTCGCCGTCAAACGTATCGAACGGTCTTAGCTTGAGGTCTTTCAGGCCCCAATATGTTTTACTGTCATAGGTAATCGGCTGGAATACCTTCTCAACTACGGAATAGCCGTTTTGGAAGGCGCTGAGGATTTCAATAAGCCGATCGGACCAGGAGCCCTTGCACTGGTTTATGATATGCTCAAAAAGCGCAGCCATTTCCTCGTGGTCTTTCCGGGGCTCTCCGTTGTCCTGGGTCTCTATATCGAAATACCAGTTACGGCTCAATACGGCATTCATCTTGAATTGCAGAGTGGGTTTGACCTGATCATCCTTGAGCATGGTTTTGTAAACCCGGTTTCCCTTGTTGATCATAAGGCTGTCGGGATTGTACTGATTAAAGAGGCCCGTTCCATAGAGGCTGCTTGCCGAAACACCGACCTCGCCTTGTTTCGGGGTGCCTGCTTCCTTTTCCAGTACGTCCGGTTTCTTAAATGCCTGTAATGCTGCGCTAAATCTGCTCATCTACCAATCCGCTCCACTTGCTACGGTCCGGCCTATGCCGAAACCACCTTCCCATTGAATGCCTATGTTTTCTCTAAGATATTTCAAAGCCATGCTCACCATGTCGGCCTGATCCTTATAAGCCGTATTTGGGAAATTCTGCATTTCAAGCTCAAATTCTGTTAACCAGGGGGCTTCATTCGGCAAATACACCATACCCGCTTCTATGGCAGGGCTTTCAGTGGCAAGGCGTGTCACCTTGTCCGATTCAGGTTCAAAGGCTATCACGGGCAACCCCTCCGCTTCTTGCAAAAGAGATGACCCTGTTGATTTGTCCTCTATCACAATCGCATTAGGTTTATTGCCTAACAACAACTGACATTTATTGACCTGAGCTATCAGTGCTTTTTTGCCTGCCGGATAGTTGAGCCAATCCCGGAAAACATCGACAAGATAATACTCATGATACGTTATAAGCCAGGTGCCGCATACCCACGGGGCATTTGTGAGTTCATCGGCCTTTTGTGAGGTATCCCATGCCTGAATAAGCATGACCCACTGGCCTTTTTCAGGCAAATACTGATACCGCTTAAACCATTGCATCTCCACGATTGCCCCCTCAAGAGGCGCAGGCCGTTGCTGCAACTGACAGGCTACACCATAGCTGCCAAGAAACCGCTGGGCCTCTTCATAGAACGTTTCTCCAAAGCGATCTCCCCAATAGAACTCACCTTCTTCTTTGCGGGGGTCCTCTTCCATTGCATCTTGCATCTCGTATTTGAATGGTATCCGTACATGTATCCAATCACCGTTTCCCTTTGCTATGACATGCCCCGTTAAATCATCTTGATGTACCCGTTGCTGGATTATGATAATGGCCGATTTCTTGGGGTCATTTAACCGGGTACTCAGAGAATTATCGAAAGTGTCCAAGGCGCCAAGCCGCTCCGCCTCGGAATACATAGCCTTTTTCGCATCGTGCGGATCATCGATAATCATAATATCGCCGCCTTCGCCTGAGATCCCGCCCGACATACCGAAAATGATTCTCTGCCCAGTTCCGCTTATTTCATAACGCCGTTTCTGGTTCTGATCTGAGGTAAAGACAATTTCATCCCCCCACCTATCCTGAAACCATCTACTTTGTATCAATCGGCGTGTCTTGACGGCATCTCGGACGGCAAGATCTTCCTTGTGCGATCCGGTCAGGAATTGTTTAGATCGATCATTGATCCATACCCAAGCAGGAAACATGACAGAGCATAGGGTTGATTTCATGCTGCGATAAGGTACGTTAATCACAAGCCGGGTGATTTCACCCCGGAAAACCTGTTGTAAATAATCGCAAATCAGCTCTATATGCCAGTTGTGCTGATACTGTACGCCAGGCTCGATCACGGGCCAGGCTTCCCGAACGAAACTAAGGAAATCGCGCCTGCAAAGCTCAGAATCAACTATTTCCGGCTGCAGCAGCTTTAAGGGCAATGTCTTTAAGTGTGTTGAGTTCATCAATGCTTAGATTTTTCAAAAGTCCCTTTAGATCAATAGGTACCGGTCCGCCATCGGCTCCGCTAATTTCAGTTGCTTTGATATCTTTCCACCGCTCACGTCTGCGGTTTTTGAGCCAGAAGATCGCAGCTGTGGTGTCGGGAGAAACGTGCTTTGAAACTTTCTTGGTTATCCGATATTTCGGTTTTTCTTTGCCCGTTTCCTCATCAATTTCAATCTTCTCTATTTCGCGGGTTGTCTCTGTGAACGAGTAGCCATTGGCTCGTTTCTTCAGTGATGCCTCCACCCGGTCAGTGTCATACTCGTCCTTGCCTTCCTGAACCGCCTTGTCGAATTCCTCATGAGCTTCGCGCCAATCATTAAACGTGCGGCGGCCGATTTTGAGCATTTTGCAGAACTTCACATCGGTAAAGCCCTCGCCAAACGCAATTCGGGCTTGGTGGATGTATTCTTCCTTGAATTTTGTCGGACGGCCAGCCATGGGAGATCATTGCGGTGTCGGAATATCAGCCGGGTCTCTTGCCAATACCTTTGCCTTGCTCTCCTGGAATATCGTATCGAGCTCATCCTGAGAAAGCCCAGCCCGCTTATTGGCTTTTGCGATCAGATCATCACTCAATGCCTTGAGTTCCATCAAACCGCGAATTATGGCGATTATTTCCACTGGTGTCATTGCGCTACCTCCTCGATAAGATCAAGGATATCATCTGCCGTATCCAGATCGATTTGCGATGGTATCCTGCCCTCGCCTATCATGGTCAAACAGCGTTTCAAGCTGGGCCAGACTTTATCCAAGACCTTCTTGTTTGCCGCTACTAACTCCTTTTCAGAGGGAGTAATATTCGGGTCTTTTGCCAGGGCATCCGTCTTGTCATATACGAAGATATAGGCATCCATTATCTTCTGCACTTGCTCTTGTGCAACCTGGAAAGGAGTCTTGTCAGAATCCGGCGCAAGGCTCGGCCAGCATCCAGCAAGCAGAAGAAAGCCGACAACGAGCAGTATTGGTATAGCGTATTTTCTCATTATCCCTCCGTTGATGCGTCTTTGCTAAAAAGCAGAATGATGCCGTAAATACCCGCCGATATTGTCCCTAGCAATTTCGGGTCAATATCGAAGCTCCACCATGCCGCAACAGCACAAATGGCCGGTATTAAAGCCTGTGCCGTTGTGTGCCAATGTTTTCTAATTCTCTCCCACATACGTCCTCCTATTCTGTTAATTTTAATATCCAACAAATGACCATTGCTGCGAAAAACACGAGCACGGGCCACGCCTTCTTGAGCAATTCAAGCAGATAGTCTTTGGCTAGGTTGGGCATTACTCAAATTATATGTCGGTTTTTTCTTCTTGTGAGGCTTGATACATCTTTTCCTGGATATACATATCCAGCTCATCACCAGTACAGGTTTGAACCGGCTTACCATCTTCGTATATCCAGAACGTCATCTCACCATCGACCAACATTCCTGCGCCTACGATTTCTGCTGTTTCACCCATGAGAAAAAGCACATACACATCTTCATCAAACCATTGGCGAATACACATAATATAACCGTAGTACATGGGGATATATTCAAGCTGATCCTCAGCAAGTTCAGGAAATTCAGCGGGTAACACATAGGTTTGCTCAGTATCATCTGCAAAATGTAAGGTTAGTTTGTTGGCCTGTGGTTTGGTAAACTTTTGTAATGCCGCACATGAGGAGAACACCAGAATCACCCCCAGTACAATAATCATCAGGGCTGTGATCCGTTTCATAATAAAACCTCGGTTAAAGGGTTAAACGGGCTTTGTGCCCTTATCATAATTCAGGAGACCGCGTGCCAACGTCAGACCGATCCTCCGCCTCGCCACAGCCCCCTGAAAGGCTCCATGCGAATTCACGTTATCGATAAACCCGGTTTCTATGAGAATCGCGGGCATGTTCGTGTGTTTGAGAACGTAAAAGTGTCGGCTCTCTTTAATTCCCCGGAACGGATGAGTTCTGAAAAAGCTATCTACATGCTCTTTGATGGTCTGAGCCACATGCAGGCCGGTCAAGCTCCCCGGATAAATCCAGATCTCCTCACCTTTCGCCTCGGGCATTCCGGGTTCGTCACTGTCCGGGTCCGCGTTGCAATGCACGGAAACAAAGAGATCCGCTTGCCACCAGTTCGCCATCTTGGTGCGGTTGCCGAGGGGAACGTATATATCCGAGGTTCGGGTAAGGGCTACCCAGTGGAAAAGCTGCAGGCGCTCAAGGCAGGCGAGAGCGATATCGAGAACAATGTCTTTCTCTTTCAGGCCCCGGAAACTAGCGCCTGTGTCCTCCCCTCCGTGTCCTGGATCGAGTACAATCTTCATTCCTCACCCCCTTGGTAGGGGCCGGGCCTCTGGGAAAAGGAGGGGAAACCATAAGGCCCGGCGGTTGAGAAAAGATTTACCATGCAGGATAAGGGTAAAACGGGAAACGGGAGAAAGCAAACGGGGTTGGGGGGGTAAACAGCGGTCATTTATGGTACATATATGTTCTTTTCGAGGTACTTTTTAAGTGTTGAGGGGTATATTGCAACCGTTGGTAAATAGTCGGGCAGAAACGTAACCTTTGCGTGTTTGGTAATCCTTTGGGCCTTCTTCTTTTCCACGTTCAGGTATGCGCAGATTTGTTTCCAACCCACAAGTGGTTTTTCTTGGGTCATTCCCTCTCCAAAAACATATTTACCAAAGCCGCCGAATCGAGCAGGGTATCCAGGGCCTGTTTCAACCGCTCGGATTCTTTGCTTTGAATGTCTGTGAAAACCTGTTTTCGCCTTATGGTCTGGTTGAGCATATCAACCTCAGTTTGCAGGCCGTGTATCATAGTTTCTAACTGCTCTCGGGTCTTACCCGAAAGGTCCGGCACCAAACTGGCCTCGTAATAGTCAAATCTTTCTGATAGTGGCAATGCCATTTCAAACCTCCATTTTTTTAAGATGTACGGAAATTAAACTTTCTTGCCTACCATATCGGCCAAACCTTCCAGCCTCTTTTTTACCTTCGCCTTTCTCTCCGGCGTCATTTCCTCAACCTCTTTCCTTGCTTCATCAACCGCTCTGCTATCTCGTTCGATTCCCGGTGCTGGTTGAGGGCCTCTCTTCTTGCTCTCATCACTCAACCATCCATTGATATGCTTCAAAATACCTCGTTCTGTTTTCCGCTTCGAAGGATTGTCGATATTCCATTGCAGACACTTCTTGAGTTCAAACGGTACGTCAATGTTTCGGTAGGTGTTTTCATACTCCGAAATCTTATTAAGAGAGAGGCCAAAATCTTTGTTATTACGAAGGGGGAAAACAAGCGCAGCTTGTATATCTTTTTCTTTAAGACTGAAGTCTGAAGACTGAAGAGCTATCTTGCGGTCATTACTTGGGTTATGGCCGTGGCTATCGCCGGGGCTATCCTCTCCCCATCTCTTTTCGGCACCACGTTTACCCTTTTCTGCCTGTAATTCCCTATACTTCTGTTGTTTCTCCCGTTCTCTTTCAAGCCTCGGGTTTTGTAATCTGCCATCACCATTTTTTGTGAACTTAATTGCAATCTGTCCCCATGCTTTTTGGAACTTTTGTGGAGAACACCCGGCGATCCGGGCAAGGCGTGTGATGTTATCGGGGAGGCTTTTGTTACTCCATTGAGAAAGCAAAAGGCGGGTGTAGATACCGACCTCATCGACAGACCATTCGTTAGTGTCAACGTAGAAGTCAGCGGAATATAATTGAAAGGCCGGTGCTTCGGTCATCCCTCCCTTATCTCTTCCCCTCCTTTAGTGTCGGTAGTCATACCTAAAAACTCATACAGGCCTTTGTTCTCTTCCAAGAACTTTAAGACCTGGCCGAGATTCTCGAAATGCTCATCCTGGCAGACCGGATCTCCCTCGAACGTGCGGAGGTGGTTTTTGAAATCGCAGAATACTGTTAGTTTCTTTCTTTTCGTTTTCATCCCTCCCTTATCTCCCTCGGCCTCAATATCTCCCTAAACTCATTGTATTTTGTCATACGAAATTCCCGCTTCCCCTCACAATCAGGGTCCGAACACACATAAACAAAATACTCCCCCTTGTAATGGCTCGGTCGCATAGGATGCAGGTTGCAGACCGGGCACCAAAATGCCGGCTTAATCTGTGGGGGTGGTTGCATCCGCCTCCTTTATCGCCATTATGATTTCGTACCCGACTTGCGGGACGATGCTGTTTCCCAGCCCTGCAAGTAAGCTACGGTGTAACCCATCAACCACGCCGAAAGTGTCATCAGGCGCTCTACGAACTTTTCCGTCAGCGCAAGGGAGCCAGGGGGAGTTTTGCCAGAAATCGCCATTGTGCTGCCCAATTTCCTGCCGTGAACTCCATTGATGTATTTCTCTGGATTCTCTGGGCCTCTCTCTCCGTCTTGCTGTTGCGGTGTCGGCCACGTTGCCTTGACTTGATCTGTGAGAGTAACAATAGGGGCCTTTTGTTTTTGAATTGTCTCCCATTTTTTTGGCCCTTGTTGGAAATTGTCTCGCTGCGGTGTGCGCCACGATCCAATATCTTTGCCTGATCTGCGGGGCATTGACGGCGCAAGCTGGAATGATAAGTGGCGGTGCGACTTCGTAACCCTGGGCTTCCAGGTCAGCAAGTATTCCTCCGAGCCCCACGTCGTCGATTCCAAGAGGGTTTTCAAAAAGACACCAATCGGGCCTTGCTTCGGAAACGACTCTAAGAGTTTCGCCCCAGAGCCAGCGGTCGTCTTTCTTGCCTCCCTGCTTCCCGGCACGACTCGCAGGCTGGCAGGGTACGCCGGCTGTGAGTAAGAATCGCCCTCGCCATTCGGTTCCATCGAAGTCCCGAACATCAGGGATAATTGGGATTCCGGGCCATGTTCGTTCGAGGAATTGTCGGCATCGTTTGTCATTTTCGCACATTACCTCTGTCTGTATGCCTGCCCAATGACAGGCAAGGGTGAAGCCGGCCATGCCGGTGAAGAGGTCTATGTGAGTCATTCACGGCTTCCAATAACTGATCTTTAAAATGCGTTTCCTGTCTGCCCGAAACAACACATAATCATGTGGCTCTGGCGATTCTAATTCTTTATATGCCCACTCAAGCCCATTCTTTCGCCGCTTGCAACTAACAGGGCGGTTGTTCAATTTGACATCCGGGTAGACACTGGCAACACTGCGCACAGCATCGATACCCGCAGCTTTGGCAATATTAACAACCTCGCGCTCGAAATCGAAGCCCTTGGTTCTTGGTGATTTACCTCCGCTCATACCTCCCCATACCGCACAATCTGAAAACTGAAAGCAAACGGGCCTAAGTCTAGGTCAAAGTCGAAAAGGAAGAAGCCCTCTGCCCATTCCCAACTAAGACCGATTTTTGCCCCGAAACTCCAATCAGTCCAGCAATGAACTGGTGTAAAAGAAAGCTGCATTATACCTCCCCCATGCTTTTAAATAGGACACGACGCTGGTTGCCTGATGGGAGGCCAGCATAGGGTTTCGATTCTGCCGAATATGGTTCTTTACGATACTGATTAGTTCTCGCTCGGCACCCATCACTTCTCCCTGTGCCCTAAATTATTCCTTAATATGTTGCTGGTTCCAATCCTTTTCACTGTACTTGTCTGTCCGACACTCATCACACACGCCAAAGCTGTTTGAATCTCCCGGGCCGTGGAGCATCGTTCTCCATCTACCGCACTTCATACATTTCTTCTTCTTCCGGAGCTTGATGCGTGATACTTGGTAATTTCGGGCCATAACCCCCTGAAATGGTTTACTAATTTTTTTACCTAGACCCTATTTTGACTTTTGATATTGCTCTTGCGATAATCTCTCCACGACCTCGGAAACGTGAAGCCGGGCAAGATATTCAGAAAGGCCCCGCTTACAGAATTTCGAGCGAGACAGATCCATCTGACCGGCTTCGTGATCAATCAACATAATAAGATCGTGGGGAAGATAAAGCGTGACTTGCTCGTTATCTTCCGAATTTGAGTTAGGCATGGGGCCTCCATTTTTTTGTTGCTATTATGAAAACGACTTTATTAAAATTGAAAAAGGCGACATCCACTCAATTACCTAGTCTAGGGGGGGGGTGTAGATGCCGCCTTGTTGTTTAATTCTGGATAAAGCAGCTCTAATTTTGAAACTTGCCCTCCGGTAGCATGTTCGATCTGAGCGGCCAACCTAGAGGATAAATTAGTTTTGCGGTTGCAGACTCGCCAAAGGGTCGCATAAGAAATCTTACAGTGCTTTGAAAAGGAATGAATAGAATAGCCTGTTTGCTCAAGGTAGCTGTTTAAATTCATGTGAGCAAATATACAGAAGTGAATAATAAATGTCAAGGATTAATTCAAATATGAATGGAAATATTGCAAAGGTAGTTCAGCAGGAAATGGATTCTCGCGGCTGGACCCAACAAATATTAGAAGATAAAAGCGGAATTTCTCAAGCCACAATCTCAAGAGTGCTTGATGGGAAAAACGTTAAGCTGAATACGGTAAGAAGGTTATTTGAAGCCCTTGAACTGCCCTTTTGTCTGGATATTTACACCCGAGAACAACTTCTTCTTATAGCTACCACCCTCAAAAGCCGCACCTAGCCTGCCTTTCAGATTTTTTTCACTTTTTTTATTCAGATATGCATTTTTTTCTTGCAATCGTTATTCATTTATGTATAATAAAGTCAAACGCTAAGGAGAATAAGCATGCAATTGTGTTCTGAATGCAACGAAAGGCAAGTCCAGATTGATAAATGGGGTGTTTGCTTGCTTTGTTATGGGAAGCTATATCGAGCCGGCAAAATTCCCCGAAAAAGTTTTACGGCAAGAAATCCATCGAATCTTTTTGTTGAACCTACAAGTCGAATTGCTATAAGTCGCCATGAGCGCGATGGGGAAATCGAATTCATCAGAAACTACTTTCATCATAAGAATTGGATTTCACATCCAGCAACTTTCCACTTTGATGGTTCTAAGTATTCTCCCGATTTCTATGATGCTGAACGAAATGTTTTCATAGAAGTCTCTGCCACCCGACAGGCCTACCACTCAAACAAAGAAAAATACGATCTATTTAGACAATACTATCCATTTCTTAACTTCGAAATCCGCAAACCCACCGGCGAACTCCTTAATGAGGATAGCCGTGACAAGAATTGGTAATCAAACGCTGACAATCTCAACAGGAGGGCAAGATGCCATTTTGCAGAAATTACGAATGTAAGTGTGGACAAGCAATAATTGTGGAATGGCTTTGGAATGGCCTTTCACACTATCCCAAATTCTATGATGAATATGGAAATAAAATTACTCACTGCCCTGGATGTGGTGAATGGCTAACGATGGGCAGTATCGAGGCCAAGTGCAACTAACAGGAGGGCCACCATGTGCTCCGACAACCATAAGGCCAATACCACAGAACAGGTTGCTATGGACACCAAGGCACGCTTGGAACGTATCGAGCGAGAGTTGCCCGAGAAATCACCACCTGAATTAGAGCAAGTTAGGTTTGGGGATCAGGTGTTGTTTGAGTCCATACATGGGGTGAACTGGTGAGCGAACGGACCCTTAGACGTATAACATGGGGTGTCTGTATCTTTACCCTTATCTATATGGCAATCCATTTAACAATATGGTGGCTATCGTGACAGAAGAACTAACCATGCTCCGGGGCAAATACTGTCCCTACCATGAGGAATTAGTAGGCCCTGCCCCTTGGGTCTATCAAGAATGGTTGAAGCGATTAAACCCGACTACCCTTCTCGGCATAACGAAAGGGCGGTTGAGTTTTGATTCTCCCCCAGGACACCGTGACTTGCTAGGCAATGCTCCGGCGAACAGCGAGCGGGGATAGGCTTAGAGCACGTAAAGAGGGCAACCCAAGGCGAAACCTTAAAAAGGGAGGAATGAGTGGGAGAGGTTGAATTCACTGATAGATACCAAGCATTGGGCATTCCTTATCCCGATCCAAAAACCATGTGTGATGGGGATTGCGAGGGTACTGGATGGGTGCCATGTCAAGAATCAGATGAAGAACCGTATCATTCATTATGGTTAGAGGCTGAAAGGGAAAACCCATCTAATGATGGCTGGCATTTCGTGAAATGCCCTCAATGCGATGGTACTGGCAAGGTTAACCTGAAACGTTCAGCTTAACCTTAGCTAACAGTTCTTTGAAATGCTGGCATTAGGGCCTGTGTGTGCGACCTATGAAAATAGGTGCTATGGCAACGTCATACGTTGGTCACTGTCCAAAGTAGCCCAGGGGAACGGCTTTGACACACAGTAACATGCTACGGAACAATAGACGGCCCTGCCAGCACCCAATTACGGAGGTTCCCGGAGATCCGGTTACTTCAACCGAATAGCTAACCTCTCTTCTCCATAGAGCGCAGTGGGGGTCTGCGAAACCAACCCCCGAAAGGCGGGAGGCATGATCACAGAAAACGAATTCATTCAGATCAGCAATCGTGATTACCACGAAGGCCCCGGCGTTTCCAAATCCGACCTCACGCTATTTGCTGTCACCCCGGCTCATTACAAAGCCAAAGAAGAATACGAGGAAACTCCGACAATGGCCTTTGGACAGGCCGTACATGCCGCAATCCTCGAGCCTTCCCGCTTCGCTGATGAGTATATGGTAGCGCCGGAGAATATCGATAAACGAACCAAGGCCGGGAAAGAATGGTTTGCCGAGGCAGAAGCAAGCGGAAAGACAGTGCTCAAATGGGATGATCACACGGCCCTGCTCGGCATGAAAAAATCAGTTTATACCTCAAAGACCGCAAGAGCACTCCTGGAAGATGATGGCCTTATCGAGCATTCAGGCTGGTGGAAGGATCCCCGGACCGGCTTACTTCTCAAATGCCGGCCGGACAAAGTTTCAACCGGGCTTAAAATCCTTGTGGACCTCAAGACAACCACGGAAGCAGGGTATGACGCCTTTACTAAGAAGGTAGCGAACTACAAATATCACTGGCAGGGGTTTCTTTACCTCGAAGGGACAAGGGAAATACTAGACGCGAATGAATATAGGGATTTTCTCATTATCGTTGTCGAAACCAAACCCCCTTATGCCATGGCGGTCTATCGGCTGGATGAGGAAATGCTCTACATAGCCAGCCAGGAGATTGCGGTTTTATTGGATGAATTTCGGGAGTGCCAGGAAGCCGACCACTGGCCGGGCTATCCTGATAAAGTGCAAACCATAAGCCTGCCCCGCTACTATGTGAAGCGGGCAATGGAGTAAGGAAATGACGGATTTTTCAAATCCAAGAAACCGAATAAAAACGATTCACGAATTAGATTATGCAGCCAATAATCATAAGGCAGTAATCATCCCGGGTACGGTGTGGGAAAAACCAAAACCTGCTGCGGTGATCTTGCATTTACCCGGGAAAGTTATTTTAAATCTCATAGATCATGGAATCTATCTCTACACCAAACCAAAAAAGGAGGAATAACATGGTAGAAGCAGCAAAACAGGAACAAACATTAGCCACAAAAGAAGATCGGGCTATGATGATCAGAGAGGGTGCTTCGCTCTTTTTCAACGTAGCGAAGTTTGAACACGCTCAGCGCGTAGCTCGCGTGTTCGCAGAATCAACAATGGTGCCGGGGCAGTTTAAGGGAAACATCGGAAACTGTGTGATCGCTCTTAACTTCGCAGAGCGGATGCATGTTGACCCCTTCATGCTCATGCAGAATATGTATATCGTACACGGTAGACCGGGAGTAGAAGCCAAACTCGCCATTGCCCTTATCAATGGGAGTGGGAAATTTACCGATCCCCTTGAATTTGAGATGGAGGGAGAGGGCACCGACAAGCAGAAATGCAGGGCATATGGAACCCGCGAAGGCACCAAGAAAGTCGTTTACGGCCCTTGGGTAACATGGCAGATGGTAGTCGATGAGGGCTGGAATAAGGATAAGACCAACAGGACCACCGGCGAAGTAATCAAGTCAAAGTGGAATACTCTGCGTGATCTCATGTTCAACTACCGTGCCGCCATGTTCTTCGCCCGACTCCATTGCCCGGAAGTTCTGCTCGGTTTACAGACTACTGAGGAGATTCTTGATTTTGTGGATCTCGAACAACAGGCCAATGGTTCATATCAGATGAAGGAAACCCCGGAGGATTTGACGAAGCGGATACATGGGAGCGCCAAGGAAAAACTCGAGACTTCCGCCCCCGATAAAGAAGATAAGGTTCGCGCTAGTCTCCCGGAAACCGATTGGCCCCTTTATGATCTTTATAAAGGAGTGAAAAGCTCAACCCTCGAGGATCGGGTTAAGAGTGATGGAGACAGGATACAGAATGCTTCTCCACAATTCCAAGAATGGCTCGAAAAAACGAAGTGGGCGAATGTGTATAAGGGTACTAAGCCTTATCCCTTCCCAAAGCAAGAAGTCGCAACCTCGGGCGAATTTGCTCTTTCTGGACAGGAAAATGAACCCGAAGAAGAACCTCAGACACCGACAGGACCAGACCCGAACCTTGAGCCTGTAAAAAGCTTAGAAGATACTCCTGAGGAGAAAAGGATGCTGTCAGTTATTAGCGGTGCCAAGCGGGATATTGCCGGGCGTGTTTGTGTACCCTGTCCGAACCAAGATGGCAGAGCTATGTTAGCCGATCATTGTCAGAATCGATGCGACCAGAGAGAAGGTTGTCCGACCTGGACGGAGTATGACAAGCAGCAATGACCGAATTTCCACAAGACGATACCGCTAACTGCGATAAGTGTATGCGGGCAATATTTGTAGATGAGGGCACCGTTTACTATTCGAACGGCATCCCCTTACTGCTCTGCGCGGAATGTGCGGAGAAAAAGGATAGAGAAGATTTTGGAGAAAGGAGGTAAAAAATGTCTAAACCAGTATGGGAAACCCGTTTTGATGGGCTTCACGCAAACATTGAAAGCCGTAAAGCCGCGAACCTAAAAGCTCTTGGAAGAATGGCAATCGCACAAAGAGAGGGACACAACAGTTTTGATTACTGGCAGGCGGTAGGTAAAGCAAAACTCTTAGACGAGTTAAGTGATTTGGCATACGCTTGGAAACGCTTTTAGAAAAATAGATGAACCTCCCCGTCCAAAATGTTATGCTTTCCTTAGAACATCAAGGGGGGCTAATAATCATGTCCGAGAAAGCCAAACTCAGACAGGATGAGGGGGGTTTTTGGGTTTACCTACGCTGGCAAGGGAAACGGCATTATATCACTACATATCTCGGTATCATTTCTTTTAGGGATAACGAAGCCCTGGCTCGAAAAGCGAAAGATGTCATTGACTCCGAAATCGACAAAGGTATTTTCCGGCCTGAACGCTGGAAGCGTAAGGCAAAGAAACTGTTTACCGTAAGGGGGTATTCCAAAACCTGGCTAGATCAGATTGAACCGAGCATTTCCACGGCCACTATTTATGATTATCGAAACTCATTTCAGAAGCATATTAATCCTATCATCGGTGCGGAGTACATTGAGGATTTGAATAAAGCCAAATTGACCACTCTGTTGAACTCAATTAAGCGAGCTCCTAAAGGCAAAAAGAATGTGATGGATGCCCTCAAGCAGATGCTTCGTGATGCTTATGAATCGGGGCATATCCCGCAAATACCCATTTTCCCTAAGTTGACTGGCAAAAACAAAATTGTCAAACCTGAAATAAGATGGATTGAGGCAAATGAACAATTCAAAATTATCCAAAATATACCTTCAGGACATCGTTTTATCTATACTTTTATTATGCTCACAGGTTGCAGGCCTTCTGAGGCTCGTGCCTTTAGAAAAGTTGATATTAAAAAAAGCCACATTATATACGCGGTTACTTTTGGTCGCAAGAATGAACTTAAAGAAGTCAAAGGCAAAAAGATTATGCCATTTCCGCTCACTGAGGCATTAAAAGAATTATTTGCTTCTATGCCAAAATCATTAGGATCGTGGGCTTTTATCAATCCAAACACCGGAGAACATTACAGCAAGACTATCTTGAATGACATATTTCGGGAAGCAGCTAAAAAGGCAGGACTCAATATATCGCTTACTGAATTTGGACGGAAAAGTTTTGCTATGGGAATGCTTCAGCAGTTAGATAAAGGGATTGTGTCTCATCTGTTAAGGCACCAAGACCCGCGTATGATAGATCATTATGCAGAGTATCAGACAGCGCCGTTAAAAAGTGCGCTTGATAAGGTACAGATGATAAGGGAGAAAGAAAAACATGAGCTTAAATAAACAAGCTGGCAATATGTATCCGTGGGTAACGCATACCTGGAACCCCATACGTGGCAGGTGCCCCCATGAATGTACTTATTGTTATATGAAGCGGTTTCCTTTGGGGCCTTTGCATTTGGATGAGAAAAGCCTCCGAAATGATCTAAGTAAAGCCGAGACTATCTTTGTGGGAAGCTCAACGGATATGTGGCATTTCGATGTACCGCTTTCGTGGCTTGAGCATGTCCTTGATAAATGTTGGCGTTACCCCGATATCACGTATCTTTTCCAATCAAAGAATCCTGCTCGATTTCAATATGTGGGATTGCCACCCAAAAGCATTATAGGCACTACGCTTGAAACAAATAGATATACAGAGAATTTTAGCAAGGCTCCTAATCCAGTAGAACGGGCAAGTCTTCTTTTTTCAACTGCCTCTGTTATCACAAGAGAAAGAATGATAAGCATAGAACCCATTATGGATTTCGATTTAAGCAAATTTGTGGATCAAATAAGCTGGGTAAAGCCAGTTTTTATTAGCATCGGCGCAGACTCCAAGGGCCACAATCTACCAGAACCACCGGCAGGGAAAATCAAGGAATTGATACAGGAGCTTGAGAAGTTCACTGAGGTCAAGATCAAGAAGAATCTTCATAGGCTTGCACCTAACTTGACAGAAAAAAAGACCTAAGTTGTTGAAATCATTGGTGGGCGGTGTGGGATTTGAACCCACGACTAGCTTTGTAATGCATTGAAAATACAATATATATTCAACCATATGTATACGATTTGCAATTTACTTGACAACGATGGGAGGGAGAGAGTGATGAGTGACGGTCTCTTTGTTGTGACTATGATTTGGTGTATAGGCTTAATGTTTACGACTGGCATAAGGGCAGATTTACCGCTTTCGGAAAGATTTACTGATCTTCTTTTCTGGCCCTTAGAATTAGGGAAATGGGTATCTTCCCAACGGGTTCATCCAGACAAACCCCCGGACAAGCCTGAATCCCGAAAGGAGGGAAAGAGTGATGGACTATAAAGAATTTATAGCCAAACAAATTTCTGATATAGAAATAAAAAAATGTCGGTTTTGCCAAAATGATGATGCTGAATTAAGGTTTCCCACTCACGCAGATTTCTTTGTTTTTTGTAATTGTTGTGAGGCACAGGGACCACGAAGCACCCAACCAAAAACAGCAATTGTACTATGGAATGATGCATGGAAACCCCCCGGAACAACCCCCTGAATCCAAAGGAGGGAGAGAGTGAGCAAAATCATTGTTAAGCTGAAAGACCCATTGGAGTCAGATAAACTTAATTGGCCCAATCTTGATGAATTGTTTGAACTGAGCCATGCAAATGAGGTTTTTGTGGAAGATCCTCAAACGGGTGAATTGCTGCAAGTTTTAGATTTAGACAAACCCCCGGACAAGCCTGAATCCCTTGAGGAGTAAGGGCATACCAGTATCGTAATGATACTGGTTTTTGGGGGTAAACAACTGTAATTATTAGAGAACTTTTCAGAAAAGGTTCGGGAAAGGCGAGCGAGGAGATGGTAATTTGGGCAATCTATAATGTAAGAACTTAACCTAATAAGTAATATACTGCACTACGGCCTTGAAATTTGTTAATGCTTTACCATTCCCGCCATGTGTAATATCTAAGGTTGCCACCTCATCCCTGACAAGTACACGATGAGTAGAGGAAAAATTATCCGTATCAGCCATAGAAACGGCTGTATTAGCACCTAACGCTACATTATCATCGCCTGAATCAGTGTTAATATCGCTAATTGAGTTTCCATCCCCGTCCTCTAAGTCAAAAATTCGCGTGTCTGCTGCATCAACAGCTACGCCTGTTCTATCTATCAATAATACATCATAGAGAACCGAACCAGTAGGACCAGGACTTACATGGACAGCGTGTTCTTCATCGGTTGCCGCTGCTAATGTGCCAATATAAATAGTTTCCTGTTCGGCCTGGAGTTCCGGGGTCACTGTAAACAGAATCGGCCCATCGGCATTGCCGCCGAAATTATTGTCTTTTACTGTGACCTTGGTTAGCGTTCCTGCCTCAAACCGCAGTCCATAATCCTGTGTGGCAGTGCCCTGGTCATCCGTGCAAAGATTCCCCAATATTTGAAAATTGCTATATGCGCCTGCACCCCCGTCTATCACTATCCCCGCACTATTGGCAGCTCCACTTTGATTATTGTTGAGGCATTCGTTGTTGCTTATGATAGCATCATTTGTGCGGTCAACCTTAATGCCCTGATAATTATTATTTCTGGATTGATTTGACGTAATGATAATGCCGTTGGTAAGCTGTATTTCTATCCCGTGCCCATCATTCCCATAGCAGAAATTACCAGTGATGATTGGGAAATGACCCGGTTGGCTTTCAGCATTTCCGAGATATATGCCGGCCCCGGTATTACTCCCTCCGTCACCATTACTGTAGCACTCGTTATTTGCTATGATTATGCCCTGAGCTGCGGCTGCCGCCGTAGGGGTTATATGTATCCCGTCACCCTCATTGCTATACACTTCATTCCCGATAACACGACAATATTGGCCTTTTACCTGGATACCTGGCGCACCACCGATTCCAGTACAATCCCGAACTGTGTTTCCAATAATGAGTCCACGTCCGCCGTCTGCGGTAGCACCGTAAATGCCAGCCTTTGAGCAACCGTCAATAAAACAGTTCTGCACAGTGCCCCTAGAAACTGCTGCCCCGCCCCCGTCACTGAAGTTTATTCCGTTTACGCCGTTAGATCCGTCTGTTCTGTCGGCCCCATACACATAGACATGATCCACCAAAAACCCGGCAAAACCATTTATCTGGATTACACCGGCGTTGTATTGCCCTCTGCTGTTTCCGTTTATGGCAAAATCTCTAAAAACAAGTCCCGTTTGCTCTGTGGTTAGATCCTGGGCGAGAAACATGATTTGATCCCGCCCGTTCTTGTAAACCGTATTCCAGCCGCTACCCTCAATGATGATAGGTTCGCTTATGTCAATATCATCGTCTGTGCTTACATAATAGGTGGTTCCCAAGCCTTTGAGCTTTATGCCTTTACCTTGAAAAGCGGTTACTGCCGCTTGGATAGCGGTGTACATATCGGTTGTGCCAGGCGTAGTGTTTTCCTGCCACCATTCAGCATAACCTTCTTCTATAGCCCCACTTCCAAAACTCACCGTAATGCTCGACCCAAACACCTGATAAGACCCAGCCTCAAAAGGGCCGTTGATGGTGATGGTATAGGAGCCGTCAATCTGACAATTCCGCATCCCTATGACATGCAGGGTAGTCGGGATTGTAGCATTTGCCGTGAGAGTCGTTGGTTTGTCGAGAATAAGGGTTTGTTCGGTAGCGCCTATCGCCGTAATAGCAGTATTTAAATCGGCATAATTGGTAAGCCGGTCGATCTTGGGGCCTATCCGAATCCAGCGTTTATTCCCCGCGTTAGTATCCGGGCTAATAATACGTGGCGAGGCCTCGGTTGCCCCACTGTCGGCATCGAGTGTGTAGAAATAGGCCTGATCGTCAGAGGCAAGGACAACGGCAAGATCGCCGTCATTGAGAAGGCTGCCGTCTATTGAATCAAGAGCACCAACCGCGCCCCCTGTTAGGCCTGATGCTCCTCGTATTTTATTGGCCATATCAATAACCCTCTAACTTGATCTCGCCCCTGTAATACTCGATATATGGCTTATTGTGAGACACAAGGGGCTCACTTTCATTCATCAGCATAAGGCTGTGTACCTCCGTTGCCGCCTGATTTGAGGTGATATAAAATTGGATTTTCGTATTCGTATCCCACCAAGAATTGATCAGTGAAGCGTGACTCGAGCAAAGCCAGTTCACGGAAAACTCTATCTTGTCTTGCTCATACCATTTATAGGTGCGGAGATTGCCGAATTTCGCCCTGGTATCCGTCCGCCGTTGCCGCTTTCCTATCCATAGATCATATTCGGGGTAGAGACTGACAGCCAATGGCCAGGTAGGGCCGAGCGCATAATGCGGAATGGTGCCGAATGCATCGTCCCATTCATAGTCACTGGTATTCTCAAAGCTGATATCGCTCGTATCTTCATAGATCGTATTGAGCATATTTTCACTTGATAAGGGCCAAGGCCAGATCAGCTATCACGCCAAGGAGTGTCAATGCTATCCCGGTAATTAGAACGAGAAATCTGTTTTTCAATGTGTTTATCTCCTTCCACTGGCTTTTATCGGAGTCTTTTAGGTGTCCGATATCGCTCTCAATGCCGGTGTGTTTGCTGCATTGCTTGTCCATTTTCATATCCATTTATTATTCGGTCGCATTTGCTTGACCAATACATCCGGAGAGGGCGGTATCACTTGCTGCAGGACCCGCACAGGCTCACCCTTTAGCATCGCCTCGAAGCTATCATCACACAAAATCTTTGTGGTGCAGGGCTTATCAGGCCAGGCCATGTTAGTCTCTTCATCAATATAGAAATCCTCAAGGGCTACTTGCAACGGATGCCTATCTCCATTGTTGCCCCTAGCATACAATTCCCTCAGCTCATCCTGGTCCGGGGTCCATAGGACAATATCATGTTTTTCAGGATCATAGATCTCCGTAAACGGGTGAGGCCTTTCCGATGGGTCCCGGCCCCAGCAGCAAACATCCCCCGCCGCATCGCCGTCTGATATTAGCCCCGTTTCCTTGTCCCTCAAAAGCCACACCCAATAAACCTCACCCGAGGCCTGGACGTATCTATAGATTGCATAGGCAGTGTATCCGCTTGTAGCTTTTATATAAACGTATTCGCCGACATAGCTTGTGGTGTCAAAAGTATAATTAGCCGCTTGAGATGCCCTACAAAAATATGCCTCCTGAGTGGCTAAGCTCGTCTTACATCGAAATGCAAACGCATAATCCGCATAGGTCAAGCATTTCGGCTGCCATGTAGTTTCAACGGTAGACTGCTCATGGGTAGTCGTTTTCAGCTTGGCTTGTGCGACTGCAGAATCACCTAGCTTGTTTACTGTTATCGCGCCGGTGTCCACAGCAGCTTCTTTGATCGCCGGGGCGCCGCTGTCGCCATTGGCAAGGGCCGTGATGTTGTCCCTCAAATTCTGCATTTGGGTACTTGTGAGTTTCGTTCCGTATCCGAATGCGCTCGATAGATCAACCCATGTCATTTTAGATCATCTCCGTTCAAGAAATCCTTAATTGCTTGCATGTGTTCGGGGCAGAGGTGAGCGCGATCCGCGCCGGTTCGATCATCAAAAATACCGGCGACATGCCCCCAGCCCGGATGTCCCTGGTTGAAATGCTCCTCCGTGTGCTTGGCCTTACAGCCTTTACGATCACATACAATTTTGTTTAATTCGGTCACAGTAACAGATGTTCTCCGTCTAAATAATCGACATCCAGATAAAAGCCGTGCAACGTGGCCGCCTCATCCAGCTCCATTTTTAACTGGCCATCATCCATGTTGAGTTCGGTTTCCACCAGCCGCCAACCGTCAGCGGAGGTGATGCTGTAAAAGCTATCCACGAGCCTGATTGTCTCGCCTATTTTCTGCCGCATACCATACAGATCGAGATTGACGCCGAACCTCCGGGGGGGCTCGCTGTAAAGCGTCACCCTTTTTTCGGCGTGAACGGTGGCATCGACGCTCGTTGTATGCCAGATGGTATCATCTTTGTAGACTTCCTCATGCTGCCCGTAGGAGCTGATCGAATCGGTGTGAACGGCATACACGGTGCTTTGGAAATAATCACTCGCCACGGAATAGTTAAAAAAACAGAAAGCCTTATTGACAAGGCGCTGACTTTCCACGTCTATTTCAAGGTCTTGATAGGCCGTATTTACAAAGGTTTTATCAAGGGATGAAACCTCGCCGTAAGAAAAGAAATTGATCTTGCCGTCGCCCTCGACATAGATACCGGAATCCGTTACCTCGGCCAGGCTTTTCAGGGCCTCGATGACTTTCACGCCATCGTAGTGCGCCGCACATTCCACGCTATCACTCGATAAAACAGCGGCCCAGGCCTGGAAGGACGTGTAATCAATATCGGGGTTGTTCGTGCTTTCGAGGCTGGATTTCCCGCCGTAACAGGTGCAAAGCGTCCAGGCTATATCGGAGGGGATCTGAGCCGCCAGACTGACCGGCGCATCGGAAGCCCCCACCTTCCGCTTTTCAAAGTCATAGAGGTTATCCACAAACTCAACTTCGCAGATCTCCTGCTTATAGCCGACATTTTTCAGATATCCGGTGTAAAGCGTGACAAGCTCATCCCCGCTCGTGGCATGATTAAACCCTAACTGCAGTGTAGCCGTGTTCGGGATTGTGTAGACGTTTGAGTAAAAACCGTTGAAATGCCCATCGGTATTGTCCAGGGGAACGGATACCTTGAGGGAGCGGAGATCATTCACCGTGCGCTTAATACGGGGCCAGCGCGTCACCCGATCCGAATAATCTGAGGTGCCGATGGTAAATTGACGCACCGGCTCAGAGGCAACGTTTTCGAGCTGCACCTGAAACCAGCTTGTTACATCATACGGCATCAATACCCCTCAAGCTCGATCTTTCCCTTATAGTAGTTGTTGTACGGCTTGTTATAGGCCGCCAGGGGCGTTTCCTCGTTCAGGATCATAACGCTATGAACCTCCGTTGTGCTATCCGAGGTCACAAACCATAAAAGCTCCGTATTGCTATCCCACCAGGAATTGACAAGGGCGGCATCCGAGGCAGGAACCCAGTTCAAGCCGAAATCAATCCGGTCGTAATCATACCACTTGTAAACTCTGAGCCTGCCGGATTTGGCCCGTTTTTCCGTGCGGACCTGTTTCTCGCCGTTCCAGTAATCCCATTCAGGATAAAGGGTCACGGCGGTTGCGCTCGTGGGGCCCAGTTCAAACGTTGTACTCATGGCTTTATGCCCGCGAATTTGAGTCTTGTCATGGCCGGAATAATCCTATCTTCAATAACCCGCTCCCAATCCTTCTTGCTCATCTGCAACAGACTTTCCACGTTCCCGGCATTGGGCAAAATCTCATTATGTACGTTTACGATCTGCGTAATACCTCCCGGCCCCGCATCTTTCGGTATCACCGTTTCCCCGCGCTCCAGAATCGCCGGAAACTCATTCGGCCCCAGGCCGGCATGCAGCCGGGGGATAGGTTGCATATCCAGGGGTATCAATCGCATGGGCACCTTTGTCTTGCCCACGACACCGCCCTCATGGAACAGGCCCCCGAGGAAACCGCCGCCCCCGCCAAATGCCATGGCCGCTTTTAATACTGCTATTTTTATGAGCATTTGGGCCACCATATCGGAGAAGGCCCTAAGCAGTGAGCGGGTGAAGGCTTTGAAATAATCTTCAATCGTTTTCAGCTCCCCGGTGAAGATGTCGAAAAAGAGATCCGAGAAATTGCGCTGCATAGCCCGAGCCGTCTCATCCGTGACCGCTCGTTTCCAGGCATTCAGTTCTTCTAAGGCAGCCTTTTGTTTATCCAAGCCCTCCTGAATATAGCGATCCTGTTCATCCATTACCGCCTGTAGGCGATTCAAATCCTCCTCATACATTCGTTGCTTGAGGTCAGCGATGAAATCAGCGAATTCCTGGGCTTTCGTTTTGGTCGTGTCAATAGTTTCATCGTCAAACGGTGGAATCCCGTTTGTCTTGGCGGCCGCCCGGATCTCTTCAATAGATGCCTTGATC
>Ga0180434_10000944_pt1 | contig 42663 bp, 42 predicted proteins | sample SS_ome_7_FD_132453 | JGI IMG/M metagenome (GOLD analysis project Ga0180434, IMG submission 132453) | Hypersaline lake sediment archaeal communities from the Salton Sea, California, USA - SS_1_D_2 metaG | ecosystem: Environmental > Aquatic > Non-marine Saline and Alkaline > Hypersaline >... | reverse complement strand
TACTCCACGCCGTGGATCGACGCGATGTCCAACGGGAAGACGCGTTACCTCTTCCTCGGAGGACTCGACTCGGATCGGGTGGTTCGGTGCATCGCCCGCCTCGATATGTCGCTGCAAGAACGATTCCAGAACAAGGTGGTCGAACTGACCGAACGAGCGTCGGACATGCGCGTGACAACCCCAGCCGGGACGGACGTCGCGTTCGAGAACGTCCCCGGCCGTCCGGTGACCAATGAGCTGCGCGCCGACACGCCCGGACCTCACTTCCTGGTCGGGCAGATCGGCTGGGCTCCGCGTGAGGAGAGCATCGAGGGAACCATCGTCTTCGACGGGTCTTTCTCCGGTGGCGGCGACGCGGATCTCGGTGTACTCGTCGAGCCGATTGCGCTTCGCATCGCAGCGGGCCGGATTGTCGAGATCTCCGGCGGGGCCCAGGCCGCACGATTGCGTGCCTGGCTCGAAGGGCTCGGCGACCCCAACATGTACAACTTGGCGCACATCTGCTACGGCTTCAACCCGGGATCCATCCTGACGGGGCTGTGTACGGAAGATGAGCGAGTGTGGGGCGCCACCGAATGGGGCAACGGCTATCAGGGCCCGATGTTCGATGGAAACCTCCCGGAAGCCGTCTCACACGGAGACGGGATCTGTCTCCAATCCAGCGTCTGGCTCGATGACGTTTCCCTCCTCGAGGAGGGGCGAGTCGTCCATCCGGAGCTGGTGGAGATGGCGCGGGAGATCGGGAAGTAGGCGCGTCGGCGCCTACGGGACATGCGACACGGGGAGACGAGAGGACGATGAAGATCAAGGCGATCATGGCGAGTTCCTCCCAGGAGCTCGCGCGAACCCACTTGGCCAGCCGGCAGGCGGCGCTTGGACGGGACACGACCGTCACACTCGTCGCCCCGTCCGATTGCCCGCCGGCGACGGAAAACGAACGGGATCATCTCATCGCTGCGCTGGCCGTGTTCTCGGAGGCGGAACGCGCGGAGAAACAGGGCTTCGATGCGGTGACGATCGACTGCACGCTCGACCCGGGGCTCAAGGCAGCGCGGAAAGCCGCTCGCATCCCGGTCGTCGGAGCAGGAGAAGCCGCGCTCTGCGTCTCGCTACTGCTCGGCGAGCGGTTCTCGGTCATCATGCCGGTTCCCGAGAGCCGGGCGCCGATGATCGCAAAGCTCCGGGAGATGGGACTGGGCGGCCGGGTGGCGTCGATCCGCTCGACGTCCCTCCACGTCTTGGATCTCGATGACGACGACCGCACGCTCGAGGCGGTCGAGCAGGTCGCGCGTCAAGCCGTAACGGAGGACGGCGCCGAGGTCATCGTGCTGGGTTGCACGGCCATGGGACGCATCGCCGGTCGACTCGCCGAGCGTTTGGGCGTTCCTGTCGTCGAACCGGCCACGGCCGCATTGAAGCTGGCCGAAGCGTTTGCCTCACCCGGTTGGTGGCCGGTCCTGTCGCCAGCGAAGGGGCATCCGGATCCCGAGTCGCACTCGGAACGCTGAGATCTAGGGACAGGAGGAAACCGTGATCGGGGAGTTCGAACTCGAACTGGCTGCATTGGCAAGCAAGACAATCAACCAGATCCTGCGCGTTCAACCGGATGAGACCCTCCTCATCACCATCGATTCTCAGGCCGACTTCCGTCTCGCTCTGGCGATGGCAAGAGCCGCCGAGAGCGCGGGGGCCAAGACGATGATCGCGTATCACACCACTCCTCCCGCGTACGGAAAAGCGGGCGAATCGCGCCTCCCCGACTGCCTCGGCGGCGCGATCGAACGCACGGACGTCTGGATCGAGCTGAACGAGCTGTGGCTGTACTGCAATACGTGGTGGGAGAAGGCCATGGCCGAAGGGACCAAGACGCGATACTTCCATCTCGGGAAGATGGATCCCGCGTCGCTGTGGCGGTGCCTGGGCGCGGTCGATCTGGACGCACTGAGGCCGTTCATGTCAGCCGTCGCAGAACGAACGCGCGCCGCCCAGACCCTGCGGATCACCAATCCGGCGGGTACGGACGTCTCCTTCCGGAACGCCGGAAGGCCCGTCACCAACGAGAGCGGAGACGCTTCAAGCCCGGGTGTGCACTTCATGCTGGGTCAGATCGGTTGGGCGCCGCTGGAGGAATCGATCGAAGGTGTGATCGTGTTCGACGGCTCGTTTCACGGCGGAGGCGACATGGACCTGGGGATTCTGCGATCCCCGATCACGTTCATGGTGGAACGAGGCAGGATCGTCAAGATCGAGGGAGGCGACGAAGCCGCCAGGGTTCGCGAGTGGCTTGCCGGCCTGGACGACGAGCGGATGTATCATCTTGCCCACACGTGCTACGGGTTCAATCCTGGGGCGCAGCTGACCGGGAAGTGCACCGAGGACGAGCGAATCTGGGGATGCACCCAGTGGGGTTTTGGGTACCAGGCCGAGGTCTTCGGTGGCGCGTTGGGCGACGCCGTCTCGCACGGTGACGGCGTGTGCCTCCGCTCATCGGTCTGGCTCGACGGGACGCAGCTTCTCGAAGACGGTCGGGTGGTGGACCAGCAGCTGATCCCCCTTGCCCGCGAGCTCGGAAAGGCGTAGGAAGAGACGGTCCGTTTCAATGGAGGTGACACCGATGGAAGACCCCATGGTCGAGACGTTTTGCGGGTTCGTCCGAATCGACAGCGAATCCGGGAACGAAGAGGAGTTCCTTGACCATCTGAGCCGACGGCTCGAGGAGCGGCTTGGTGCCGTGTGCCGCCGGGACGAGTACGGAAACCTCATCGCCCACCTACAAGGCAAGCGCTCGGACCGACAGACTCCTGTGCTGTTTGCGTGCCACGGAGACACAGTCAAGCCGGGGAAAGGCATTGAGCCCGTCGTCGAAGGAGACGTCATCCGATCGCAGGGAGACACCATTCTCGGGGCCGACGACAAAGCAGGGATCGCGGAGTTCATCCAGGCCGTCGAGACGGCCGACCGCCACCCGCCGATCGAGTTCGTCGTGACGCGCGAGGAGGAGGTCGGCCTGATTGGCGCGCGTCATCTGGACTACGAAGGGATCGATGCACGGGAGGGGTTTGTGCTCGACGGGGACACCCTGGACGGAGTCGTCGTCGGCGGCCCTTCTCACTACCTGATCGATGTGACGTTCGTCGGGAAGGCCGCCCACGCCGGCATGGAGCCGGAGAAGGGGATCTCCTCCATCGTGGCAGCATCCCGGGCGATCGCCGCTCTCCCACTGGGTCGGCTCGACGACCGGACGACCGCCAACGTAGGGATCATTGAAGGCGGCCTGATCCGAAACGGCGTCCCCGAAAGGACGAAGATCGTCGCCGAGTGCCGCAGCCTGGACCACGACCGCGCCACGGAGATCGCCAAACGGATAGAAGAGATCTGCTCCGTCAACGCAAGATCGGTCGGCGCGTCAGCCGAGATCCGCTCTGAGCTCGCGTACCGCGCCCACGCGATTCCGGAGGACAGACGCGTATTGAACGTCGCGACGCGCGCGATTCGCGACGCGGGACTGGATCCTGTCGTCCGCGTCATCTGCGGCGGGACGGACGGGTCGATCTACAATGAACACGGAATCGAGGCGGTCGTCCTCGGTACAGGCGTTCGGGACGAGCACAGCTCCGACGAACACATCTTGATTTCCGACATGCAGCGCGCCGTGAGCCTTCTCCAGCACATCTTCACCGCCATGTCACAGGGAGGCGCCGATGTCGGAAACTGAGGCAGCCCGGATCCTCAAGGAGGTCATCACGACCCGACGAAGCGTCCGGCAGTTCACGGAGGCGAAGGTCGACGTTGGGCGACTGGCGCCCCTCGTCGCACTGGGGATGTGGGCCCCCACCGGCGGCAACGCTCAGACGTGGCGGTTTGTCATCGTGACGGACGGGCCGACGGTTCGCGCCATTCACGCCGTCAGCCCGGGGATCAGCCGACCGCCCCCGGCAATCCTCGCGATCTGCCAAGACCGCAAGCGTGCGGAGGAACTGGGCGGCGCGATGGGCAGAGACCAGTGCGCTCCCATGGATACCGCGATGGCGGCACAGACGATCATGCTCGCTGCTCACACTGAGGGACTGGGGACGTGTGCCGTCCTCTCCTTTCACCCCGGCGCCGTACAGAAGATCCTGCGCCTGCCCGAGGAGGTCGTCCCGCAGCTGCTGATCACCGTCGGCCATCCAGCCAACGTGCCCCCGCCGCCGCCGCGGACGTCCGAGGGCCTCATCCATCTCGACCGATGGGGGTACCCTTACCTCGACGGGGATTCGGACCCGCAACGAGGCAGCGCGACCCGCGATGAAGGCAAGGAGGGGGACGGGACATGAGCCGCTCGGACGGCGTGGACCTCCTCGAGCTTGTGGCGTTCATGCTCGTCTCGTCTCGGAATCTGATGACCGAGCCACCGCGATACGGACCGCTTCGCCTCATCGAAGCGATGCGCAGACTCATCGAAGTCCTCGAACGAAGGGGCATCGCTACGGCGTTCCTTCGGGAGATCGGGACGTCCGCCAGCGAGATGCCGACGCGACTCATGCGAAGCGAGCAGGAGTTCGTCTCGGCTCTGGATGACCTTGTCGAGTCCGTATCGACACGGTTGGCCGTCCTGGCGCAAGAGGAGGCCGACGCTTCCCGTGGAACGGGATAGCGCGGTCGACCTCCGCGACGACCAACCGACAGAACGCTCCCCGCTCACGACGAAGATAAGGAGTCCTACCGAAATGCTATTCCACGCTCCCGCCAAGCGCTGCTGAACCGCGACGGCGGCGGCTCAACGAGCGCGCACCTCGTCGGCCGTCAGGCGCCCGAGGTGAAGATCAGGACGGCTTGAGCCTGTCCCGATGCGGAAGCAGCTTTCGTGAAGCGGCATCGGCCTCGCCGATGCGCCCGGCGTGGACGTCTACCCCGGAGGCAGGAACGGAGAGGCGTCGATCACCGCTTCGAACTCCTCTTCGGCGATCTTCAGCAACAGCTTCCGATGGCAGGGCTTGTCCTCGCCTTCATAGCAGATGAGGAAGACGTCCCGCTCCAGGCTCTCCTCGGAAAGCCGTTTCAGACGTTCGAGGCTGGTGGGATTGCCCTCGATCAACGCGCGGAAGCGCCGCTCGTAGTCCACGGCCTCATAGGCACACCAAGCGGCTTCGGTCGAATCCTTCACCGTTTTCGCGCACTCCGCTTCTCGGCGCTTGTACTCGTCGAGCAGCTCCTTCGATGGAGCCAGCTCGTCGTTCCCACGGCCGCGCATCACGAGGACGACCTCGGCGTCGTTCGGGAGCTTCTTCTTCATGGACAGGTAGGTCTGCCGAAGCGCCACGTTCGATCTCCTCCACCGCGGATCCCGAGGAGTATACCGCCGACGGTCGCTCCCGGCCTTCAGGCTAGGACGTCAGGCTGTCGAGCCGCTGGGGGCTCGGGAGTACCTCAACACCCGTTCGACTCACTCGAAGCGCTCGAGGTACGCGCCGTACCCTTCGGCTTCGAGACGGTCCTTCGGGACGAATCGCAACGCGGCCGAGTTGATGCAATACCGCTGGCCGGTGGGCGGAGGTCCGTCGTCGAACAGGTGCCCCAGGTGGGAATCGGCGGACCGGCTTCGGACCTCCACGCGCACCATGAACAGGCTCGTGTCTCGTTTGGTGACCACGCTGTCGGGCTCGATCGGCCGGGTGAAGCTCGGCCAGCCCGTGCCGGAATCGAACTTGTCCAGCGAACTGAACAGCGGCTCGCCGGAGACGACGTCGACGTAGAGGCCCGCCTCGTGGTTGTCCCAGTACTCGTTCTGGAACGCCTGCTCCGTTCCGTTCTCCTGAGTCACCGAGTACTGAAGCGGGGTGAGCATGCCGCGAAGTTCCCCTTCCGACGGCTTCACGAAGTCCTCCCACGGGCGGTCAGCCGACGGAAGAAGTGAGACATCGTCGTGTCCTTCCCAGGTCTCCTCGAGGAAGGCGGCCCGCCCGGATGCGGAGCTGTAGGCCTTGTACTGCGCCAGGGACTTCTGGTAGTAGTTCTGGTGATACCCCTCCGCTGGGTAGAAGGTCTGCGCCGGGAGGACCTGGGTCGCGATCGGCTCGTCGAACACGCCGGACTCCTCGAGCGCACGCTTCGAGGCCTCCGCGAGCTCCCGTTGCTCCTCATCCAGGTAAAAGATGGCCGTGTTGTACTGGCTGCCGCGATCGTGGAACTGCCCGCCGGCGTCGGTCGGGTTGATGCTCCGCCAGAACTGCTCGAGCAGCTCTTCGTAGGTGACCTGTTCCGGATCGAATCGGACGAGCACCGCCTCGAAGTGGCCGGTCGTCCCGGTGGACACCTGCTCGTAGGTCGGGTTCTCCACCGTGCCGCCGGTGTAGCCGGAGATCGCCTCGGCGACGCCGGGAACGAGCTCGAACGCCGCCTCGATGCACCAGAAGCATCCCCCGGCGAAGATCGCTTCACGCGCGCCTTTCTGTGAAACACCGTTGCCGCTCATGTTCTCCTCCCCGGTCGTCTGACGCATCGAACCGCCCAGCTGCCACGCGAGCATACCCAAGCCGGTCGCAGCGACGATTGCCACGACGGCCCATCGATTCATTCTTCTCCGAGATCTCGCAGTCATCTTCGGTCTCACCTCCCGAAGCGCTTCCTCAACTAACTCTCCCCATCAAACCCCGAAGCTGTGAGGGCGGAGTGGAGATCGAGTGATCTTCTGGCGTCGCCGTCGCCCTTACGGGCGCCTTCGCTGCCTTGACAGACCGCCCGCCGAAATGTCATCGTGCGATGCGATGAAACGAACGAGCGCGGTCCTCTGCATCCTGCTCGCGCTGTCGATGCCCGCATCGCCGCTCCTCGGCGCGGAGCCTGACGACCGAGCCGAATTCGTGCGGACGGGCATGACGATCGTCGGCGCGGCGGCCGGTCTCGCTGCGGGGGCCTCGATCGGCGTCGGCTTCAGCCTCGACGCCATCGACACGCCCCTGTCGAACACGCTCCTGCTGACGATCCCCGTCGCGGCGGCCGGGGCGGCCGCCGGAGCCCTCGCCGGACGTTGGATCGCCAACGTGGCCCTTCGACACCAGCCGTCTCCCCTCTTCGCCGTCGTCGAAGGGGCCGGGCTGGGCCTCGTGGGCGGTGCGTTCGTCGGCGGAATCGTCTTCACGCTCAACTTCGTGATCGCGTACCCCCTCCTGGAGGTTCCCGAAAGCTACTGGGGAAGATTCGACGTCCCGCGGACGATCGGCCTGGCCGTCCTCGCCGGCGGCTTCTGGGGCGGGTTCACGGGGATGCTCGCGGGCGCCGTCGCCGTCCCGCTCGTCTCCCTCGTCATGGGGTTCTGAGGGCAACTGCGGTGCCGAGATCGGCGTGGGAGGCCGCTGGGCGGCCTCCCACGCATCCTGGAAGGTCGTCTATCCGACCGTGACCTGAGCGGAATCGAGCAGGATGTACGGTGCGAGCCCCGCGACCTGCATCTCCGCCTGCGCCGTCGACTCGCGTTCGCTGCTCACCGCGCGGACGTTCCCGAAGTCCTCTAAGAGGTTGCCCGCGATCATCGTGCGCTCGAGGTAGCCGACCGGCTCCCCGCTTCGAATGTGGAAACCATCCACGTTGACCGCGTACTGCCCCTGAAGGAGGTTGCTCGAGTGCAGCCCCGACAGCCGCGTCACCAGGAGCCCATCATCGATCCCGGTCATGAGGTCCCTCCAGGGATCCTCCCCCGGCTCGATGATCGCGCCGAGCCAGCTCGGGGCCGGAGCATCCTCGACCTTCTCGCTGAACATCGTCCGCCTCACAGCGTTCCCCGTCGGCGACCGCCCGAGATCCGCGGCCCCTCGCAGGTCGGTCAGGAAGCTCCGGAGGACGCCCTGTTCGACGACAGCCCTCGGCTGGACGGCGACGCCCTCGTCGTCGAAGGATCGCGCGAATGGGAACCCTGCGTGTATCGGGTCCTCGCGGATCGTCAGCCGATCGCTGAGGATCCGCTCGCCGACCTCCCCGCCGAGCGGCGAGGCGCCCTTGGACACGCTGTCGCTGCCGAGACAGGCCGCCAGCGTCAGCGTAAGAAGGTGGCTCGTGTGGGGCGTCAGCAGCACGGGGTGCCGTCCGGACGAGGGGACCGACGCGCTCGTTCCCCAGCGCCGCCTCTCGAGCAGCTCGCCGATCCAGGCGTCGGGCACCTCGACCGACCCGGTGAGGATCAGCCGTGCCGTCGCACCGACGTCCGTGTCGCCCGACGGGTACGGAACCTGCACGCCGAGCGTTGTGCGCGCGAACGCCTCCTCCGCCGTGGCTCCCTCGGTCGTCTCGATCGAGCGCTCTCCGGACTCGGCTTCGCACAGGAGGTTGACGACGGCATCGGGCACCGCCCGGCGGATCCGCTCTCGAATGCCGATGGCGAGCTCGATCAGGTCGCTCGCGCTTAGCGGGTCCGGCGTCGGATCGGAGTGGTGCACCGACGGGTACTCCTGGGCGGGAGCGAACGAGAACGAGGCTTCCTGGCCGTACGCGGCGGCCGCGATGGCGTCCTCGAGGAGGCCGGCCTGCGCGGCCGACTCCCCGAACGAGGCCCCGAGCCTCCCTTTCGCGATTACGCGCAGGGCACACGCGGACGTGTCGCGGTGGGCCACCAGAGCGAGCGCACCCTCCCGGAACCGTACCTGCGCCACCCTCCGGCGGACGGCGTAGACCTCGGCCTGATCGACGGACTTCCTCGCTTCATCGACGAACGTCATTCGGAAACACCTCCCACCGTCACGGCATCGATCCGGATATGCGGAGCCCCGGCACAGATGCGCGTCGTCATTTGAATGCCATCGAAGCTTCCCTTCCCGCAGTCGCAGTACTCGAAAAGCTGTTGGTCGTCGCCGACCATCGAGATCCCCTTGAGCGTCGTGAACAGGTTTCCCGAGAGGTTGGCGTCGGAGACCATCTCCCCGAGCTGCCCGTTCCGAATGCGGCGTGCCCATCGGGCGCCGAACGTGAAGTCGACGCCTCCCTGTCCACCCGCTCCGCCGGCGATGTAGTAGCCGTCCTCGATCGAGGCGATCATCTCGTCGAGCGTGCTCGCGCCGGGCTCAATGACGGTGTTCGACATTCGGACGACCGGCTCGAACCCGGCGTCGGAGGCCCTGCAGTGCCCGGTGATCGGCTCGCCCAGTGCCGCCGCCGTCTCCCTCGAGTGCAATCGGCCGGCGACCCGGCCTTCCGTGATGAGGCTCGTGCGCCGCCCGATGACACCCTCGTCGTCGACCGCGTACGTTCCGCCTCGATCCGGAATGGTCGGATCATCGACCACGTTGAGAATCGGCGACGCGATGTCCGCGCCGAACGCCAAGCGCTCTCGGAGCACCGGCTCGTGGGTGACCAGATCCGCCTCCGACATGTGGCCGAACGCCTCGTGAATGAAGATGCCCGCCCCGTACGTGTCGAGGACCACCGGATAGACACCCGCGACCGCCGGCTGAGCGGAGAGGAGCTCGTCGAGCTCCGTCAGTGACCGGCGAAGCAGCTTCTCCCGATCGAGCAGCCTCCCGTAGTCGGAGCACCCACCGATGGCGAAGTACGCTCGGCGAACGGCGTCCCCGCGGCGTCCGACGACGACGCCCAGGATGTGGGAGATCAGGTGCTCGTGGCTCACGGCTGTCCCCTCCGTGTTCGCGAAGACGCGGTGTCCGAAGGAGTCCCCGTACATGAACTGCGTCATGAGGACCTCGGGAACGGCCGTCGCAATGCCGTCGTAGTGGGCCAACAGATCGTGTTTCTCGGCCAGGGAGACCGTTCGAGGGTCCGTCCCGGAGGAGACCGAGAAGTCCCGATCGATCACCGGGGCCTCGGCCCGCCGGACGAGCGTCTCGCAGTGCCCGGAGGCAGCGCGCGCCGCGGCGGCCGTCTCCTCCGCGACGCTGCGCGCGTCCTCGATCCGACTGAACGACGCGATCGCCTTGGCGCCGTCGACATACGCGCGGACGTGCCCACCACGCGGCGAGAACACGGCCACCTTCTCCGCACGCCCATTGCTGAGCGTGATTTCGGTCTTGCGCTCTTCGTCGAACCGGATGTCGGCGTAGTCGACATCGAGGCCTTCGAGCGCGTTGCGAAGTAGCTCCTTCATGCTGCCTCCGTATAATGGCGATGCATAGGCGCCTCAGGGCGCCGACCGCCGGCCGGTTCCTGGCGCAGACGTTGTGGGAACCGGCCGCTCTTCTTCCGACGCGCGGATCACTCCGCGCGCAACTCGATGGTGAGCGGAAGCCAGGAGCCATCCCGAAGGACGACCGCCACCCGGACCAAGCCCGGGACTTCCAAGCACACGCGTACCCTAACCACTCGCTTCCTCCTTCCGATTCGTCCACACGGCCGTAATCACGATGTGGGCGACCTCGCCCACGGGGGTGCGCTTCAGCGCGTCGATCGCCTCCTGCGGCAGCTCCACGATGCTCGACAACGCGGGCTCCGCCCGCGACGGGTCGCGACTCCGCAGACACTCGAGCATCGCCGCTTGTGCCCGTCGATCGAACTCGTGAATGTCGGGCGCGTCCGTCTTGCCGGCGACCTGGCTGAGGTCCCATTCCCGGAGACGTCGCAAGGCGTGGAGTGGCCGGGCGACGTGCTCGAGCACCTTGTTGTGCGTCGCCGCGATGAGCGCTTCGTTGAGGCTGTCGTACGTCTCCTCGGCACGCCGCGCGACGCGCTCGAACGCGGCTTCGTCCGCCACGTCGTTCGTCGCCTCGAGCGCTTCGAGAAACGCGCCGCTGCGCCGCTCGATCTCGTCGATCTCCTCGTCGGTGGCGTTCTCCGTCGCCAGAGATACGGCCAGGATGTCGAGCCGATCGACGAATTCGTCGACGTCCCACGCGGTGGCCCCGTCGCGACGGAGCGCCAGCAGAAGCGCGTCGGCAAACGGCTCGCTCTGGGAGGTCGTCACGAAGACGCCCTTGCCCTGTCTCACCTCGACGAGCCCCCGCGCCAGCAGCAACCGCGTCGCGTCGCGGATCGCCGAACGACTGACACCGTACTGCTCCGCGAGCTGCGGCTCGGTGGGAAGCGCGGAGCCGGAGGCGAGGTCGCCGCCGAGGATCTGGCTTGTAATGTCGGACGCGATCTGGTCCGCCAGCGTCTCCCGCTTGATCGGTCTGCGCGCGCCATCTGAGCCGGTCATGGCCACCTCGCATGCCATCATGTCATATGATGACACGATCATAGCACGGACCCATCCGCTCGTCAACCCCTCGGCCGGGAACCGCCGGCCGCGCGCGAAGCACGAGGAACCGGCCGCTGCCGGCTCCTGGAGCGCGCTCACTCGTGTTCGACACGGGATGGGACGGCGGGCAGCGCTCATCAGGGGGACGTGTTGCGGACTGCCTCTTCGGACTCGGCGCTCCACACCCCCTAGACCGTGTACACTGCTGCCATGGCCGGAGGGATCGTTTTTCTCCGAACTGCGCAGTTCGACGCCGTGAAGTCATTCTACGTCGACCGAATCGGAATGACGGTCTGGGTCGAACAGCCGGACATCACCATCCTCCGACACGGCAACCTGCTCGTCGGCTTCCACCGCCAGCCCACGGCCGACCTCGACGGGGTCGTCACGTTCTTCTACGACAGCCGCGAGGAGGTCGACGCGATGCACGCCAAGCTTCGAGACATCGCGACCACGGAACCGAAGGAGAACCCGAGGTATCGCATCTACAACTTCTTCGGCGTGGATCCGGAGGGTCGGAAGGTGGAGTTCCAGCACTTCTTGCATCCGGTTCCCGAGATCTCAGCCGACTGAAGCACGGCAGGGCTCGCACCCTACTCCACACTCCCTCTAATGGGAAGCCGGTGACAATCGCGGTTCGTAGGTCTCGACGATCCGCCGCGCGAAGTCGGCGATCGAGAGACGCAGGGCATCCGGCTCGATGACCTCGACCGCTCCGCCGTACGCGAGCAGCGCCGCCCGGGCGTGCTCGAAACCGTCGAAGGCCATCTCCACCTCGATGACGCCCGATCCCTGCTCCGCGTCGGCCGTCCGCCGAATGTGTCGTCCGAGCGCGCGCTCGAGCTCGGGAAGCACCTCGGCCGTCGCGCGGACGGTCGCCGGGAAGAACCAGCGATTGGCCTCGTAGGCCGCCGCCCACGCCGTCCAAAACGCCCCGAGGTCGAACCTCGGCGGGCGGTCGAACGTCTGCCCCGTCAACTCGGCCTCGAGCACGTTCGAGGCGAGGTCGACCCGCAGCTCTCCGTCCCGCCGCCGCCAGACGACGTACCATGCGCGGCCCTTGGCGACCAAGCCGTACGGCGCGATCTCGTGTTCGATCGGGATTCGACGCGCGCGAAGAAGCGTCGCGCGTAGCCAACGATCCTCCCACGCTGCCTGTCGCAGGATCGAGAGCGTCGGTACCGCTTCCCGCGAGGCGTGCCACGGATTCGGATCGAGGTACAGCCGGCTTCGGACATCGCGCTCCACATCCTGCCGTGCCTGGGGAAGCGCCGCGGCCAGCTTGAGCAACGCGCCCTTGGCCGTACCGCCCATCCCGAGATCGGCGAGCGGCGCCGGGACGCTAAACGTGAACAGCGCGGCCAGCTCCCCCTGCGTCAGATCCGTCAGCCGCATCCGGAAGTCCTCGTGGAGATACACCCCGCCGTGCGGCCCGCGCTCGGTGTAGACCGGAAACCCCGCGACGCGCAGCGCATACAAGTCCCGGATGATCGTGCGGCGTGAGACCTCGAGCTCCTCGGCCAGACGGTCCGTCGTCGTCCGGCCCCGGTTTTGCAGGAACATCAGAACGGAAAGCAATCGATCGGCACGCATGTGTCCCTCCTCGAAACCTAGCAAAAGAGTATATCACAATTAGGACACAAGGCGTCATAAATAGCTGCGATACTCGAACCAGAAAGAAGAGGAGGTCGCAACATGCGCCGCACGAAGGGGAGGAGGAACAGACAGCGGAGCCACGCCACTCCGGCATCTCGTCTCGATGCTCGGAAGGCCGAGATCCTTCGAACGATTCACGTGACGCCGCTCGGTGTCGCTCCCGCTCGTTCGTCGGTCCGCCCGCAAAGCCACCATCGGAGAACCGCCACAGGAGGTCTGCATGAGCAAGGAGCTGGAAGTCCGCTACGTCGATCTGCCCGACATGACCGTCGCCAGCGCGCTTGGGTTCGGCAAAGAACCTGAGCATCAGGCCGCGACGATGCTGAACGCGTTCACGAAGAAGCTCGGGTTCACGCCCGGATCGCCCGAACACCCGTCGTACGGATTCAACAACCCGAATCCGTCTTCCGGAAGCGAGAACTACGGCTACGAGCTGTGGTGCCGCGTCGATCCCGGCACGAAGGCCGAGCCGCCGATCAAGATCAAACAGGTCCCCGGCGCGCGATACGCCGTCACGCGCTTCACCGGTCTCTCAAACATCGGGGACGTCTGGAAGGAGTTCTCCGCTTGGTTCGAGGACCATCACGGCAACACGCCGCCGTGCACGATCCAGTGCTGGCTCGAGTCCCTTCAGACCCCGGACGAACCCGACCCCGAGAAGTGGGTCTTCGACCTCTACATCGCTGTGGGCACGTCGTAGGGAGCACGAGAACCTCCCCAGGCATCGGACGGCGCAGGGCTTCGACGGTCCTGCGCCGTTACTCTTTGCCCTGTTTAACCTCATCGAGGGCGCCGGGCTCAGTCTCCTGAGCGGCGCGTTCGCCGGAGGGATCGTCTTCCCGCTCGACTCGCTGTACACGGAGTTCTAGTTCGCGGGTGGCACATCCGCCTTTCGCGCTCTTGACTCTGCGTTTCGTACTGCGTTCCGGGAACTCCGCCGGAACTCCCGCGGTTGACAACTCCGGTGGTATGACTTAGGGTATTACCGGTGACCCGGATGAGCATGGCCAAAGTCGCGATCAGCATCGAGAAGGCGACCCTCGAACAACTCGACGAACTCGTCAAGAGCAACGTGTTCCCGAGCCGAAGCCGCGCGATTCAGGAAGCCGTGACTGAGAAACTCAACCGACTGAAGAAGACCCGCTTGGCCGAGGAGTGCGCCAAACTCGACCCGAAGGCTGAGCAGGCGATGGCTGAGGAAGGGCTGAGCGCGGAGCTGAGGGAATGGCCGGAGTACTGAGGGGTGAAATCCGCTGGGCCGACCTCAATCCTGTCCGCGGACACGAGCAAGGTGGAACCCGTCCCGTCGTCATCCTCAGTCACGACGTGTTCAACGATCGATCGGGCACCGTGATCGCCATGGCGATCACGAGCCAGCCTCAGCGCGCAGAGTTCCCGCTGACCCTGGAACTCGCATCGAGAAACCTCCCGAAGCGCTCTTGGGTCAAGATCAGCCAGATTCGCACGCTCTCCGCAGATCGAATCGGAGACTTGATCGATACACTCCCGCCTGAGCAGCTCAGTCGGCTCATCGATGGCTTGAACGAAATCATCGGCTAGGCACGGGATCCCGCGCCAGATCGACGTGCTAGATTGCACGCCTCCCACTGCAGTCCAGGCTGCTGGACCGTCGGGGGCTTCGAGCTATCCCTATGGTTCTGGCACGGAGAAGCCGCGGCAGATCTTCTTCGCAAGAAGGTCGGGTATCTCGGTGTGTCTAGGAATGGCCTCTACATGCCCAGTGGAGGGGTTCTCCCACAACGAATGAGAGGCTCCTTCTCTCCTGAGGACACAGCCATAGTGCCGCAGATGCCTTAGCAAGGCTTGGCGCTTCATCCGATCTTGACGATCTCGCGAAGGGCATCCGCCGGAACTCCTCGCAGACCCTCTTCTCGACGATCTTCAAGGATCAGCTCAATGGCTGCTGCAAGGCTCTTCAAGCACTCGTCCTTGCTGCGGCCCTGGCCATTGGCGCCAGGGATCTCCGGGCAATAGCCGATGTACCATTCGCCGTCCCGTTCGATGACGGCAGTGAACTCATTGCTCATGGCGTCTCCTCCATGTTTGGAGCGTACGGGAAGCAGCAGCGCCGGTCAATCCTACGATGTCCATTGCGTGCAGCTCGACTCGCTTGCGCTCACAGCCTCCGTGCCAAAAGCATCAGGTTGTCGAGCCGCTTACAGTCGTCGCAACACAGAGCCCCATAGATCCTGCTGTTTCAATGCGAGTCGCGCCCCGCTCCGCTATTGCTCGAAGAGCTGACGAATGAGTTCCTGCTTATCCATCCTGAGATACTGAGCGACATCCGTAAGCACAGCGTTCAGGGTGCCGACCTTGAGTGGTTTGTGGGCGGGGACGGTCAGGTGATGGGCTCTCTCGCCGGCTGAGGATGTCAGACGCAGATGACTTCCCGTCTGGCGACTGACCTCGTAGCCGTACTTCGATAGGAGATCGGCGAGGTCCCTCCCGCCGATGTCCCGCGGGAGCTTCATGCTGCAATGACCTCATCGCGGACCTGGTGAAGGCGGATGAGCGACGGCCTATCGGTCGGATCGAAATGGCAGCGAACCGCCTCTTGGATCCTGCTCTTCAGCTCGTCGAGAGTCTCCGCCTCGGTGAACACGGAATGGCCAACGGCTCTTGCCTCGTATCCGCCCTCAGGCGATTCCTCAACGATGAAGATGATCTCGCTTGCCATATGCGTTCCTCCTCCGGTCGACCATTCTACACAATGCAATAGCTTCTCCAATGGCGAGCTTGATACAGCACTCGCTTACCTGAGAGAGAAAGGGCGAAACACTGGAGATCACGGCCTGATCCCTACAGATCGATGTGCTGGATTCTGGTGCTGGATTACAGGGTCGTCACTGCAGTCTAGGCTACTGGACCGTCGGCGAGAAACCCTAAAATCAAGATGTGAACCCATTCGTAGGCAACCGGAAACGTGCTTGAGTCTTAAAACGGGGGCTTCAGGCCGGCTTGTTTGCAGATCTCGTTCGCCGTGATCCGGTCTAGCGTACGGTGGCGCTTGACAGGGACGATCTTGCGGCCGTTTGAGTAAATGGAGTGCTTCCCGCCCTCACGTATCAGCTGGAAACCGTTCTGCTCAAGAAACCGAATCAGATCCCTGCGCTTGACACTCAAACTAGGTCTCGACAGCGACTTACTCGAGTAGGCCGCCACCCAGTGGGATTTCTCGCCCTTCCTGTCGATACGCAGCGACCATCTCCCGCAGCGCGTCCTTCAGGAGTTCCCGGCATTCTTCGAGCGTGGCGCCTTCGGTGACGACTTCGGGCCACTCCACGAGCTGGCCCATATAACCGCTCTCGATCTTGGTGTACTTCCCGGTGTACGTGCTCGTCATGTCCGCCGATCCCTCCTTGTGCGATCTTCCAGGATCAGGTCGATTGCAGCACCAAGGCTCTTCAAACACTCGTCCTTGCTCAAACCTTGTCCATTGGCACCCGGGATCTCCGGGCAATAGCCGATGTACCATTCGCCATCCCGTTCGATAACGGCAGCAAACTCATTGCTCATGGTGTCTCCTCCACATCGGAGCATACGGGAAGCAGCTGGTGGAGACCGGGCAGTTCACCGAGCGCTTTCGTAGATGACGGGCTTGTACCGGGGTTCGGGAACGGGTTTTCCTTCTGCTTCAGCAGCTTCCAGCCAGGCTGTCTTGGCCACCTCGACTTCCTTCAGGGCTTCCTCAGGCGTACGACCGAACGCTGAACAGGCCTCGAGGTCCGGAATATCGGCGATGTAGCCGCCGTCCTCCTCGCTCCAGAAGATGTTGATGTGGTGGCCCTTCATCGTCTGCCTCCCAATCGCAGATTATAGCGCTCGACTCGCGACTCGCTTGCGCTCACAGCCTCCGGGCTAAGAGCATGAGGTTGTCGAGCCGCTTGCAGTCGTCGCAGCCGGTGCAACACAGAGTTCGATAGGTTCTAGGGTTGGATTGCAGGATCGGGCTCTCGACTCTCGTTCAGGATTCGAAGATAAAGGCCCGACCCCGAGATTCTCGAAGTGACATATCTCTCGTTTATCAGCCACTAGAAAGTTGGGCGCTTCTGAGTGTGATGTGCATCACACTCAGGGCTGGCTAGGCATCGTCGGCCGTGTGCTTGTTACAGTTCTTCCGGGACGCGAACTTCCAGCCATGCACGCAGCTTCGCGACTAACTCAGTTGCCGCTTCGATTGCGCTGGAGAGTTCTGAGTCAGGCACTGGTGCAGCGTCGTAGTACTCGTCGTGCCTCTCCCTTGACAGACCAAGGTAGTAGTCGATGTCTTCATTGTCGACGCCCATTGTTTCGGCCAGTGTCACGAGAGCGACTTCATGATGCTGCTGACGACTCGTTATGCGGTAGCCCTCGACCCGGAGAGCGGTCCTCCCGCAGATGTGAATCGCATTGTATGCCTGTTCGAAGCGCACCCGATTCGAATTGGATTCGAGGTTGGCAGCTTGGAGCCTCTCTTCGATTGACTCCAGATGGCGGGCTACCTCGCCGGACGTAAGAGGCTCACGCGTGAGTTCCCCGCTCGATTCCAGGTCTTGCAGGCTCATGCCCCGAGTCTACATCTAGATTGATCTTCGTACCATTGTGCACTCTTGACGCGAAAGAGTTGCTGTCTTCGAGTGCCTGGCTGTACTCGGCATGTGTATAGAACATCGCGTTGATATCCCGCCGCAATGCCCTTTCGGCCTGCCGCATTGCTGTGCCAAGTTCCCTTCTCGTGGCAGAACCGACAATCATCAGATCGATATCGCTATCAGGGCGTTGCTCTCCACGTGCATGGCTGCCGAACACATAGGCGAGTTCAATCCGGTCAGCAAATGGCTCGAGCATGCCTCTTAGGACATCTGCGAGTCCTACAGTCTTCCTCACGATGGCTTGGATGTCCTCGTAGATCGGACACTCAGGGTCAAACCTGTAGAGCACCACATTCCCAACCCGTGTTGGAGTAATGATCCCAGCATCGCGAAGGGCGTGAAGTTCGCGAATGAGCTGTCGGCTGTTGATTCCTGTCGTTCTCTCAAGTTCTCTTAGGTATACGCCTTCCTGCTTCCTGAAGAGCTCGCCGAATACGGTATTGCGTGTTCGGGAGAAGAGAGTGGCTGCCAGCGACGATGTAGACATAATTGTCTGCGATTGTAGACAGATATATCTTCAATGTCAAGTGACTAGCAGCTTGCCAACACCAGATCGAATAGCATCCCTTTCTCATGTCTGTGTGAGTATCGGAACGCGAACGCATCCAAGTAGCTCTGCAATCACTTCGCACTGACGTGATGGAACAAGCCCAGTAGGCCACACTTGAAGAGTGAGAAGGGGGATCTCCGATCGCTGCCCAGTGTGGGTGCAGTTCTTCATATCCAGAGGGGACGACGATACCACTCCTGAGTGACGTGCTGTTTCGGTAGCTGCCAACCTAAAGCTTCCTGGCGAGGAGCATGAGGTTGTCGAGCCTCTTGCAGTCTTAGCAGTTGGCTCGGCCGTCGGGAGCCTCGGGAAGGTCATAGATCTCGCGGGCCTTCCAAACGACCGGCAGGTCGTGGATAGAGAACTGCGAGGAACTGGCCTCAGCCAGTTCCCAGAGCATAGCCAAGTCGAGTTCGACGGGGTGGACGGAGACGGTGGACAGCGCTCATCTCCGACAGAAGGTGGGTTTCGTACTATGTCCCCAGGACTCCAGGAATACTCGACCACCGACTTCCAGTCGTGATTGTAGCACGTCTCTTCCCGGACGAATCGAGCTACGCTGTTCCGGTTCCTCCAAGACCCGTCGAATCAGCACCTCATCGAGTTCCCGTCTCTGCATCTCGAAGGCCGCATGAGGCGTGATCGTATACTCGCTAATCGGTTCCGGGCGTTCCATCCGCTCATCCTACTTCTGCCGCTGGCCGGCGCCAAGAAATCCTCAAACGCGCGCTGCCTTCTCTCTTGGTTCTGCAAAGAGAATCCTTCGCTTCCTTCGCCCACGATTTAGGAGCCTTTGATGTCGAAATCGAACCCTGCAGGAGTTGTGCAGCAACTCCCAAGCTACTTGGCCGAACGCGAGTAGCCGAAGATCATGGAATGGAAGCTGTGCGGCCATCGGAAGATCGTTCCAGGAGTTCGGGGTCAATCCGCCGAACTCCCAAGCTACTGACGTTGAGCGTCAGTAGCCAAGCAGCGAGGACAGAACTCAGGCTGAGCCAGCTCGCCGAGGTTCTTCGCCAAGATGCGAAGTTGGGTCACTACTCCTCCAGCAACCCAGAGGATAGCGGTTCCCGAACCCAACCCAGCTCCTTTTCAATGGCGCGGCGTAACGGCGTATCGACCTCCGGGGGAACATGCCGGACATACAGCTCGGCACCATGATGAATCCCACGTTCCTGAAGGTCCTTTAGAAACGAGATGGCAGCCTGCATAGAGTAGACGCCGAAGCTGTCCTCCACGTCCGCAGGCCATTCTGGGCCTAGTCCAGCCCAAACCGCGGCATCGACGTCCGTTCTCGCTCTCAGCCATTCGGCTATGTGTACTCTGGCTGGTGAAGCGCGATCATGACCTCGGAACTCGCCCGTATCATCAATTGCATGAATCCAGCCGGCATGCTTACGTCCAATACCTTCGCGCCTTCTCAGCTCGTTCTGTGCTTCCTCAAGCTTTTCGCATCCGCTCAGCGCCCAGAACGTTGGCTGCGGATCTGCCTTCGGGTAGACGATGAGAGTAAGACGTTTCCCCCCCGATGCCCTGGCAAACTCAATTGGAATCTCTGGACCACCGCGATGCCACTTCGACCCCAGAGTGAGATTGCCCGGGCAGCGAATAAGCGATCCCCAGCCTATAATCGCTACTCTCATCCCGGTACTTCGACCCCCCGCAACTGCCGGAGCTCCATCGCCAGCAGATTCGGATTCCGACACACATGGAACCGCCATTGTCCCATACGCCCCCAGTTGCTCACTGCTTCAACCCAGCGCTTCGCGGCTTCATGTTTCGCCTTAGTCTGCTCGTCCTCGTAGCCCTTGATCTCCAACAGGACCATCGATTCGTCAGGCAGGCGGACGATGAAGTCCGGGTGGTAGACGTGCTCGATCTTCATGAACTCGTACGGGATCACAAGCCCGAGATGATCGTTTCGCACGTAGAAGCTGGCTGCTCCTTCATTGCAGGCATCCTCAATCCAGAAAGCCGCACTCGATTCCCACGTTGCCGTATCCAGCACGACCTGATTCACGTGACTGAAATGAGTCCCGACGCAAGCTCGTGTCGTCTTGAAGTCGATGCTCCGAGAGGAGCCCGTCGGATGGTAGCGGTTGACCACCGGCAAGAGCGGTGCTTCGCCTGCTGTGTCGTCAGGTACGATTCGGTCAAGCAAGCGTTCCTTGATCCTCGAAACATACTTCTCGAGTCCCAATTCGCAAGGGTGCTGTCCTTGAAAGCCTACCTTCTCCCTCACGTACTGATCGACAAAGCGGAACACCTGAGGAAACAGCTGGTGCCGCGACTGCAGTCGTAACACACGTGAATCAAGTTCCTTCCCTCCATGGGCTGCAAGATGGGCAACGACCGCCTGGGCAATCTGAAACTTGATCGCTTCTAGGTGTGTTCGTTCGTAGTAGGTGGTCCGATCCTGCTTCACGAACTGAATCGGACTTGCCTCCGGCGCTGGCTCACCTTCGCTGTACCCGAGTGGCGGGAGCACGAAAGTCGCTGTTGGCTCGTGCTCGGGCTCCAAGCGAAGTGTCTCCATGCTCCCCACGTCACAGCGAATCGAGTTCTTCTTGAGGGCGAACACATACCCATCTACATAGGGGAAGCGGATCTCCATGTGCTTCCGCTCTTCCAGCGCATGCACGTGATTCTTCGGCCGATCGTTCTCTTCTCGCTTCAGTACCGGCCGCCCTCTGAAGGGGATCACTGAGAATGGGATCCCGTATACATCAACGTACTCCTCTGTCAGCATCCCAGTCTCCGGATCTGGATCGTAGTCGATTCGCCGAAGGCCTCGCCCGACAACCTGTTCACAGAGCAGTTGACTACGGAAGGCACGGATACCGAGGATGTTGGTGACATTGTTGGCGTCCCAGCCCTCGTTCAACATCGCCACGGCTACAACACACCGCACTTGCTCGCCAGGCATGCCCGGTTTTCCCACCGTCGAGACCACGCGACGGAGTTCCTCCGCAGCGTTTCCTTTTCCCCCACCGCTTTCCGCTTCCTTTAGCAGTCGCGAGTCAATGCGGAACGTGTGCTTTACGGTCGCCGTGTTCGAGAAGTACTCGGGGAACACCTCACCTTGGCCATAGACAGTCTGCTTCTTAGGCTTCTTCGATCTGCGCTTTCTCCTGGAGGTTTCTTCCTCCTCGAAGACTTCCTCGATCTCCTCGGGGGTAACGACCTCCTCTTCCCGCTCTCCGCTGATCCGCTCGTAGAAGTACTGTGCGATGTCCGTGTTGTCGCAGACGATGATGAGAGCAGGAGGGATGTGATCCTGTCCTGGTTTGGCTTCACGAACGTACTCGAATCGCTCGACCCACTGCCCGGCGATTTGCTCCAACGCTCCTTCTGCCTCCCGCCACACGACCTCGGGCTTCGGCCTCCCCGACTTCTTACCGCCGACCATTTCGGCGGCGGAGCACCCCCCGCGGATGTTCTGCCAGAGCTTGAAGTACTTCGGATCCGGCCTGCCCGTCGTGTCGCGAACGGGCAGTCGAGGAATCTTGACGATGCCCGACTCAATCGCGTCAACCAGCCCGAAGTCCGAGACGAGCCACGGGAAGGGGCTTCCCTCTGGATACCCGCTTCCCTTGATGTAGAACGGCGTCGCTGAGAGATCGACGCAGAAGACGATCCCATCTCCTTCTGCTGCAGCAACGTTCAACGTGTCGAGCCCGTTGAGCCAGACGCGCGCCTCACTCTCTTCCTCTTCGAGTTCCTGTCGCTCGTCCTTCGTTAGATCTTCCGCAGAAGGAGCTCCGCGCCAGCAGTGATGCCCCTCATCGTTGAGCACCATGATTGGCATCCGTTCGTACAGGTCACCCAAGACGCGTCGAGCGAATGTCGCAGGCGTCTCCGGCCCTTTGTCGACAACCGTGTACGTCTGGTCTCCCTCCTTGTGCTCCGACTCCGGCAGAAACCGATGCCAGTTCTCGACCAGCACCTTCCCACTCTGAAGGTGCTGCCGATACCTGGCTGGAACGAGGTCAAACTCCTCGTAGTAGTTGCCAGGAGACTCCGGGCGCAGGACCTGCAGGCGTTCCTTGACTGTGAGGTTGGGGCAGCAAACGAGCACCGCGTTGGGGTATTCACGACTGCTCGGATTGGAGCCACGGTTGCAGAATGCCCACGCGATCAGCATCGCCATGACGACTGTCTTGCCCGACCCAGTTGCCATCTTGCAGCCCAGGCGCCGGAGCGGTCGTAGCGCGGCATCGCTCGGAGTATCGATCAGCCGAGGGAAGAAAGCCCCCTCCCGAAGAGCGAACGACGGCCGTTCGCCTTTGAGGAGAAGCCCAAAGTCACCGTCACTCAGCTCGAAGTTCCTGAACCCCGTTCGACTTGACTTGCCGGGAATCCGCAACTCCGCGAGATAGATAATCGTCTCCACTGCCTCCTTCTGGCAGAAAAAAAGCGGCTGGGAAAGGTCCGAACTCGTCCAGTGATGTAGCAACTCCCGTGTGGCCAGGGACGCTCCTCGATACCCAGACTCGCGCCATCGCCTGACGTCATCGCGGAGCAGGTTCACAAGCGTCAGGTCATCCCGCTCCTGATCAGCGAACAACTGCAAGTTCTCCGGGTTCACCCTCTCCGTCTTATACCAGTAGCCGGCAGGTCGCCTTCCCTCGAGCCTGCTCGCCCCTCCGGTTCGTGGGTCATGCCACCAGTGGTGTGTCGGCTCGTCGTACGGATTGCAGAGAATCGGTTTCTCAATCGGCTGAATCGGGACGTCGCCGTTGCCAGTCCGCCGGAGCGTCACGAGTCGCCTCTGTCTCTTGGCAGCGAATGGACCCGCATGACCTCATTCCCTCGCGGATCAATTACCTTCACGGCAACGCAGTGATGCTTCCTCGCAGGAAACGGCAGGGATGTCGTCCCGCTGAACGCCTCGAAGGCGTCCTCATCCACGACATCCTTGAGTGCCCTCGCCAGCTTGCTCCAAGCTGAGCGGTCCGGGAAGAATGCCTGCGTGATGCAGAACGTTCGACCGTCGTAGTCGCCGTCGAGGAACCAGGCCGCAACCTTATCCGCGCCAGTCGAACGGACGACGTTCTCGACCGGATCGTAGACGTCGACGCCCTCCATCGTCACGGTGAACTCGCCGCTCTTGTCTGGTCCGTCGACTCGTGCTCGCGGCTGTCCGAAGACCGTGAACAGCTGACTGCCCGGTTGCTCCTTCAGTAACCCGTTCATTCCCGGATTCACGTCCGGGCGGATGTGGGCATGGTGGACTCGCAGGTGCGGCCGTTGCACTTCCTCGATGGCGGCTTGAGCGGGACCGTCGAAGCTGAAGCCTGCCATGACCAGTTCATCGTAGCCCAGCCTATTCGCCGAACGGACGACTTCCTCGACCATCCGCGCCGTGACCGGCCCGTATTGCGGCCCAAACGACACTGCGACGTTTGCTCGACCTTCGGGATCAGGATCCTCCTCGCCATCGGGAGCCCATCGACCGTGGGCGTGAATGCCGGGCTCGCTTGATTCGATCCGCTCCAGTCTGCTGAATCCGCTGTGTCGGTTGTTCGGGAACGTCACCCCGTCCTGGCGGAGCAACCGAGTCATCTGCTCCAGATACGCGTCGAGGTTCTGAGCCTCATGATCCGCTCTCATCTCAACCATTCGGACTTCGAACGCCTCTTCAAGGGGTTCAGGTTCGCCATCGAACGCACCCTCGACATCAACGGCGGTCAGCGTCGGTTCACCCAACGACATCTCGGGCGGTTGAACCGCTTCCACTGTGAATGGACCGCTGACGCGGACCACACCCTTGCGAACCTCGGGTTGATCGACAAGTTCCTCCTGATCGGCGTTCTCGGCAATGCATGCGTTGACCTCGTCCATCTTCGCCCGCCACGCCTGCCGATACGCAGTGACCGCCTCTTGGAGCTTCTTCGGCCAGTCAACGTCCGTGTCGAACGGAACCTCCCAATGCTCCCACGTCTCTCCCGCGGAAGGCAGACTCCATCGGCGCTCATCGGCTTCAGTGACTGAGCGCTTGCCCTCCGACTTCTGCTTGGTGAGAAGTTTCTCTCTAAGCTTCCTCCGCAGGTCGTCGGACACTTCGGCGAGCGCTTTGTTGCAGGCTTGAAGCCGTCCGCTCAGGATTGGCTCGTACTTCTCGAAGATCGGGTCGAGATTCGTGTTCTGGGCGATCGACCTCAACGTGATGTGCGGGACGGCCTTGTATCTAAGCCCTCCGGCTGGTCCGGAACCTGCATCGCGCAGCTCGTAATAGTTGTAGTTGGCGGTCAAGAGACGCTGCCGCGCGATCGCCACTGCGACACGGCTAGTGTCAATCGTGATCCAGCGCCGGCCCCATTGCTCCGCGACGAAGGCGGTCGTTCCACTGCCGCAAGTCGGATCTAGTACCAGATCGCCAGGGTCAGTCGTCATCAGCATACATCTCTCGATCACGGTCGCGTTGGTCTGGACCACAAACATGCGACTCGTGGCCCCAGCGACGTCAGTCCAGTTATTCCCAACGTCAAACGCTACGTAGTCATCCAATCGCCGGATGTAGGAGAGACGACCTCCTTGAGGAAGTAGACGCTCGGCCTTCGCAAGACGGGCCATACCCTCTGCAGTAGTTGACCATCCTCTAGTGCCGGGCGGCAAGTATTCAGTGCTGTAAAGTGAAACGGGGAAATGCATCGCGCTCCCTGGACCCGACGGACGGCCTTGCCTCTGGGATGTCGCATCTCCCAATCTCACTGCGCATGAGCCTTCCGGTAGGTCGGCACTCCCAGCTCGCTCGTCAGGGTTCAGTCTTCTCATCTCGCCAGAAGGCATCATGAGGTACTGGTACATCGAGGAGCCTGCACCGCCAAGCTCTTTCTGAGCCAGAACCGTTCTGTACTTGACAGCGTCGAAATCCCTGCAGTACCAGATAAGGTAGTCGGTATTCACTGACAAGTAGCGGGCTGTCTGTCCTGATGTCTTTGTGACGTTGATCAGGGCTACGTAGTTCGCCTTGCCGAACACCTCATCGAGTAGGGCCCGGACGAGGTGGACGTTCTCGTCGCCGATCTGCACAAACACGCTGCCTGAGTCGGAGAGCAACTCCCTGGCTGTGAGCAGCCGGTCACGCAGGTACGTAAGGTATGAATGCACTCCTAGATGCCATGTGTCGCGATACGCCTTCACCGTCTCCGCTTCCCGGCTGAGATCCTGCTCCCTGTCACGGACATCGCGACTGCCGATGCGTGGCTGGAAGTTGCTCGCGAACTTGATCCCGTACGGCGGGTCGATGTAGATCATCTGAACCTTGCCAGCGAGGTCTTCTCTTCGCGCGAGCGACGACATGACCTGAAGGCTATCCCCGAGGATCAACCGGTTCGTCCAGTCGATGTCGTGCTGATAGAACTGCACCGCTTCGTGGTACTCCTGCTCCGGATCTGCAAACAGTGACCTTTGCGCATCCTGGCGGGCTGCAACGCGGAGGATGGCCTGCGCGCTGACGCGCTCATGGATGTGAAGCGCGACCGGATCGACCTCGAAGAAGCCACGGCGTCGCTGCTCCTGTTTCTCTGCCCATTCCAGCCAAGGCTCCTGATCCGACAGCGCATCGCGGAGCAGCTCAAGCTCCTCGCGTGCCAGTGGGCGGCCTGCAGCCTCGTTAAGCAGTTCTTGGACTCGATCCGGCAGTCCATCCGTATCGAACCGAAGCTCCGGCGACCTCCTCGGGCTGTACGCGTATCGCGCCTTTGGCAGGAGCGGGACGACACCCTCCGCCGCAATCTTCGCTGGCGGATTGTTCTTCCTCGTCTCCCCCGAGTGCCGATAATCCTCGATCTCCTTCTCGCTCTTCTTCCGCCGAGCCACGATCCCTCCTAGCCAGGATTGTCCGCGAAGCTGAGTTGCCCTCTAGGGTCATCACGCGCGATGTGCTCGTGCACGTGGATGATCTCGTGTTCATCGTCCACGAAGCCATTGCTCATCATGTCCCAGCGCTGCCGGACGAGCACATCCGCAATCAGTGTATCGCCGCTTGCGAACTTCTCTCCCGTCATCACCCGCTTCAGGAACACCTCGTCTGCAATGAACGCGGAAATCAGCTTGCCGTCTTGCACGAATCGCCAACGGAGGTGCTCGTCGAAGGCTGCACTTCGGATCCGAAGCCTTTCGTTCCTTCGGACAAACTCACGCAAGGGGCTCTCATCCACAATGCCCTTCGGGATGTTGAATGCCTGGAACTGCTCTCGAGGGAGCTCAATCAGAGAATCGCCCGTCTCGGCGCGTTCAACCCGAAATCCCGCAATCCTCGGATCGGCAGACACGTTTCGGAATGCGACTTGGAGTTGCTTGTTGGCTGCGTTCGATGGAGTCATCAACATCGTGGTCTGGGGGTGCACGTTGACCGTACTACCGTCTCCGAAGATGATGTTGTTGTCCCCGGTGATCACGTACTTGTTCCCGGAAAGCAGTTTCTTCAGATCGAAAAACTGCTTAGCGATGATCAGAATCCAATCGACCAGGCCTTGGCCTTGCAGCAGGGCAGTTGCCATTGAAGCGAACTCGATGAGGATCTCGAGGCTTCCTGGCTGAAGCGGTTTGGCATTCACCTCCAGGTCCTGCGTTCTGTCGACCGTGAGATGGATCTCTTCGATGAGTGTGTACATCGCCTGCATCGTTGAGATCACAGCGGGGACACTAGCTGAGCTCTTCTCAGATTCGAGAACAGAGACAAGAGTCGCTCGCTGCTCATGTTCAGGCATCAGCTACGCGCTCCTCCTCTTGTGCCCGCGCATCTTGTCCGCCGCCTGCCAAAGGGTCTCCTCGAAGCCCAGCGTCGCGCCGTTGTTCTTCTTTGCTGCCATAGCCACCTTTCGAAGGCGATCACAACCTGTGACCACCTCTTGAGATCGCAGATTGCGATCTCAAGCTCGCCTCCCCCCCATTCTACCCAAGTCTAACGAAGCAGAGGGGCAGGGCCAAGGGAGGAGAAACAGTGCGTGGTGCGTGGTAGGTAGTAAGTGGTAAAGGCGGTGAGTGGCGAGTAGTACGTGGGAGAAGCAGTGCGTGGTTCGCAGTTCGAGGGTTCGGAGTTCGTTGGGTGGAGGCTGCTCCGGACAGCGAAGCCGGTACGGTCGCTACTCCTTCTCTCCGGCTGTGAACCCAATCTTCGTGAGACGCTCCGGAGGAGCCATAAGCCGGCGGATCGCTGCAACAATCGAACGGAGTGCTTCGTCGTGTTCACCAACCTTGTCTTCGAGTTCTTCGAGCTTTCGAAGCATCTCCACCCGAGATGCAAGAATTCCTCGCAGCTTCACGAAAGCACGCACAACGAAGACACTCATCTCGATTGCACGATCCGAGTTCAGGACATTGGCCGCCATGATCGCGCCGTGCTCGGTGAATGCATAGGGGGCGGTACGCCTTCCTCCGCGGCCGGTGTTTGGGATCGCAGATTGCGATCTCAAAGCCACGAACTCTTCTTGACTCAACTGGAAGACGAAGTCATCGGGGAATCGCTCCCTATTGCGTTTCACCTGCTCGTTGAGCCGCCTTGTCTCCACACCGTAGAGCTCCGCCAGGTCGGAATCGATGATGACATTGGCTCCACGGATGGAGAGGATCCTTCGTTCCACGTACTCTGCTGGCACGAGATCTCGCTTGGCCATTCGCCTCCTCCGGAGGTGATCACAGATTGTGACCACCTCTTGAGATCGCAGCGTGCGACCTCAAGGTCGTCTCCTTCCTCCAACTGAGGCTAAGTGAGTCTAACACATGACGTGCTCCGAATAAACAGGGGATGGGGATAGAGCGAGGAGGCAGGGGGGCAGGGATAAGGGATGAGGGATGAGGGATGAGTAGCACGAAAGGAAGGTGCTGCGTCCGACGTACTCCGTGCTCGGTCCGGGAGGGCGGTACGGTCCCTACTCCTCTTCTCCGGCAGTGAAGCCGATCTTCGGCCTGTCACTCGAAGGCGACATGAGCTGCCGGATTGCGTCGAACACGACTCGAAACTGCCGGTCGTAACGCTTCTCAAGCTCGTTGAGCTTGTCGGCCAGGTCCTCGTGCGTGGCGAGGATACGCCGCAAGTGAACGAAGGCACGCATGATCTCGATGTTGACATCTACGGCACGCTTGCTGCGCAAGACGCTCGACAACATCGCAACACCTTGCTCGGTGAACGCGTAGGGAGGGTAGCGCCGACCTCCCCATCTTGAGGTCACAGTTTGTGACCTCAAGATCGCGAACTCGTCGCGAGACAGTCGAAAAGCGAAATCTCCTGGGAAGCGATCGATGTTGCGACGGACTGCCTGATTCAAGACCTTGGTCTCTACTTCGTAGAGAGTCGCCAGATCTGCATCCAGCATTACCTTGTGCCCGCGTATGAGATGAATCGCCGACAAGATCCGCTCGCGCGGCACTCCAATGGAGAGATCCTGTATCGATCCGCTTGAGGCGGAGGCTTGCTTGCCCTCGCTGCTCACAGTCTCGCTCCTCTAGTCTGTAACTTGAGATGCCATTCTGGCACCTCAAGTCTCAGGGTCGAATCGCTTGCCGCACTATTCCCATGCTAAGTAAGTCTCATAAATGAGTCAAGATGGCGACGAGCTGGTTCCTGTTCGCGGAGGGAAGCCGAAGCTCGTCGGGTGAGAACCCGTTCGGGGTCGAGATTGGGAAACGAAGTTCGTAGGGTTCTTAGGGTCGTAGAGTTCGTGGGGCAAGGCAGTCCGTGGTCGGGGAGAACGGCCTTTGGCGCGTGGCTCGTAGCACGTGGGAGAAGCAGTGCGTGGTTCGGGGTTCGTAGTTCGCGGGAAGAAGCAAGGAGGGCCGGGACAAAAGCAGGCGGGAGCCAAGGCCGAGGGGTACGTGTGATGGGTTACGGTCAGGTTCCACGGCGTCGGGGAGACCAGTGCGCTTCTTGAACGTCACCGATGACGTATCGGCCGCGGCTCCATCGGCGGATACTCTTGATGACATGCACAATGAGAGGGTCCCGCCGAGAGCTGCTTTCTGGATGGCGCTGCACAACCACGCCATTCCGTTGCTGCTGTTCTTCGCCGCTGCGGTGGCCGCCCTCGTGCTGGCCTGTCGATAGCGGTGAGAAGCTAGGGAATAGGGATGAGGGGGCAAAGGCTAGGGGGTAGGGATGAGGGAGGAAGGACGAGGGCAAGAGACGAGGGGACAGGGGCGAGGGAGGAAAGGATAGGGCAGAGGGGTGAGGGGACAGGGATGAGGGAGCGAGTTTTGTGGGAGCGTGCTTGTTAGTAAGTCGATGATCAGATAGGATGCTAGGCGAAATGCCCCATCGTTCGGAGGGCAACGCCGTCAAGAGTCATCGCGATCTGATCGTCTGGCAAAGAGCTCTGGAACTCTGTACTGCGATTTACAAGACGACAGCCGGGTTCCCCGGGGAGGAAAAGTTCGGCCTGGTGTCGCAGATGCGCCGAGCAGCGGTCTCGATCCCCAGCAATATCGCCGAAGGACACGGCAGACTCACCACGAGCGAGTACCGCCACTTCCTCGGCATCGCTCGTGGCTCGCTCAAGGAGCTCGAGACGCAGATTCTCATTGCTCGTCGGTTGGGCTACTTGGACGAGTCAGCGACAAACGCCTGCCGTGCGCTTGCCGGGTGAGGTAAGCCGGATGCTTTCAACGTTGATCGCCGTGCTCCGAAGGCGAACCGGGTAGTCCAGCCAGAAGGCTCTGCTCCCTCATCCCTGGTTTCTGTTCTCCGTTCCCTGTCCCCTGCCCCCTCGTCCCTGTTCCCTGCCCCCTCGTCCCTGTTCCCTGTCCCCTCGTCCCTGTTCCCTGTCCCCTCGTCCCTGTTCCCTGCCCCCTCGTCCCTGTTCCCTCTCCCCTCGTCCCTCGTCCCTGTTCCCTCTCCCCTATACCCTGTTCCCTACTCCCTGTCCCCTTGCTTCTTCCTCTTCACCCATCGAGCGCCCGGCCCATGTCCTCGGAACTCGATCAGGCTTTCGTCTCGCATCTCTCGTAGCACCCGCCGTACCCACTCGTGGCTGACGCCCGGGCACTCGACTTCGATGTCGGCGGCCCGGAACGGACCGTGCTTCCGCCCGACGGCCTGTCGAATCTGATCGGCCTTGGCGCCGCGGCCGGTCCGCAGCGTGCCGACACGCTGTTCGTACTCTCCGTACGCAGCCAGCATGACGCCCCAGAAGTAGTTCATCCACGGGAAGACATCATGCGTTCCCTCGTGCCATCCCTGAGAGCAGCGCTCCAGCGTGTCGTAGTAGCTCTGCTTCGTCTGCTCGAAGACCCGCTCCAGACTGATGTATCGCCCCACTTCATAGCCGTGGTGGTACAGGAGGAGCAACGTGAGGAGCCGGGAGACCCGGCCGTTTCCGTCCTCGAACGGATGGATGCAGAGGAAGTCCAAGACGATCAGCGGCACAAGGACGAGGGGCTCTCGGCCGTTTCGTCGGACCGCGTCTTCGTAGCGCTCGATGAGCCGGGCCATGGCCCGCGGAGTCTCGGAGGCGGGTGTGGGACGAAACCGCACGCGACGCGACCCGTCTTCGTAGCGCTCGATGATGACGTTGTCCCGCGCCTTCCACTGTCCCCCGGGCTCCGCCGTGTATTGCATCATCTGCTCGTGGAATCGGCGAACGGTGTCGAGCGAGAGTGGCAGGTCGGCGTGGTTGCCGTGGATGAGGTTGAGTGCGTCGCGATAGCCGGCGATCTCCTGTTCCGAGCGATTTCGAGGCGCCGTGTCCTCTTCGACGAGCGCGAGGATGCGATCCCTCGGCGCCGTGATTCCTTCGAGTCGGTTCGACGATTCGCCCGACTCGATCATCGCAACCCGGCGCAGGCTCTCCAGCACCTGCGGACTCTGTCGGGCGAACAGCTCCTGCTTCCCGCGGTATTCGCCCAGTGCCTGCAGCGACTTGAGATCGGAAGCGGAGAATCTCAATTCGTCAAGGAATGCGCGGCCCAACGAGTGCATTCGAACCTCCCGAATGGGGGGTCGCTCTTCCACGAGAAGAGGTAGATTCAGCTCTCCAGTACCCCCATTCGACCGAAGACTACCCCTTTTCGAAGGTACGGACAACCCCCGCGGACGTTCGGGCGCAGGCCCTGAGCGCACGGTTCAGGGTCGGGGACAACGGCCTGGAGCGCAGGGCTCGTCCCCGACGTGGGCGGGGCCTATACCAGCAGCAGGATCCCGAAGACGATCTCGAAGCCGAGGCTGAGCCAGTTGGTCGGCGTCGGCGCCTTGTCGAAGTAGATCGACGCGGCGCGAACGATCCCGATCGCGAGGTAGCCGATGCCGACCGTCCCGAACGCGGACGACGTCCGAAAGATGAGGGCCGCGATGCCGAGTCCGACGAACAGCCCGCCGAGGACGGCGCGAATCTCCGAGACGCCGCGCGGACCGGCCGCTGTCACGCCGGTGAAGCGCTCCGCAGCGGCCGGGGAAACGATCGACATCAGGCCGAAGCCGATCGTCGCGACCGAGACGATGATCTTGATCCAGAACAAGAAGGTCATGGAAGTCTCCTTTCACGATCAGTGTAGGGGAAAATCAGTTCGTAGTTCACCGTTCGCGGTTCGCGGTCGGAAGGCTAAGCTCGTTGAGTTCATTGGGTTCGTGGAGTTCGTGGAGCTACGACTTCAGGTACTGCTTGAGATCTCGGTAGAAGTTCTCGTGCCCGCCGAGGGCGAGGAGCGTGATCTCCTGTGCGTCGTCGTCTACGAGATACGCGATCAGGTAGAGCTGCCCCGCCAGCCTGAACTTGTGCACGAACACGCCACTGAGATCCCGCCTCTTCCTCTCGCCAATCCCCGGGTCCCGGCAGATCCTCTGTACTTGCCGGCTGACTTCCGCTCTCAGAGCCGGCGGAAGCTTCTTCCTCGTTCGATTGAACTTCGGATAGGCGCGCGCGGTGAAGGCCACGGTTTGGCCTACTCGAACTCGTAGGGCTCGACTTCTCCACGCGCAACGCCCTCGAGCGCCTCCAGGATGTCCGCCCGGAACTGCGGATGCAGCTCTTCGTACTGGTCGACGAACTGTTCGATCGCCATGCGGACGACGTTGCTAGGCGTTCGCCGTTCGAGTTTGGCGATCTCGTCGATCCGATCGCGAAGCTCCTTGGGCAGCTTGGTCGACACCGTCTTGGAGCCCATTTCGACCTCCGGTCCACCATAGCATGAATCGTCTACGAAGTCTACCAATGGCGCACGGCGGGACCGAGGGGAGGAAGCAGTTCGCGGTTCGGGGTCGAGAAACGAGAAGGACGATCAACTACCGAAGCGATGATAGCGCCACTCGTTCGCTTCCTTCGGCCCAGAGCGTCTCGAGATCGATCGCGATCGGGCGACGGAAGGCGCCGGCGTAGTAGACGTTCGCGAGGTCCGCGGCCAGATCGCAGACGACGGAGTACCGCGTGCTCGGCGTGTGGGCAGCGTTGAGGATCGCGGCGATCCGCTCGAAGGTCGGCTCGCTGTTCGCGGCGAGCATCTCCGTCGCGATGTCGTACCGCCAGCACGGCCACTGCCCGTCCGCTGGATTGGACAGGTGGAAGTTGGTGACGGCGAACGTCTCCCCATCCATCCAGACGACGGCGCCGTTCTCGATCACGGCGGCAACGCCAGACTTGTCCACGAGCAGATACTGGATGCAGCTCATGAACGAGCGATCGTACTGGGCGATCATCCGGACCGCGTCCTCGACGGTCGAGCACCATCGCATGATCAGCTGCTCCATTCGGCCGGTCATGCGCGGCTTGAGCTGCTCCTCGTCGCTCAGGCCGACACACGGCGCCGAGAAGCTGTCGAAGTACAGACCGGCGCTGTTGATCCCCTGGAACTCGTACCAGAACGGCTCCTCGTTGCCGAATTCGCCGCGGATCTCGTAGCCGAAATAGACGACGCCGTGCAGGCGGCCGGCCGTCGGTTCGGCCCACAGGAAGGCGTCCGGACGAAACCAGTCCTCGTTCCCACCGACCATCACGTACCCGTCGCGCGCGATGACGACGCCGGTGCACGCCGCGACCGGCATCGATCCGAGAACGAGCAGAAGTGCGACAACGAGTCTGGACCTCAAGGTTCCTCCCGAGTCGGAGCGTCAGAGTCCGATCGTAGCGTACCGCCAGGAGCGGCGGCAAAGGGTGGGGGCTCTTGGCTCGTCGTTCGGGGCATGCCGTTCACTCCCGGGCGTAGATGTCGAGCAGGTCGCGCAGCATCGTCGCAGCACTGGGTAGGGGAGTCTCTTCCTCGATCACGCTGGTGATCGAGCCGAACAGGTCGGTCTCGAAGGCGATCCCCATCTGCTTCGGTCCGAGCCGTCCGAGCGGGTGGTCGAACGGGAGCGAGGCCGGAGCGACGCGGAGGTCGTATTCGCCGTTCGACCGTCGCTGCGCGGTCGCGAGCAGCCGCACGAGGCCCACTTCACTCTGCGCCCGTAGCCACGCCAGGTCAACGTCGCGGATCCCCTGACGAGGGACGGCCCGAACGTCGACCTCGAGGTCGAGGACGGTCATCGCGAGGATCGCCAGCTTCGCGGTCGCGTCCCAGCCGTCGAGATCCCACGAACCGTCCCCTTCGAGGGCTCCGCCCGCGCGGGCCTGTTCGATCGCGTTGTCCCACGTCGCCCCGGCGGCCAGTCGGTCCAGCACGAACCCGGTCGTGAGATTGGGAACGGCGTCGAGCCGCTCGATCGTCGCGCCGCGCAGGTCGCGCGCCCCGAGCGCGATCGCCGGAAGTCCCCCGGCGACGGTTCCGTCGAAGCGCAGCTTTACGTCTCGCTGCCGCGCGAGCGCGGTCAGCTCGCGGTAGGCGACGACGATCGGCCCCTTGTTCGGCGTCGAGACGTGAAGTCCCTTCTCCAGCGCGCGGCGGACGTGCGACAGCCCCGGCTCGGCGTCGGCCTCGAGGTGGACCGGCGACGCTTCGCACAGCGCGTCGGCATCGACCGTCTCGATCAGCGCGAGGCCGGACATCCCAAGTCGGCCGACGCTCGGAATCTCCGCGACGCTGCGGCCGGCTTCCTTGACCGCCTCGACTTGCACGCCGTCCAGACCCTCGGGATCGACGGCCGCTCCTCGCGAGTCGGCGGCGCCGACGATGCGGAAATCAAGGCCGTATCGTTTCAGCAGCTCGTTACGCTTCCTCGCGACCAGCCCGGCGAGCCGACGCCCGAGGTTCCCCAGGCCGATCACCAGCAAGCGGACCGTCCGCGCGCCGCTCATCTCGGCTCTCCCTTCCGTGCGACGTAGCTCGGATCCCTTGTCGGCCCGGGGTCGATCGACGTTGGCCCATGCTTCACGGCGTTCGGTGCGTGATCGATGCTGGACACATCGTAGATGGTGTCGATCTGACCGGGCGTCAAACCCCACGGATCGACGCCGAGCGGAAGGTAGCCGCCCTCTACGGCGGTCTCGGCGAAGGCGTACGTTTCACCTTGGTAGTCCCAGAAGCTGCGGTCCGGATGGGCGTTCACGAACGACGGATCGACCGGGACCCAGGCGACCATGTGGTCGATCGACCCGTCGCCGTCCGTGTCGACGATCACCATGAGGGCGCCGTGGCCGAGCGTTCGGACGAGACTGGCGTAGAGGATCGCCGTGTCCTCGCAGTCGCCGGTCCCGTCGACCAGCGTCTCGATCGGGTAGCGGGGGTACTCGAACCAGACCGGGTCGTAGACGTACCGGATGCACTTCTGCACGAAGAAGAGAGCGTTCTCGAAGGCTTCGTGCTTGTCGCCGGCCGACGATCCGAGGATCTCCTGCGTGATCTCCTCGAGATAATCGTCGTCGAGCGGATCGAGGACGTACTCGTCGTAGTCCCGGCCGGTCCACACCATCCGCGGCTGCGTCTTGTAGTAGTAGTACAGGCTCGTCGGGATCTCCAGATCGCAGCTTTGATCCTGTTCGTCGTAGACCCATTCGTAGTGCCGGGAGGTCGTGGCCCCCGTGCCGGCGTCGCTCGTGATGCTCAGTTCGGTCGTCGCGGTCCGCACGCCGCCGTCGTTGTCGCGGACGGTGAGGACGACCTCGTAGATGCCCTGGGCGTCGTAGCGATACGACGTCATGACGCCGCTGCCCGTGCCTCCGTCTCCGAAATCCCACTCATACGAGACGATCTCGCCGTCCGGATCGTAGGACGCGCTGGCGTCGAACCGGACCGTCTGTCGCGGATACGCAGGGGACGGCGACACGGAGAAGCTGGCGACCGGAAGCGCGTTGGATTCCCGGACGGTGATCGTGACGGAAGCCGTCGAGCGGGCCCACCGCCGATCGGTCACGGTCAGGGTCGCACGATAGGTTCCGGGGGTCGTGTAGGTGTGGCTGACCGCCGCGCCTCTTCCATCCTCGCCGTCGCCGAACTCCCACCGGTACTTACGGATCGTGCCGTCCGGATCGTAGGAGCCTGTTCCGTCGAACTGCACGGTCACCGGCGCGACGCCACCGGTCCGATCGACGGCGATCAGCGCGAGCGGCGCGGCGTTGGGGAAGAGAAAGCAACCGCCGACCGACAGGGCGAGGCCGGCCGTCAACAGAAGAAGCGGCGCGGCCCCGACTCGGGAGTTGCAGTACGCTCGCACTCGATCGATCGGCCCTCTCATCTTGTCGTAAGGATCGTTGAAAGCCGCGGCGATGCCAAGGCAAGTGGGGAACCACGGGTGCGTGACCGGTGAAGCAGCGAGAGAGGGGGATCACGCGCCGGCCGCGGGGTTCATAAGAGCCCCACCGTTCGTTCATGCGGCGTTCATCGACTCCGCGGTTTCTTCATCTACGCACCGTGGACGAGGAGCGTAGAACGCCGACCCAAAGAGCGTTTTGGAGCGGGGATGACAGTGCGATAGCCCGCCTCGCGATCACACCGAATCGACACCGGCGGCGCATCGTATTCATAGAGAATCACGCTAGCCTGGAGGGGACATCGCAGAACGTCACCGCCGGAACTCGCCGCAATCAGCAACGTACCTCCTTCGCAGCGAGGTCCGGGTGGCAGCCCGGACCTCGTGCCGTCGCGAGCCGTGCACCTCGATCCGTTCCGCGGAAGCCCGGCTGATACGTCGGTGCTCGACGCCGTTACCTACAGGTCCTGCAGTCCATCGAGACCAGCGTGAAGGAGATCAGCGCGAACGTTCCGAGGATGAGCAGCGTCAGGAGGTCGTTCGCCTCCTCCTCGAGCGCCGGTTCCTCGGCCGCGAGGGCGGGGCGTTCGCCGGCGATCGGCTCGACGGCGGGAAACCCGTTCATTTCCCCGGCATGCAGCCAGATGAACTCGTTCGCTGCGTGCATCGCGCCGGCGGTGTCGAAGCGCTCGTCGACCTCCGTCCACAGTCCGGAGTCAGGATCGAACGTCACCGACGAAGCGAAGACCGGGGCAGCGCCGAACTCACCGATCTTGTCCGGCAGCGGCAGCCCCGGATAGCCGTAAAAGATCTCCGGGTCCTCTTGCTCGAACGCGCTTTTCCCGAGGGCAACCGGCGGAACGGACCGCTGCAGCCCGCTCAGGTTGACGGCGCCCTCGAAGAAGCCGGCGAGCATCCGCCCGATCAGCCGGTCGTCGGGGTCGCCGAACTGCCTCGCCGCGTTCAGCCCGCCGACGATCGCCGCGACGTCGTCGATGGTGTAGGTCGTCTGAGATTCGAAGATCCCGTAGGCGTGGTCGAAGTCGAGCTCCAGCTCCTCGACGAGGTCGAGGGCGGCGTGAAGCGCCTCGATCGAATCGGCCACGCGATGGACCTCGATCAACCCACGAAGGGCGTAGCCCCTCTCGGCGGCCGACCGCTTCGGGGCGGCGGCCAGCAACTCGCCGAGTTCCTCGATCCGCTCGAGGGCGATCGCTCGGCGGTTCCCGTCGTTCGTGACGGCTGCGTACCAGACGAGGCCCTGGATCGCCGTCGCCAGCTCCTTGACGGACATCCTTTCGATCGGAATCCCGAGCACCCGGTCGAACTGGCCGTCGGCGGCGGCGAGGAACGTCTCGGAGGCCTCTGCATCCCGGTAGCGGTTCGTCGCGCTGTGCGGCATCGCGTCGGCGCCGAGCACCTGCGCCAGGTCGGAGATCGCCATCAGCATGACGAACGGATCGGCGTCGTCGGCCGTCGCCGTCTCGCCGGCCGCGTGCAGTTCCATCCACGCCGTCGCCTGCTGCTTCGCCATCGCGGTCAGCAGCAGGCCCACGAACCGCCACGGGGCGCCGAAGCCGTCCTCCGGCGTGCCGAAATGCGCGTCGACGTGGAACTGCTTCGCCCACTCGAGCTCCTTGACCACGGTCCAGCCGAGGGCCGAGCCGGTGACCCGCGTGTCGAACGACTCCGGGTCCCACCGCATGGTGGCGAAGTCGTCCGGATCGGCGGGCTGCGTCCAGCGGGGATCCCCGCCGGCGTAGACGGTCCGCAGGAGCGCCGGATTGACCGGAGGCGAAACGGTGTCGCCGTCGTCCGGATCGGCGTCGGCGATCGCGATCATCGCTTCGATCGTCGCCGGATCGGGCGTGAACGGCTCGCCCATCCCGGAGCGCATCGTCAGATGCCCGAGGTTGTACCGCGAATACCAATAGGCCTCCTGTTCGGCCGCCGTCAGATCGAAGTCGGGAGCCGTCCCGATCGCCTGGCCGAAAGCGCCCAGCCCGGTCAGCACAATGAGCACCGCCGCGACGACCGCGCTCCCCAAGCTCGTCCGCTTCATACAACGCCTCCTCGTTCCGCTCGCTCTCGGTGCTTCGGCCTGTTGAAGTTACTGCCCGCTGGACGTACGAAGCGTCGCACGTGGCTGTGAGCGGGTTGCGAAGGCCGTGTGTGAAGGCGATGGGAGGCGCGGACGGTGGCTCATCCCAACACTTGACATTGCCTCCCCCGCGTCCCTACTCTGCAGATTACTTCTAGGATCGGACAGGGACGCCTAAGATTAAGATCCCTAACGCACAGGCCATGCATAAACGGTGGCATCGGGAGGACGCTGTGACGGTGGGCGCCAGCAGCGGGAGAAGGAGTCGGGAATCGCGACACGCGCTTACGCTCGTCGTTCTCCTCGCGGCCGCCCTCGCTGCGATTCCCTCGGCCGCTGAAGCCGCAACGATCCTCCGCGTGGACGCTGACGTCGATGTCGCCGGAGCGGATGGATCCTCGTGGGACAAGGCTTACAAGGACTTGCAGGACGCGTTGGACGAGGCCAGCGGTGGCGGCAGCTACGAGATCTGGGTGGCGGAGGGAACCTACACACCCAGCGTACCGGCAGGTCGCGACGCCACGTTCCAGCTGCTCGACGGCGTGGCCTTGTATGGCGGGTTCTCTGGAACCGAGGACCAACGCGGCGCTCGCGACTGGGAGAGCAACAAGACGATCCTCAGCGGCGACCTCGACGGGGACGATGCCCCTGACTTCACGAACCGTGCGGACAACTGCTACCACGTGACCACCGGCAGTGGCACCGACGCGACGGCCGTGCTCGACGGGTTCACCGTGCGCGGCGGCAACGTGACCAATTCCAGCCCCAGACTCTACGGAGGCGGAATGCTCAACGACGGTGGCGGCCCGACGGTGATCCGCTGCATCTTTGCTGACAACGCCTCCGAGTACGGCGGCGCCGGGATGGCCAACTTGAGCGGCAGCAACGCGACGATCACCGATTGCACCTTCTCCGACAACGCCGCAGGCCAAAGCGGCGGGGGGATGTACAACAGCAACAGCAGCCCGACCGTGACGGCCTGTAGCTTCCTTGCCAATAGTAGCGACATAGGCGGAGGCGGGATGCTCAACGTAAGTAGCAGCAGTCCAACGGTTACTAACTGCACGTTCTCGCACAATACTGCGACCGACAGCGGCGGCGGGCTATTCAACCGCGGTGCCTGTGACCCTATGGTCATGGGTTGCACGTTCTCAGGCAATACCGCAGAGAACTGCGGCGGGGCGATGTTCAGCGACGACGGCAGCAACCCGACGGTCACTGACTGCCTCTTCTCCGGCAACAGCGCCGGGGACGACGGGGGGGCGATGGTCAGCTGGAACGCTGACGCGACGGTGACCAACTGCACCTTCTCCGACAACAGCGCCGAGCGCGAGGGCGGTGCGATGTGGAACCAGAACAGCAGCCTGAACGTCACCGGCTGTACCTTCACCGGCAACAGCGCCTGGTGCGGCGGGGGGATGCACAACACCTTTCACAGCAGCGTAACGGTGACGAGCTGCACGTTCAGCGGAAACCGGGCGGAGGCTACGGGACCGACCACTACGACTTCCTGCGCCGGCGGCGGGATATGCAACTCGTGGCACAGCCGCCTGACGGTGACCAACTGCACGTTCTCGGGCAACTCCGCGGAGTACTACGGTGGAGGGCTGTACAGCCTGCTCAGCAGCGCGACGGTGACCAACTGCACCTTCTCCTCCAACAGCGCAGAGGATGGCGGTGGGATGTACAACCAAAGAAGCAACCCGGTGGTGACCAACTGCACGTTCTACGACAACAGCGGCGCTGGGATGCACAACAACGATAGCAACCCGACCGTGAAGAATACGATCTTCGCGGGGAACAGCCCCCGAGACTGCAACGGTGGTGTCAGCTCTCTGACTTCCGGCGGCTACAACCTCGAGAGCGGTACCAGTTGCGGGTGCACGCAGTCAACCGATCTGCAGTACACCGACCCGCTGCTCGGCCCGCTGGCCGACAACGGCGGGCCGACGTTGACCCACGCGCTTCTGCCAGGCAGCCCGGCGCTCGACGCCATTCCCGCCCCGTACAACGGTGCACTAACCACCGATCAGCGCGGGTTCCCGCGCCCGTATGTTCCGGGCGGCTTTGCCGACATCGGAGCGGTGGAGATGCAGTACGCCTACTCCCTCGGAGACGTCGACGGCAGCGGAGCGATTGACCTTCTCGATGTTGTGCTGTGCCAACAGATCGCTGGCGGGCTGGTACGAGGGACACCGGGGCAGCGGGCCGCGGCCGACATAGACCGCGACGGCGACGTAGATTGGGACGACGTCTCGCTGCTCGCCGAGCACCTGCTCGTTTACGGAGGTGCTCCGTGACGCCGAGAGGAAAGGCGCCGAACGACGGCTGGAGATGGTTGGGTGTTGCCGCCCTCGCCGCGATCCTCGTCGGGGTCCTGGTCGCCTGTTCCGGCCACTGGTTCACTCCGCCGCAGCTCGGCAGGCTGATCGTCGGTCCGCCGGTTCCGAAGGGCGGGCGGTACGAGGTACTGATCTCGGTCGCCGATATACCGAACGGCGGGCTCGCTGGGATCCAGCTCGGAACCGTCGTCCTGCCGGCGATCGCGTTCCACAACGTCGATGCCTCGACGATCGTCGCGAAGGGATTGAGCGGGTTCCGCGTGGCGGCGCAAGGCTACTCGGCGGGCGGGGGGTACCTGATCGCGGTGTACGACGGCGTGGCGATCGAGTCGGGGCAGCTGCTGAGGCTGTCGTTCGAAGCAACGGGGAATCCGACGGTGACGGTCGATGAGAACCTGGTGATGCTGGCGAGCGCCGTTCCTGCGTGGATCGCCGGTTGGGAGCTGGCCGACGACGTTGCCTACTACACGAAGGAAGCGGGGGGGCGATGAGTCAACGAACGCTTCTTACCGCGGTTCTCCTTTTCGCGAGTGTGGCCGTTCCTCTCGGTGCGTGGACGCTGTCGGGAGCCACGTCGCTGTGGATCGGGTTCGATCCGCTCGCCGCCGGACTCAACGTACTCGACCTCGCATTCGGAGTGGACTACACCCTCGGCGCGGTGACGCTGTCGACCGACGGACTGCTCGTGTTACCGGGCGCGTGGGTGTGGCAGGGGTTCTCCGCCGTGGGCCGGTTCGGCGGGTACGGGCTGACGACGAACGTCCTGTTCGGTCCGTCGACGACCGACTACCTGTACACCGAGGCGATCGTCGAGTTGTCGATCGGCGGGATCGACGTGGCGTGGCACGCGGCGCAGCTGAGCGACGCGGTGCTCGGCGGACCGGCCGACGGGTGGGCGCTGCGGATCGAGGGTACCGTCAGGACGCTCGACCTCGTGTCGATCAGTGAGTTCGGGGCACGTATCGAGGACGACGAGTTCGGCGGGATCACGATCGTCCACGCCGCGACCGGGGAGGAGCGCCACTACGCCACCGATCCGGTCGTCCTCGGGCAGGGGTTCACCGGCGAGAAGGTGACGCTTCGTGGCCTTTCGCTCGGCTGTGCCGAGATGGACGCCGGCCTCTACTTCCGCTGCGCCGGGTTCGAGTACGTCTCGTTCGGGATCACCGGGATCGAGGTCGGCGCCGTTCCGTGGCTGACGTTCGACGCGGACCTCACGTTCGAGCTGCAGACCAAGAGCCTCGTTCTCACGCCGAAGCTGTCTCTCGGGAACGCCTTCTGCGTCGAGGTGTACGCCGAGCTCGACTGGGACGCTTCGACCTGGTTGCTCGACGGAATCGCGGTCTACGGCATCGAGCTGGCCAGCGAAATCGGGCCGGTGACGGTACGCGACGTCGTCGTGCTCGATCTCACGCGCTACGCAATCACGACCGAGGCGTACCACAGCGTCGTCGAGCGGCTGACGGACGCCATCGAGGACGGCCACGACGTCTACCGCGACTACTGGGAGATGTTCTCGATCGCCTACCGAGGCGACGGCTGCGGCGGAGGCGATCTCACGCTCCTCGCGAACGTCTACTTCGACGAAGCGTCGACGAGCCTGTTCGATTGGGCGATGACACACGTCGAGGCGGAGGTCCCACTTGCCCGGGGGGTCTCGTTCACGCTGGCGCTGGAGGCCGGTGCCGGCGTCGGCTCCCTTCTCTTCGGCTTCCACACGGATTGGTAGGAACACGCAACGCATCCTCAGGGGCCCGAGGTGTATCGCGAATCCCGACGGCCTTCCTCTTCGGCGACCGCCGGATCGAATCGTGTGAGCGGCCCGCGAAGCGCGGGTATGGCGGCAAGGAAAGAAGCGAGGAACCCCACGCGCCGGTCGTCTGCCCCGCGTCGGCGTTCAAACCCAGCCCTCGGTCTACTCCGTCAGGATCTTCGACTCCCTCAGGCGCGTCGCGAGGAGAAGGGCGAGCCCCACCAGGCCGGTCAGGATGAGAAGGGACAAGGTCATCGCCCCGGTGGTCGGCGACTTGAGGGCGTCCATCCCGAGAATGAACGCGATCCCCGAAATCTGCCCCGCGAGCAACAGCAGGCCGTTCGACGTCCCCTCCGGCGCGGGGTAGGTGATCTCGGCACCGTACTGGAAGCCGAGCGGTCCGGACGAGAGGAGGAACGCGCCGAGGACGAACGCCGAAGCGAGCAGGAGCGGGTAGCTCGTCGCGAACGTAACTCCAAGCAGGCCCGGGATCGCGCCGGCGAGGGCGAGAAGGATGAACGGGACCCGTCGCCGCGCCCGGTCGGACAGCGGCGGGATGACGATCGCACCGACGATCCCGCCGATCACCATCAGCCCGCCGACGAGGCCGGCCTGGTCGATCGTGAATCCGCGCGGGCGAAGGATGTCCTCGATCCACGTGGTCACCGCGTTGAACAGGCCGAGGCCGATGAAGAAGAGCAGCAGCAACAGCAGGAATCCGCGGTTCCGAAAGACGCTCTTCAGTCCGTCAAAGACGAGCGAGCGCTCCTCCGGACCGACCGGGGCCGGCGGGCGTTCTCTCGCCGACACGAGGAAGAGGACGGCGATCGCCGCCGCGATCGCGCCGTAGACGAGCAGAGCGGTCGGGATGCTCGAACCGAGAACGATGATCGGGGT
>Ga0180434_10000941_pt1 | contig 42750 bp, 33 predicted proteins | sample SS_ome_7_FD_132453 | JGI IMG/M metagenome (GOLD analysis project Ga0180434, IMG submission 132453) | Hypersaline lake sediment archaeal communities from the Salton Sea, California, USA - SS_1_D_2 metaG | ecosystem: Environmental > Aquatic > Non-marine Saline and Alkaline > Hypersaline >... | reverse complement strand
GGGAGGCCCCATCTCATCCGTCGGGGCCGTGTTTCCTTCTCCGTAGATGCCGAAGTAGCTGACCTGTAGGCCTGGGACATAGTCCGGCGCGGGCCTTACGGTCAATCTTCCCTCGAGGGCTTTGTTCTCATTGTTCTCTGCGGCGTGGTAGCCGCCGCCGTTGTAGACGCCGACCGCGAAGCTGCCGTAACGACCCGGGTACTTGTTGTTGACCCTCTTCTGATAGTCCTCACCCATCTCGCCGCCCAGCAGCGCGCCGAGAGTCGCTCCGAAATCCGCCGAGTTGAAATTGCCGTTTCTCTCGGCAAACATGGTGTCCTGGAGGCGGTAGTAGTTGATGTGCTCTTCGAAGTCCAGCCACGGCATGTGGGCCTGGCCGAATTCCACCCAGGGCTTATATATGAACCCCTCACTGGGACACTTGAATTTCGCGTAGATGTACTTCAGCCTGACTTTCATGTCCCCGGAGGAATCCATGTGGACATCGGGCGTGATACGGGCCTCGAGCCATGAGTTTATCTCCTTCTTGATATTGATGTAGCCCCTCTTGGCTTTAAACTCGTTGTACTCGACCCTTCGGTACACGTCGTCCTCTACGACGCCTTCCTCGCCGTACTGATAAGAGAGGTACCACAGAGCCCCGACTTCCAGATCCCTGACCCCCTTTGGAAGCTCCGTGCCCCCATCTCCGGCGGACACCGGCATCGCCCACACCGCAAGAACCCCCACAACCGCTAGAACTAACCCCCACCTACGGCTCATCTCGCATGACCTCCTGCTTTGAAGCCTCTATCCCCACCGCACTCTTCTGCCCACCTGCGCCGGCGGCCCGGGAGGACCACGCGCAAGTTCAACGGAGCCTAACGGCAGACTGTTATCAATATGTTAAGGCGATGTTAAGATCAAGTAACTCTTCCACCGGCCCGGTGGGAATGCGAAGGGGAATCGTGCCCCCTAGGGGCTCGGACTGAGGAGATTGCCGTGCTTGAGCCCCTCGCGTGGAAGGAACTAAGGGAACCGGTTGGGGGTGCTTCCACCGGCCCGGGCAAGATGCCGAGTAAAGCCCATTGTGCTAGAATTGGGGCCCGACGGGGCTGGGTCACCTCGGGCCGGCCCCGGGCGATGTGGTCCCTTGAAGCCCGAACGCGGAGGGGCTTTCCGGAGCATCAGCGACGGAGTTGCCGTCTATTCCCCCCGAGGCCTGAGCCGGCAGGGCTTCGGGGCAAGGGCAAGCGGGGTGGCTCTTCCGAAGAAGCGCCCCATGCAAGAGGTCGGCCCGCCGGTACAATGGGCCGCGCGGGCACCTTGGCCGAGTGACTGCGCCTAGACAGAGGCCCGTGCCTCGCACCGTATGACGGATGCGCCACTTTGACCATCGATCGAACCATCTCGCCGATATTCGGAGGGGAGAATGACCGACACCGGTGAGTACCTGCGGAAACTGCTCGTTTCACATCCTCTGAGAGAGCGTCTCCTTCGCTCGATAATCGAGGTGATCGGACCCGCCCCCGGAAGCCGCGGCCTCGACGCGGGCTGCGGAATAGGCCTGCCCGCCTTTCAAATGGCGGAAACGGTGGGACCGTCCGGGCACGTCACAGGGGTGGATACGGAGCCCGAGTTCATCTCCCATGCGACCCGCGCCGCGGCGGAATCGAATCTATCGGCGCGGACGTCCTTCCGTGAGGCGAACGTCGGCAGCCTGCCATTCGACGACGGCGCCTTTGACTGGGTTTGGAGCGTTGACTGCGTCGGGTATGCTCCGGGAGATCAGCTTCCTTCAATCAAGGAACTTGCGAGGGTCGTTAGACCGGGCGGCACGGTAGCACTGGTCATTTGGTCTTCCCAGCAGCTCCTCCCGGGACACCCGGGTCTTGAAGCGAGGCTCAACGCCACTTCCTCGGGGATCGCGCCTTTTTCCGAGGGAATGAAACCGGAGAGGCACTTTCTCCGCGCCATGCGGTGGCTTCGCGAAGCGGGTTTGGAGAAAGTCACGGCCGATGCCTTTGCAGACAGCGTGTGCGCACCCCTCAGCCGGGAGATCAGAGAAGCCCTGATCGCGCTTTTTGAGATGCGCTGGACGAACTTGCGGAACGAGCTATCGTCGGGCGACCGGGAGGAATACGAGCGGCTATCCGATCCCGAGTCTCCCGACTTCATCTTGGACTGCCCGGATTATTTCGCGTTCTTTGTCTACTCATTGTTCCGTGGTAAAGTGCGTAGGTGATCGGCCGGGGAAGAGCCGGCGCGGGTCTTGCAGCGGCCGGCTCAGGTCTTGCAGCGGCCAGCGTAGGTCTTGCATTGAGAAGAGCGTTGTTCTTACGCAAGCCCACCCTTGGATTTCTTCGAGGGATTTGAGTGCATCGGACCGGATGAACGTCCCTGACATTGGTTCGGTAGGCCGTCATAATGGGGAGGGTTCCGAGATGATCAAGCGTACGCTCTGGCTCAATCGCGACTTTGTCTTCGACCTTCCCGTCGAGGCCTTTCCCAACATAGTCGAGAGGCTCCGCGGGACCCCCGCGCGGTTGGAGGACAGGCTGCGAACGGTTCCCGCGGCCCTTCCGACAAAACGCCGCGAGGAAGGCTGGTCGATCCAAGAGAACGTAGGACATCTGCTGGATCTAGAGCCGCTGTGGGCGGGCCGCGTCGACGATTTGCTCGCCCTCAAGGACACGCTCCGGCCGGCCGATCTTTCAAACCGGAAGACGAACGATGCCGATCACAACTCGGTTTCCCTCCGCGACTTGTTGTCTTCGTTTCGGCAAGCCAGGTTGAAGCTGGTCGATAGATTCGACGCCTTTGACGAAGCGGCCGTTGCGCTGTCCGCTCTTCACCCCAGACTCAACAAGCCGATGAGGATGATAGACCTGGCTCTTTTCACGGCCGAACACGACGACCATCATCTCGCTGGGATAACGGAGCTGATGCAGACTTTTGAGGATTGAGCGGCGTCCGAAGCATGAAGTGCAATCGCCGCGGGAGTCGGCTCAAGGGTGATTTTCCCGTGAGGCCCGGGGCCGGCCCGTGGTTCTCGGATCTTAGGCAATCGCACGTTGCCCGGCCGGGTTGAGGGTCGGGCAATGGGCCCTTTTCCAGGGAGCTCACGGTATGAACGTTCTCCGGACCATACTTTGCGTTGCGGCAATCGGCTTGCCGGCGGCACTGCCTGGCCGGGCCGCTCCCGTAAGCCAGGACATAAAACTGGACTATTTCGGATACAGGCCGGCCGACAAGAAGCTGGCGATATTCACCGCCGATCCGGGAGCGACGGTCCTGGTGAGGACGGAGTCCGAAGCCACGGCATATACGGTGCCCACCGACGGCGGATCCATTGCCTCCAAGGGCTATGACGGCGATCCCTCCGGCGACACCGTATGGTGGGTGGACTTCTCCGGATTCGCCGCCGCCGGGACTTATCATCTATATTCTCCGTCACTGGACGCTCAATCCTACGATTTTGAAATCCGGCATGACGCATACGACGACGTAGTTATCACCGCGCTTGAGACTTTCTACCTCCAACGCTGCAACACGCCCAAGGAGTCAAGCCACGCCGGGAACTGGGCGGATCCCGCCCCTTGCCACATGACGGACACGGCGGTCGTCGCGACTCCGGGAACCACCGACTACGGGATTTTCGACCTGACGGGCGGCTGGCACGACGCAGGGGATTACAACAAGTACGTGTGGGGCGACGCGGCGAAGGCGGTGCTCTGCTTGCTGAGGGCCTACGAAGACAACCCCGGGGCCTTCGCCGACGGTAAGCTGGACATACCCGAATCGGGCAACGGCGTTCCAGACGTCCTGGACGAGGTCAAGTGGGAGCTGGACTGGTTCTTGAAGATGAGGCTTCCCGACGGCTCGGTCCTGCACGACCTGCACGTCCTCGGCTGGGACTCCGATTCGCCGCCGAGCGAGGACGACAATGCTCGATACTACAATTGGTATGATGAGCCCAATGTCGAATCCGGAAGCGCGTTCGCGGGATGCTGCGCCCTGGGCTCGAGAGTCTTCCGGGGAGCCGGCATGGCCGCCTACGCCGACACGTTGAAGGCGGCCGCTCTGGCGGCTTGGGATTGGCTCCTCCCCCGGGGGGACGAGACGATAAAAATATGGGCGGCGGCGGAGATCTTCCGGATGGATGAGACGGTGACATCGGCCCGGAACTACGTCGACGGCTACTACGCCGACAACTGGCAGGAGCTTTTCCTAAACGTGGGGGCTTTCGAAACGCATGCCGCGATAACGTACATTCAAACCCCCGGCGCCGCTACCGCGACTGTCTCCAACATGGAAGCCGGCGTGGAGAATCAGGTCGACTATATCTTCGGCAGCGACGACCTATACGCAAACGGAATGCCGGGCTGGTCGTACCACTGGGGGTCCAACGGCATGAGGGCCTTCTACGGGATGTTCCTCGTCAAAGCCGCCATGCTGGGGCTCACGGGATCCCACACCGAAACCGAGTGCATGGAGCACGCGCAGGACTACTTGCATTACATGCACGGCCGGAACGCGATGAACATGGTCTATCTCTCGAACATGCACTCCCTCGGAGGCGAGCATTCGTCGTTTCAGTTCTATCACGCGTGGTTCGGAGACTCCCGAAACACCTTCTCAACGACCAACTACCGGGGAAAGCCGAGCGCGTTTGACGAACCGGCCTATCCCTACTTCTCCGGAACGGACAACCTGGGCTTAAGCGACGACAACTACTCAGTGTACGGGCCCGCCCCGGGGTTCGTTCCCGGCGGTCCGAACGCCAACTATAGCGGGGCGGCGATACCCCCCAAGAACGCGGTCTACTACAACAAGTACTACCGCGACTGGTGTGAGAACGATCTGTCGGCCCAGATAAAACCCTGGGAGATAACGGAGAACTCGATCGGCTATCAGGGGCCTTATGTCTGCCTGGGATCCTACTTTATGAGCGATGCCCCCGACGTCCCGGCGCTCTCAAGAGGCGGATTGACCGCGGTTGCCTTGGGGTTCCTCGTGGCCGGAGCTTTCGCGGCGCTGTTGCGGACTACCAAAAACGGAACCCGCCCGAAGCGCGCGGCGCAAGGATGACCGGCTCTTCTCGGAGCGGGTTGACTGCGATTCCCATATGATCTGCCGCGGAGGAACTCGCTGCGCTGTTGCGCCGCGACGGCGGCACTCATGACCCTACCGCACGGAGGGCGGCCCAAACGGCGACGCCGACCTGCGCCGGCGCTACTGCCGACCCCTCTCCTACCACTCCCCCACGTTCATGATTATCCTGGCCCGAGAGCTCATCTCGGGATGGTCCCTGTAGTAGAGAATAATATCCTGCCTCCCGTCGCCGTTCAGGTCGACGGGCTTGAACTCGCCGAAGGTCTCTACTTCGATCTCTTCCTCGTGTCTCCTGTCGAAAATGTGACCCTTGTCCGGCTCGATACCCAGGAAGACGGACAACTCGGTCTTCTCCGTCGCCACAACCAGGTCCTTTCGGCCGTCGCCGTTATAGTCCCCTTCGAAGTTGACTATCTGCGCGTCCCCGCCCTCGTCGAATCCCACCTCCAACTTGACCTCTTTGGTGAAGTCCGGCTCGTCGGAAATGAGGCGCCCCGCGCCGACAAAGTAGAAATAGAACTCGACCTTCACGTTCTTGGTGAGGAGTATCCGTACGAGGTCGGTTATGCCGAGGTTGACGACGGGCATAGCCAGCTCCTTTCGACCGTCGCCGTCTAGGTCGAGCCAGTTCCCCCAGCTCATGCCCTGAACCGAGGTGGTCCAGTCGGGCTCTCTATCGAAGTTCAGCGTTCCGTCTCCGAAGTAGAGGTCCACTTCGGAGTAGAAATCGGCCATCCCCTGTCGGGCGGACTTGCCGGCGAAGATATCCGCTCGACCGTCCCCATCCAGGTCGGCCACGGTGATTCCGATATCAAAGTCCCTTCTTGCCTTTTCCTCGTCGGTTAGGATTTCCAGTGACGCTCGGACATCGGCCTCTTGGGAGAACTCGCCGTCCCGCTGGAGATGAAATCTAATCTGGTCGTTCCAGTGGGAAACCAGATCGTTGTCGCCGTCGCCGTCCACGTCGATGGAAAGCAATTCGGGGTAATGCCTCGTCGAGCTTACTCCCCTGAAACCCGATTCGTCGATCTCTTCGGACACTGAGAGGTTCACCCGCACCTCGACGTCTATCATCTGCGGATCGCTGAAGAGCGGGCTTCCGGGGCCCTGGAAGACGAGCAAACCGTCGGTGCAAAGGATTGCGATGTCGTCATGTCCGTCTCCGTCCCAATCCTGAACGAAATCAATCCGGGGAGCGCGATCCCGTGAAGGCATCAACGCCCCCGAAACCGGTTCCATTAGGGGGATTAGCTCGGGCGCCGCCGCGGTGTCCGGATAGAAGAAGCGGGCCGCTCCCAACGGGGTGAGAACTACCAGCTCATCACCGGGAGCAGTGCAAACGTCGCCGACGTCCAGAGCGACCGCGGACTGAGGCAAGTTCCACGTTAAGTCCGCCGCGGAGGAAAAGGACCCATCGCTCTTCTGCCAGAAGACGCTCATCCAACGCTGCTCATCCGGAGGAAATCCTTTAGTGTGTACGACCACCATGTCTTTGAGATCGTCGCCGTTCAGGTCTCCGGGTATCATCTCCGTAATCCTGTCCAGCACTTTGATGTCGTGGATCCTGAAACGATCCTCCGAATAAGCCGTCGATGTAATCAGGGAAGCCGTAGCCACTGCGAAAAGACAAACCGGGGCGAGTTTCTTTCTCACGGCTGTTCTCCTCACTTTGCAGTTGCCTTCCACGTATCCAATGCCCCCTTATACTTTAGATCGACTCCTGCTCATTCCGGCTCGGCATTCCTTCGCCCCCCAAGTCCCGGAAGGCTCCGGACAAACGCGCCGCCGGGCTTCAGAGCATCCGATCCCAATATATCTATCGGGAGTACTGAAAACGTTCGCATAACAAAAGCATAGGAGAACCGGGCATGTGTCCCTCTCATACCGGAGACCGGGCCGGCACCCGAGGGCTGGGTCTATGTGTTCGCTTCCAGGGGCCTCCGGTTCCCCACGACCGCCCCACACTTCTCCGCCGACCGGGGCCGGGCGGCATTGTCCATCAAACGTCCCGAAAACCGCCCGGTCGCACCCGGCATGAGCGAGATTCTAGAACTCCCGGTTCAGCCTCACAATAAAACGCCAGGAATCGGTATCCAGATCCTTGGCCGCAAAGATTCCCACGTACGGCAACAAAGAAGAGCCGCTCACGCCCAGACCGGCGCCGGACCCGGCGTGATCGGACGCTTCAGAGAAGAGCGTTCCCGGATCTTCCGGATCCCCACTGAAGAAAACGGCGCCCGCGTCGTAGAACGCCACAAGCCACCAAGTGCTGAAGATCTTCTCGATGTACCGAACCGGAGCCAGCCGCCTTCTGTACTCTATGTTCGCCAGCAGGAGCCTGTCGCCTCGAGGCGACGCCCACGATTCGAAGTCCTTGCCTCTGACTCCCCCCACGCTGCCCAGCGAGTAAGTTCTCTGGGCCGGCAGGGGATCCATGGCCCCCGCCGCCTTTAGTCTGAGATCGAGGAAGTCGGAGAGGGTAAGCTGCTGATGCCTCCTTGCCGTGGCCTCGAGCATCGTGTACGTGTGTTCACCGTCCAGGAAATCCAGCCCCATTCGCATACCGGCCTGCACGTACCAGGCATCCGCCGGGAAGAAGACGTCGAAACGCGTGTCATACCGAAGTCCCAAAGCAAACTCCGTGAGCCTGCCCTCGTTTATCGGAGGATTCTCCCTGTAGTCGGTCCTCTGAATAAGCGTGAAAGGCGAGCGCGTCGCCAGACTCCTGCACTCCGCGGAGCGCAGCCCGCCGTCCACATAGAACTCGTCCGTCCAATGGTAGCCCAGCCGGACAGACCCTCCGGTTTCCTCATAGTAGTCTCTATTGTCGTTGCTCGTGACGAAGGCGACCAGGCTGTTCTCAAGATCTCCGGTTCTCCAGGCGTCCTCCGTCTCAGTCCACTTGAACCCCTCGAAGCTCAATTTCAAGCTCTCGTCTTCCAACAACGGCGTCTGCAGAGACGCCCTCCACATCACGAAGTCCTCGTGAGTGTCCTCGGTGGGGATTCTGAGCGTTGCCTCGAAGACGCTTCCCCTTACGCCCTCCGGTCTGCTGTATCGGGCGCGCACGTCGAAAGTGTGTCCGTCCACGCGATTGAACGGCCCCGGAGGAAAGATCGGCCCAAGAGGGAGATTCCATCCCAGACGGTACCTGTTGACGTCCTTGACTCCCTTCAGCTCGACCTCGCCGGTCCTCGCATCAAGGGACTCGAGCTCATAGTTACCCTTGTGTATCAAAGTCCTACCTCTGACCTCCGCCTTATCGGAGGCCCACAAATACCCTGAGACGACCCTCAGATCTCCTTCGACGACACACTCTCCGTTCAGCAGCGCGTCTCCCGATACCACTATGGCGTCACCTTTGACGGAGCTGCCGCTCATCATCTCCAGATCGCCGGCGATGATCACTAAATGGCCTTCCCTGACCTCACCCTCCTCCAGCACCAGGCTCCCCTGTATTACGGTTGTGCCGGGCCTGTTGATCAACTCCTCCAACTCCTCTCTGGAGAGAGAGGATCTTCCCTGATCATCTATTTGAAGAAAGGCGTCCGCCCCCGGAGCCGTGCCGAGAAAGAGGCACGCACACGCAAGCCAGGCAAGCGCCTTACGATATCGCGGGGTGTTCACATGTAAGAGAAAATCGCGCATTCCGACCCCCTTAGCCTTCGATAGGCATTGGTCTTTGCTCTCCGTTCCCAGGCGATGTGAGTTTATTGCGAGGCTCAAGAGGGCGGCAAGGAAAAAGCGACGTTCGGAAACCAAAGATAACCGGCCGGACCCGATGTGTACCGCCGCCCAATCGTGCCGCCGAGAGGGGGCCCCTTCCATTGCCGCGAGCAGCCGCGATCGCCGTTGTCGAGAGCCCTACGCACGTCGCGCGGGTCAAAGCCGTGAGCCGCGGGTCAAAGCCGTGAGCACCGAGCCGAGCCGCTGCCCGGGCAAAATTGGACTTGACAGCGCCAACTGTCTTGGCTTAGAATGGCTTATTGGATGGGTCCAATATGATAGGAGGTTGAAGTGCGTTTCAAGCTGGACAAGTCCAGCCCCTTGCCGGCCTACCGGCAGATCGCGGGTCGCCTCAGAGAGCTCATAGCGGCTGGAGTTCTGGTTGAGGGAGAACGCCTGCCGCCCAGCCGTGCTTTGGCTAAGTCATTGGGAGTAAATAGAATAACCGTCCAATCGGCCTATGAGCTTCTGGACCGGGATGGCCTGGTCGAGGCCCAAGTCGGCCGGGGCACCTACGTCCGTGCCACCCCAGCAATCGCCTCAGCCACGATGGAAGTCACTGCGGAGAAACCCGCCTCCTCGCAGTTCTGGGCATCACAGTTCGTCGAGCACTTCGACTCCCATTGGTCCGGACCGCGGCTCAGGGCGCCGGAGGGAACGGTCTACTTGGACTACGCCCTGCCGCCCGCCGACCTCTTTCTTGTCGATCAATTCCGGAGGGCTCTCAACAGCGCCCTGAAAGAGCATGGGGCCGAGGCCCTGCAGATGGGAGCAAGCGACGGCTTCCCTCCCCTGAGGGAATACATCGCGATGCACATGACAAGAATGGGGATAAGCTGCCGCCCCGACGAGGTTCTTATCACAAACGGATGCCAGCAGGGTCTGGACCTCGTGAGAAGGGTCCTCGTCGGCCACGACGATTCCGTGGTCGTCGAGAACCCAACCTACCCCGGAGCCATAAACGTCTTCTCGGGAAGCAGATTGAGGAGATTCACGGTTCCGATGACCGAGTCCGGGCCGGACCTGCATGCCTTGGAATCAATCATCTCCCAGAACAAAGTCAAACTCATATACACCATACCGAACTTCCACAATCCGACCGGCGCCACCATGAGCATGGAAAAGCGAGAGAGACTGATCGAGATTGCAGGGCGCCAACGAGTGCCTATCGTGGAAGACGGAACGTACGTCGAGCTGAGCTACGAAGATCACGCATTGCCTTCACTCAAAGCTATGGATGAAGACGGCATTGTCCTATATCTGAGCAGCTTCTCCAAAGTCAATTTCCCCGGGATAAGAGTCGGCTGGATCGCGGGGCCTCGGGCGGCAATCGAACAGCTTGAGGCGGCCAAAAGAACGAGCGACATCCACACCGACTTGCTGGCCCAGACCGGGTTATACGAGTTCTGCAGGCGCGGGCTGCTGGACCAGCACCTCAAGCGAGTACGCAGGGTGTATATGGAGCGCAGGGACGCGATGATCGAGGCGCTCAAACGCCACCTTCCGCCCTCGGTGAGCTGGATCACCCCGGCAGGCGGTCTGGCGCTGTGGGTCACTGCGCCGGACGGCGTTGACTCGGAGAACTTGCTGAGGGCGGCCGTGTCCCGCGGAGTTGCCTTCTCGTGCGGAAAAGGCTTCTACTCAGGACCGCCCGATCCCCGCACGTTCAGACTCTGCTTCGCGGCGGCGGAGCCGGAAGACATAACGCGGGGCGTCATGAGGCTCGCGCGGGCCCTCGAAGAGACGATGGCGGAGAGCAGAGAAACGGAACCCGAGAGAGCACTATCCGGGAGACCCATGGTCTAGGCTCGGACACGGTTTAGACATCACACAATGAAGGAGCTCGAGTGTTGGGAAGGAGGATCGATCACATGGAGGCCAAAGGCGTTTTCAAGCTGAAGACAGGATTGGCGGAGATGCTGAAGGGCGGCGTTATAATGGACGTCACGAACGCCGAGCAGGCGAAGATCGCCGAGGACGCGGGCGGCGTGGCCGTGATGGCCCTGGAGAGAGTGCCGGCCGACATTCGCGCGGAAGGAGGCGTCGCGAGGATGGCGCCCCCCACGAAGATAAGAGAGATCATGGAGACGGTTAGCATCCCCGTCATGGCAAAAGTCAGGATCGGCCACTTCGCGGAGGCGCAGATACTCGAGGCGATGGGCGTGGACTACATAGACGAGAGCGAGGTCCTCACGCCGGCCGACGAGGAACACCACGTCAACAAGCACCAATTCAAGATCCCCTTCGTCTGCGGGGCGCGAGATCTGGGCGAAGCGTTGCGGCGGCTGGCAGAGGGCGCCGCGCTCATACGCACCAAAGGCGAGGCCGGGTCCGGCAACATCGTCGAGGCGGTAAGACATCTGAGAAAGATCAACCGCCAAATGAAGGCCCTCACGGTAATGGGCGAAGAGGAGCTCGTCGCCGAGGCAAAGCAGCTCGGAGCCCCGTTGGAGCTGGTGAGAATGGTCGCCGCGGAAGGCAAGTTGCCCGTTCCCAACTTCGCCGCGGGCGGAATCGCTTCACCGGCAGACGCGTCGCTTTGCATGCAGCTTGGGGCCGAGTCCGTGTTCGTGGGTTCGGGGATATTCAAATCCGAAGATCCCGAGTCTCGCGCGCGAGCCATCGTCCAGGCAGTCACGCACTACAAGGACCCCGCCAAGCTCCTGGAAGTCTCGGAGAAACTCGGCGAAGCCATGCGGGGACTGGACGTCTCCAAGATGGACGAGAAGGACCTGCTCCAGGTAAGGGGATGGTAGCGGCCTTCGGGCTCGGTGAATAAGACGGCGAGGTCGCCGCTCGGCGGGCCGGTGACTCCGATTGGCCGGCCGTTGACTCCGCCCGGCGCCGGAGACGCCTCGGCAGCTAAAGGCCGGCCGGCCCGCGCCCGACTTTTCCGGGCCGACATGACCGACGTACGCGAAGCCTCCGGCAAGCCGAGGCCGTCACGGATGGATCTTCGACTTCTCCCGACTCACCGCGCGTTGAGACTCGACGAGGTAATCGTATGGTCGAACACATGGATCGTTTGCACCGACCCTTGGGGATTCTGGCCCTTCAGGGAGATTTCGCGGCACACGGCCGCGTTCTGGACAGGCTGGGCCGGCCCTGGGTCGAAGTGAGATATCCCTCAGACGCGGAAGAAGTGTCCGGTCTCGTGATCCCCGGCGGGGAGAGCACCACCCTCAGCAAGCTCATGGCCGATGGGGCCTTTCCCAAAGCCATAGCCGCCGTCGCCTGCCGCGGAGCGCCGGTATACGGAAGCTGTGCCGGGGCGATAATGCTAGCCCGTGAAGTGACGGGAAACAGCCTCCCTTCACTTGGGCTCATCGACGTCCAAATCGAAAGAAACGCGTATGGTCGCCAGATCGACAGCTTCGTCGCAAAGGCTCCGTGTCGAGAGCTGGGTCCGCCTGATCTCGAGATGGTCTTCATTAGGGCGCCCATAGTCCGGCGTGTCGGGCGGGGAGTAGAGGTGCTTGCTTCCTGGAGCGATAATCCGGTCTTTCTCAGACAGAATAACGTCATGCTTACGACGTTCCATCCCGAGCTGTCCGACGATTTGAGAATCCACGAGATGTTCGTGCGCCTGGCAATCAAGGCCCAGGCCGCGTCCGCCGGTTCACGTGCGCCCCTTTCCCCCCATGGGAGCGCTCTGCCCCGACCCTAGCCGAGCGGGGTTGGTCTTCCGACGCCCCGGCGTTTGACTTCCCCACAGCGGCGTCATCTTTTCCGGCGGAGGCCCGGCCTAAGGCTGGGGCCAAAACTTCCAGTTTGGGGGAATCTCACCACCTATCACCATGATCCCCGGTGACGCATGACACACTGACGTTGAAAAAACGTCACTTGCGGCGATTTCTTCTCGACAGGTCAAGGCACGGAACTTGCGATTATTCGCCGGTGAGGCTGCCAACCGGCAGCAACCGGCACGGCTCGACGGCGGAAGCGGCCGGCCGGCGGAGGTCAAAGCCTCCGGTAGCGGTAGGTGAGCAAGGCTGCAACCAACATACGTAAGGAGAAAAACTCATGGCAGGCTGTGTAGCCAGAAGAACGGCCACTGCGATACAGGTAATGGCCAAGAACTTGCGACAGGCTTCGGACGGGAGCGTGGGCGCGATCTCCCGGGAGCTCGAGGCGATGGCGCGCGTTCTGGATCAGGCGTGCGCCGAGGCTGCCGTAGCAAGGAAAGAGGGAGGCCGCGCGATCGCCAGACTCGTTTTAGACGAGTCCCTCGACCAAGTATCCACCGTCATTGACGGGCTGACCCCGGAGCAGCTCGGAGGATGCAGGAAGCTGGATCTGCTCGTCAGCGCCGGCAGTCTGTATGAATCCCTAGGGAAGTACGAAGACGCCCTCGACTGTTACCTGGGAGCGCTGACCGCTTCAAAGAGGGAATTGACTCCTCATGACAAGGCCGAGATAGAGCTCAAGGCCGGCAGGATGTTCTGCGGGCTCGCGGAGTGGGCCGGAGCGGAGAAATGCCTGGCGTCCGCTCTCGATGCGTTTACGTCCTCGGGCTGTAAAGGCGGCGCCGTGAGCGCTCTGACTCAGCTCGGGCGAGTCTATTACCAGCAGGGCAAGCACCACACGGCCAAGAAGTACATAGACAGGGGGATGTCTCTCGCCAATGAAATCGGCGACGAAAAGACGATGGCGGACCTCTTGAACATGATGGGGCTTTCCTTCGCGCTTGCCGGCGAGCAGGGAAACAGTCTTTGCAGTTTTCAAGACGCTCTTGTTTCATATCAAAAGATCTACGACTTCAGGGGAGTGGCTGAGGTTTATCACAACATGGCGCGCGTCAACATCAGGCAGGGCAGAACGAGCGACGCCGCGAGTTGCTGCGACAAGAGCCTTCTAATGTGCGAGAAGGTCTCGAACTATGCCCTCATGCCCTTCGTTTTGCTGACCAAGGCGGAGATAGCCTGGGAGGAAGAGGACTACCTGGCCTGCGCGTCGTTCCTGCATAGAGGAATGGAGCTTCTCGTCGGCTGGGGAGGCCCCCTTGCGCTGGCAAAGGTCAACAGGCTCCTGGGCGATCTGATCTCAAGGGTCATGTGTTGGGAGCCGGCCGAGCCGTTCTATAGCCATAGCGAATTCCTTTACAGATCCCACCAGGTCAGGGCCGGAGAGGCTTGGATAAGCATGGCGTGCGCCCGCGCACTGGAAGAAGAGGGCAGGCCCGAGGAGTGCCTTGACTATCTGGAGCGGGCCCTCGGAGTGTATCAGGAGCTCGAACTGGACGGAGACGCCGAGCGCGTCTCCAAGAAGATAGCCCGTTTGAGGGACACGGTGTTGGCCCGGTAGCATCCCCCTTTTCGCCCCTCGGGAGCCTGCGATCCTCGGGCGGCCGGATCGCGGGCTCTTCCCTTTTCTATCCTAAACGTGAATTCAGTGCGACAAAGCCATCTCGGGACGGCCCCCATTCCGCAGCCGGACCGCCCCCGCGTGCCGGCTTCTCGCCTCGAATCACGGCACATACAGATGCCTGTTCGGCGGCGTCTCCTCTCCACCTCTCCATCGGTCCCAATCAACTTCTCGCTTGGACATAGTTTGCCGCCGCCGTGCCGGCCTCACTCGCCTCGAATCACTGCACATATCGACGCCTATTCGGCGGCGTCTCCTCTTCACCTTTCCTTCGGTTCCAATCAAGTTCTCGCTTGGACACAGCCCGCCGTCGCCGTGCCGGCCTCGGTTGCCACACGTGTCCCCGGGACTCTCTCTCACGGGGACTCTCTCTCACGCTTGACGTTGCATACCGCACCTACTAGCATTCTCATTGTGATCCGTTTGACGGGCGGGAGCCGCATATGGCGCCGCCCCCCCCCTTTCTTGAGAACTCCCGGTGAAGACCGGTCGGTCGGCGGGAGAGTGGGATCCGCAAGACTTGGGTGAATCCAACCTCTCCGGGCCGAACCCGCCGGCCGATCCGTGATGGGCCGGCGACGTCCGGAAGCCGCCTGCCGGCTCCCGCGAACAACGCGACAAAAGGAGGGTCAACGACATGGTGCTTCTTGAGTTCAGTATCTTCCCCATCGACAAAGGGGAGAGCCTAAGTCCCTACATAGCGCGATGCATGGATATCGTGGACAAGAGCGGTCTGGAGTACAGGCTGAATCCGATGGGCACCGTCGTCGAAGGCGAATGGGACGAGGTGTTCGGCGTAGTGAAAAGATGCTACGAAGAACTCAACAAAGACTGTCGGAGAATAGAAGTCGCTATCAAGGCCGACTGCAGAAAGGACACCGAAGGGGCGCTGACATCCAAAATCAAATCCGTTGAGAGCAAGCTTGGCAGGGACCTGAGACAGTAGCCGACCCGTGGGAGGCGAGCGCGATGTCACCGCGCTTCCACTCTTCTGTGAGAATTCGCTCCTCGGGAACGCATACGCCTGCATGCAACACGGTCGGCACCGACGCGAATCATGGGCAAGACTACCATGAGCCGATTTTGACCCCCACGCGGAACCCGATGCTCGATCCCTGCAATACCCATGGGTTCCGCCTTTCTACACTGTCTTTCTCGAACACTATCATGTTCTCATTGCCCGGTTCCGATCCGGCGAACTCGATCCTGTCACGAACGTCCACTCCGTCCTCCGTCGCCTTGATGAGCTCTTGCTCTTCTATGGTGAAGCCGACCTGCTGCATGTTCAATTCGGCAAAAAGGCGGGAACCGCCCCGGAGCGGATAGTCGAATCCCAACACCGCCGTAAACCCGATCGTCCCGCCGAATCGATATTCCGTCTCCATATCAACAAACCCAAATTCGCTGCACCCCTCGTTGTAACAGACCCACGTTGGTCCATCGGTCTTTGCCTTTGCGTAGAACAATCCGGCACCGGCGCCGGCATAGGGACGCACGGACTCCCGGTTTGAGGTAAGGAGAAGGAGGCCTTGGAAGTAAACGATGCGACCCGTGAGCGTCTGATCCTGCCAGAGGTACTCGCTTGGGCCCGTGTTTTTCGCCCGGACCGACGGAGCAAGTCTTGAATAGCCTCCTCCCACGCGCAGCGCGATATTCTCCGACAGTTTCTCCTGCACTCCCCCCTCGAACTTCAGGCCCTCGCCGAGGCTCACATAGTGGTCTTCCACCCCTTCGACTTCGTATTCGGCGTCGAACGCCAATGAAGAGGCCCAGAAATCCCCCCCTCGACCGAAGTTGTAGCCGAAGGAGCCGTAGAAGCCGAAATCGCGCGCCGCCGACGGTTCGATGCAAGCCGTCAGACACGCGATCACCAAGACACCCGCGCATGCGATTCGCATATCCCCTCCCTCTTGAGAGCAGCACACACCATCACGGATTGCCGGTCGGATCGGTCATCCCGGTTGACTCACACAATCTGCCACGGCGACCGCTGGGATGTCAAGCGCTGGTCGCTTGTTGATCGGAAATGGAGGCGAACGGAGTTGGGATCATATCAGGCTCTAGTCGCGTGGCCGCAGTCACAGGGGTTCTGGACAGTTTTTCACAAGTCATAGGAATCGCCATGAGACGTTAGCGCATGTTCTTGAAGCAATTGCCCAAAAACGCCAGTGGTGGTCGGCGGTCGTCACACGGGCTCAGAACTGAGCCGATAGGTCTAGACGTGTCCAGAGGTCTGCCGGGGGCCGGGATCGAACCGGAGGGTCTGCACAGATGTGCACCACGTACATCCGGCCATCTCGCCGAGGAATATCACATGTGTTCCAGACCTGCGAAGGTGGGTATGCCGGACAGGTGTCTTGATCGCACTGCCCGGGCCAGCGGCTTTGCGGTCGCTCGCGCCAATCTTGCCAGTCGGTCGCCTGCCGTTGGCGGTTTCGACACGGCCGTAGCTCATGCTCGGCGCCACTCCACGTATGTGGCACATCCTCAGACACCTACACCTGTGAGTCCCTGGGCGGATATCGCTTCACTCAGAGAGCCTCGCAAGCTCGTAACTTGCCAGGCAATGCTCCCAATCACTGCGAGCTTCGCAGGCGACACATTGAGCCAGGTAATCCTTGACGGTCGCCATCTTGTCATCTTCTTTAATCCCAAATCTGTCATGATCATACAGTATCGCGTTGGCCATGTAGTAATAAGCCTCGCACTTCCGACTCGATCTATCATAGTCTATGACGTAATCGGCTTCGTCAATTGACCGAATCACCTCCTCAGGCGATCCCCGCCCCGCCAGGAAGTCAAGCAGGGGGCCGCACCAGCCGTTCTCCGGATCGTCTATACTGTTGAGGTATTCATCAAATTCATCACAGCGATTCAGCGCCAGCAACAACATGAGCTTTATGATATGGTTCATTGATCGCTCCGGATAGCGATCCAGCCCGATAGCCTCATCGATTTCACGCTCGGCGTCTTCATATTGCTCCGCAACCATGTGAACACCGGCCAGCAATGTGAAAATCCCGCTGTTTCTATCCGCTCTATAGACTCTCTTGACTTCCGTACAGGCCGACAAGGCACTGTCCACTTTGCCCTCGCAAAGATAGGTTAGCGCCAGCGCCAATGTCTCATTCCACGCGTGGCCCGGTTCGGCATCCATCGTTTCAATAATCGCCTTCCGAGCTTGCTCGTACAGACCCTTCCTCTGGTAGACTTCGCCCATCGCATGAGCCACCAGCCTTTTGGTCCCGGGACTTGCATTTCTTATGGCCCTAGCCTTGCGATATTCCTTAAGCGCTTCGTCATATCGACCGAGCTTGAAATGCAGCCTTCCAAGTCTGATATGGTCCAACGCTTCCGCCTTGCCTGCTGCAATCTTGTCCTCAATCATCGATATACCTTCATCGAAACGGCCCGTCTCTTCGTATATGGTGATCAACTCATAAACCGCTGGCCCCCCTCCGGACTGGCCCTCCAAGGACTTGCGGGCAAGGCGCTCGGCGCTGTCATAGTCCTCGGATTCAGACTTAATAAGCGCCATTATGAAATCCACACCGGGCGACTCTGATTTTTCTAGAGCGATCGCGAACAGGCTATCAGCCAACTCATGGTTGCCCAAATTCCGCAAATACAAACCATAGTTAACGTAACTATTTGCACAATCTGGGTCTTTTTCGATCGCCACCAGATATTCGGCCTCGGCGCGGTCAAAGTCCCCGCGCGCCGCATACAGACGACCCAGATTACAATGCGGAGCGGGATCGGACGGAGCGACTTCGACCGCTTCCTGCCAGGCGACCATGGCACTATCTTCTTTGCCGAACTGCTCATATAGCATCGCCATATGCTGCCACGCGGTTTTGTTAAAGGGAGTCACATCAAGTGCTCGTCTGAAACAAGCCATCGCTTTGTTGAACTTGTAGTCAAACGAATAGAACCGGCCCGCGCGTATGTTCACAACCTCACTGTCGGGATACAACTCAAGGGCAACTGAGTAAAGGCTATCCGCCGCCGTAGTATTGGATATACTGTCATACAACCAGGCCTGAAAAAGCAACTTGGCCATCCACGGCGCCTTGATTCTGTGCAGTGCCCCCAGCGCTCTCGTCGGCTCATCAAATGAATAATGGTATAAACCGCCTATAAAACAGGCCAATTCCTCATATTCGTTTTCCATCAGTGTATTAATATCAGTCTGCCCATCTGCTCCCAGCGACCATATCCTTATAGGACCACGAGACCTCAGTTGAGTTCCCGCTTCACTATGAGACCTTGTTTCCTGAGTGATGCTGGGCTTCACGTGGAAGTCAGGGTCCGAGCCTCCCAATCCCCATAGAATCAGATCGAGGCCTCGCTCCATCGCGAGGCCTCGTGCCTCATGATGGGTCTTCGGTGCGTTCGACGATGCCTGCAAAACCTCAACCCGGACTCCTGTGTCGAGCAAGACAGCGGCGAGTTCCTTCGCCATCAGAGATTGCCACCGAGCATTTTCGAGGGCCATTGCGTCCGCGCTCCACAACGGCGCAATGCCGATAGAGAAAACGGGCAATGACGTCCCGCCGCGCTTCGTAATGAGGGTATTTACAAGCAGGATTGCCAGGATTCCCAATACCCCCAACGCGAGAACACCCAAACCCACACGTGGTCTTCTGTGCGCCCGGCCTTTGCCAGCCGTGACATCCCGAAGGGCATCCAGCAGCTCCTGCATCGATTGATATCGCAGGTCTGGGTCTTTCTCCAACGCCTTGTTTATGATGTGTTGAAGACCTGAATGTGATTCAAGTATGTGTGTATCAATACCAGGAGGATCGCTGTTTAGGATCGCATATGACACCGCTTCCTGGTAGTCGCCCTTGAAAGGATTCTCCCCTGAAACTGCTTCATAGAAAACTATGCCCAAGGAGAACACATCGGAACGGGAGTCGACCCCGGCTCCTCGGTGCTGCTCCGGGGACATGTAGGCAACAGTGCCCAACAGGCTGCCGGTCTGAGTGAGATCCGTGACGCCGATTCTCTTGGATAGGCCGAAGTCTAGGAGCTTGGCTTGACCATCCTTTGTAATGAGGATGTTGCTCGGCTTGATATCACGATGCAATATCCCCGCATTGTGAGCCGCACGCAGGCCGTCCGCAACAGCTGATATGATTCGGACGGTCTCCGGTATGGACAGCGAGCCTTCCTTGATTAATTGAGCTAGAGTGCGCCCCTCATAGTACGCCATCACTATATACAGCCGTCCGTCCGGCGTTTCATCGATCTCATGGATTGTCACGATATTCGGATGGTCAAGGGCCGACGCGGATTTCGCCTCTTCAATGAACCGCCGTTTGGCTGTGGGATCATCAAAAAGATCGGCTGCAAGAAACTTGATCGCCACATTCCTACCTAGAGCTCTGTCAATAGCTCTATAGACGACCCCCATCCCACCGCCGCCGATCCTCTCTACGATGTCATAGTGAGAGATAGATTTGCCCACAAGTGGATTGTGATTCATAGCGATTTGTCCCCTTTGAGGTCCGATGTAGTGCCTGATGTCGCTTCCACCGCACAGGCCAGCTCTTGATCAATCACACGAAGAAGGTTGGCTCACCCCCTTCTCATATCAAAGCAGTGCTCTGGTGACCGCCCCCGTCTGGGATTCAGCTGCTATGCTGAGATGATGTGCAATATATCCTAAGAAGAAGGGTCCGTCAAGACCTTCCAGATGCGGAATCTAGCCCTCCAAGTTGTTTGGTAATCTGGTGCGGAATAGCAGCATAGGTTCTTACATCAGGTGGGGTTCTCAACGGAGGGGCAGCTTAAGGGCTGAGATGATTCGTACAATTCCGGATACGAACAAGGATTCTCTGTAGTAATGAGGGATGATGAATTCGATTGGCAACGCGTTATGATTCATGGCGATTGGCCTCATCGTCACAGGAAGGCGGCAATCAATGCGTATATGATAAGGGAGGGTAGTGTCAGTACTAACAGTCCGATGGCCGTTCCGGTTCCTATACTCAGCCACGTGTATAGCAACGCACGCGGACATTGCCTCATCTGATAGAAGGGGATTAGGGCAGCTTGAATATTCGCCAATTCCCCAGCCATCGGAATTAGAGCCAAGAAGTGCCGCCCCCAGGTGGAACGACTAGGACTGAGCAACTTGGGTCTCCATTGGGAATCAAAAGCTAGGAATTGAGGGCTGCCGGAGCGCCTTAGCTCGTTTGGCAAAGGTTTTGGGAACAAGTGCCCCCCCTTTATTAGGAACTCACGATACAATCCCCTCGCCGATGTCTTTCTACCTCCATGGGGAAAGAACAACAACACTTTCTCGGGATCAGCGTTCACGAGAACATGTTCAAGCTCCCACGCCAGGTTCTCGCTCGTACCGCCTGCAATAATAACTAGGCTGGCGTCCTCGATGTGGGATAAGAGTCTCTCTCTGTAGGTTTGATACGGCACGTAGTAGCGAGGTATGCTCCCCGCTTGCATAGGCTCTCCCGGCCTTCCGAATGCGACAATATGTCCGAAGTGATGAAAGGCCATCTGTAAAACAGCCTCTTTTCCTGACAGTACTCCGGCATCCTCACAGAATGAACGCAGATATAACATGGGCCGCCGTGCGTCTTTCTTGAGCAAAGACTCGGGACTTCTCGCTAACAGGGCGATACCACACTGCAGCGCCCCTTTAGCGACTGACATAAGAAACATGAGGACAGCGAAAGCAACAACAATAACTGCCGCGACAAGTAATGGATTCTTCTCAGACTGCGCTCTAAAGAAGCTTGACTCATATAGCCGGTGGTACAGGTATATGGCAGATATCAGGGCCACTATTACGACGCCACAGACTGTAACACCTACCTTCATGTTATGGGGCGGGCGTCGAGAACTCGGCTCGCTTTCAACAGGTCGCTCAGTCAAGGTTGTCCTCCTGCGATTTGAATCCTCTGTGGCCTGACCGGAAAAGATCTGCGAGATGACGCCCCATTGGTTCTAGACGGTTTTGCACATAATCCTAGTCTCTGCTCGGAATCCAGGGACAATGCTGCCGAGAGAGGATGTCTCGCAAGATATACGATCGGCGCCAGCACCGGGTGGATGGGAGACCACCAAGAGCCCAGCATGCCCACCACACGGATTCCAATGATCGACTTGAGAGCCACACACAACATCACGGATTCCCGAAGGCCGTATCGTTCATGCAAGCCTCCTTTCAACATGGACACAGACACAAGAGCCCACACTACTATCTACACAGTGTGGGCTGAGTGTGGCTACTTCTGATTTGCCGATGATGGCGGGTCATGACTGGTCCCTCCCGATACCGGTCAAGAATAGGATAGTACATAGCGAAGGGTGAGTCAAGATTTCTCCGGCTGCAGCGTTCTACTTACCAGTGATGTACTGGTACTCTGAGATGGTCAACCTGGGAGGTACCTTGCATCTACGGCATCATGCATCAGGTGCAGCATTGTGAAGCACACAATGCTGCGTTCGGCTGCAACTGCGCGGGCCTTTTGGGGCAGCGGCCCATATCTCAACGCACAGGGATTCATTGCAGCGACTCTCGACAAGACCGGGCGATTCGAACAGTGTGCCGTGAGATTCGCGGGGTCGCGGCTATTCTACTGCTCGCTCCCAGGCGGGTATGGTTCAGTCCCTCAACCTCGGGTCAAGCGCGTCGCGAAGGCCGTCGCCGAGTAGGTTGAAGCTAACCACGGTGAGCACTATGGCCAAACCGGGGAAGGTAGCGATCCACCAGGCGTTGAGAAGCGCTTCCCTACCGTCGTTTATGATGTTGCCCCAGCTCGGTGTCGGCGGTTGGACTCCAAGCCCCAAGAAGCTGAGGCCCGCCTCGAGCAATATGGTGTTCCCGATGCCCAATGTGGCAGCCACTATTATCGGGGCCAGAGTGTTGGGCAGAACATGACGCAGCAATATGCGCCGGTCCTTCAGTCCAAGCGCCTTAACGGCCTGCACGAACTCTTGTTCGCGCAGGGCCAAGACCTGCCCCCTCACGATCCTGGAGGTACCCATCCAGCCGGTGGCTCCCAGCACCGCCACAAGCAGGAATATGGACGGCGTGAACAGGGCGACGACCGCGAGCACAAGAACAAGCCTGGGGAAAGAGAGAAGCATGTCGACCAGGCGCATTATTACATTGTCTGTCTTTCCTCCGACGTAGCCGGCAACGGCCCCCAGCAAAGAGCCCAGCGTGACCGAGATCCCAACCGCCACGAAGCCGATGGTGAGTGAGATCCGCGCCCCGTAGACCACCCTGCTGAAGACGTCCCTCCCGAACTTGTCGGTCCCCATCGGATGCTCCAGAGAGGGACCGAGGTGTCGCCTGCCGGCAAGGTCTTGTTCGGTGGGATCAAAGGGCGCGATGAACGGGGCGAGCAAGGTCACTAGATAGAGCAATATCATGCAGCTCAAACCGATGAGGGCCATCCTGTTCTTCTTGAACTGCTGGATCGTGATAGACCAAGGGGATACTTGCTCGTGCTTTACGACGACGGGGGTCGGCCGCACGAACGCCCTGATCTCCCTGCCCCATAGGAAAGCGAGCGATCCGAATAGAGTCACCGTGGCGACCCAGATCCCCACGTCGCCCGAGCCCAGGCCTTCAGCCATCTCATCGGCGGAGAAGACGAGCACGCTCAACAGCAGAATGAGAACAGCCAGGGTGAAAAGACCGAGCGGTCTTCTCCCCGTCACTAGGTCTCTCAAGCCGGGAATCAGAACGAACGCGGGCGAAGTACGAGACCGCGCACTGCCTTCGATTGTCATAGCCGAACCCGAAGCCATGGCCCCCTCAGTCGTAACGGATCCTCGGATCCACGAAGCAATAGATGATATCCGCCAGCAGGTTGCCGAGCACAACCGCGCCGGCGAACACGAAGGTATTCGCCATTATCAGGGGATAGTCCCTCTGAAAGATGGCCGTCACTATTACCCTTCCCATGCCGGGCCACGAGAAGATCGTCTCCACAAGAACCGCCCCGCTGAAGAGAAACGGCAGGTAGAGGCCGAAGAGCGTCACCACCGTGATCAGGGCGTTTCTGAGCGCGTGCTTGAAGATGACGGTCCTCTCGCTGAGTCCCTTTGAGCGGGCGGTCCTGATATAGTCCTGCCGGATGACTTCAAGAAGGCTCCCGCGTGTGTATCTCGCGACGCCGGCAGCGCCTCCGAGGCCGAGGGTCAGCGCGGGCAACGCGAGATGGTGGAGTCTGTTCGCTATCTTGCCGCTCCAGCTGAAGCTCTCGTAGTCGAGGCTAGCCGCCAATGAAGCCGGGAAAAGCCCCAACTTGTAGGAGAAGATGAGAAGAAGCATGAGACCAAACCAGAAACTCGGCATGGAGTAGAAGAAGAACGCCAGGAAGGTCAGGACGTTGTCCGTGAATGAGTATTGCCGCATCGCCGAGACGATGCCGACAAGAACGCCGATGACGAAGATCACCACTATGGCCGCCAGTGAGAGGACGGCCGTATTCTTGAAACTGTCCTTTATCACGTCTATGACCGGCCTGTGAAGGCCGAACGAGTATCCGAAATCACCCTTGAGGAAGCTCGTCATCCACTTGAAGTACTGAACGTGCAGGGGCTGATCCAGGCCCAGGTTCTCCCTCATGAGCTCAATGGCTTCCGGATCTACGTCGGGATTGAAGTAGATGGCCGTGGGATCGCCCGGTGCCAGGTGGACCAGGAAGAAGAGTATCGTGAGAATGCCCAGCAGGAGCGGGATCGCGTGAAGGACGCGCCTTATGACATATGCGGTCATAGTGCGGACTCCCGCCTATTCGGTCGCGCCGGCGCGCTTGATCTCTTCCTCGGGAACGTACCACTCGGTGAGATAGTAGTCCCAGCCGTAAGTGATCATTCTGACGTTCTTGAATCGCCTGTGCAGCGCGTTCAGATCGTCGAGATTGAGCAAGAAGCAGTAGGGAGCGTCGTCGACTATGATCTGCTGTGCTTCGCTCCACAGCTCCTTCGCCTTGTCCCTCTCGATCTCCATCTTCGCCAGGTCTATAAGCTCATCGACCCTGGGGTTCGAGTAGCCCACGTAGTTGAACTTGTCGTCTATGGACTTCGAGTGCCAGTAGGTCGTGAGATCCGCCTTTATGCCCGTGCTCCACCCCGACACGACCGAATCGAAATCCCGGCCCTGCACCTCGCTCACGAACATGGTCCACTCACGATACACCGGCTTGACCTTTATGCCGAGATCTTCGAACTTGTCCTGCAATACGACAGTTATGTCTTTCCTCTGTGTGTTGTTTTCGTTGGTTTTCATGGTGAACTCGAACTTGAGTCCGTTCTTGTCTAGCCAACCGTCGCCGTCGGTGTCCTCCCATCCTTCCTCCGCCAGGATACGCTTGGACTGTTCGGGGTCGTATGGAAGCTGCTTCAGGTCCGGGTCATACGCCCAGATGAACGGAAGGAACGGGCCCGGGGCGGGCTTTCCGAGGCCATAGAAGAGCTGGTCTACTATCTCCTGCCTGTTGATCGCCATATTGAGCGCCCGCCTTACGTTCCTGTTCGCGAAAAGCGGGTTCCTCAAGTTCCATGCTACGTACGTGTAGGAGCGGCTCGGAAAACGATAGATCTTGAGGTTCGGGTTCTTGCTCAGGCGCTCGTAAGCCTCCGGGGGAAAGTGGTGGTAGAAGTCTATCTCCCCTCGCTCGAGCTGAGTCAACAGATTCGTGCGATCCGGCACGACCTTCCAGATGACCCGGTCCAGATGAGGACGTCCCAAGAAGTAGTCGTCGTTCGCCGTCAATTCGATGTACTGCTGCGGGACCCATTTCTTGAACTTGAACGGGCCGTTGCCCACCGGATTCCTGTTGAACTCGGCGGTTCTCATCTCTTCGGGAGGGATGTGCTCGAGGAGGTGCTTGGGGAGCGGCCTGAAGACGTTGGCATCGGTGAGCTGATACGGGTAGACCTCGTCGAACTTCACCTCAACGGTGAAGGAGTCCACCGCCGTAACGGACGTGATGTGATCGAGCCACCTTATGATGGACCAGGCGCATGCGGGGTTCTTGTGAATGCTGAAGGAGTACTCGACGTCGGCGGCGGTCATCTGCACGCCGTCGTGCCAGTAGATGTCGTCTCTCAGATGGAAGGTCAACGTCAGCCTGTCGTCGGAGAACTCCCATGACTCGGCCATCCAGGGGCCGTACGATTGCATATCGGGTTCTATCTTGCACAGGTAGCAGAACAAGTTGCCGTAGACGTCGGATGCCTGGACCGTGCTGCTGGCGACGGGGTTGAGGGCATCCGCGTCGGCCTCGGTCCCGATGATGAGGGTACCCCCTCTGTGGCGGACCGCCCCGGTCTCAGCGTCCGCGGAGGCGGCATCCTCGGGACCCTGATCAGCCTCTTGTCTCTCGGCGGCGTCCTGATCCGCCTTCTCCCCGCATCCCGCGAGGGCCATCAAGCCCGCAAGAGCCAACGCGGACACAATCCTCAGCAGCCCGACGTCTCTCAACATCCGAATCCCCCTTTGATTCGACCGCGGCGCCCGCCGGTTCGAGCCCGCCGCAAGCGCATGCTCCCTGCGGCAAAAAAACTGCCGGGATCCTGGAACCCATCCAGCCCCCCGGCAAACCGCCCAGCAGGCCCCTGAGACGGGCAATCCCGGGCCCGCGGAGCCAGGCTCCCCCGCGCAACCGTTCCCCAGGGACTCTACGGTACACGACATCGGGATACTACTACTAAAGGCGGAGACCGGTCAAGAAACCTGATCCGGCGGTGGTCGGTCGGTTTGCGGCTCACGGCTCTTAGAACGGCAGGCGGTCAAGGCGGTTCCCTCGGGGCCACGCGTCCGCTTCGCGAGGGTGGATCTCCGCTCGTTCCCGCGAATCGGCCCTTACGGGAACCACCTTGACCGCACATACAAAGCTAATCGCGGTATGACGAAACTGACCCACTACCCGAGATGCGCTCCGGGCCGGCGATTCGCGGCGGATCTGATAGCCCGGACACGGCGCGGGAGCGCCTCGCGGTCAGCGGTCCCGGGCCGGGAGATCGCCCCTTCTCTTCCCGACCGGACGGGCGCACCATCCTCCGGAGGTTTACGATATGCCCACTTCTTCCGGGTTTCTCGGACGCCGAAGCCCTCTTTCCCACGTCATAGGACCCCCGTTCGGGGTTATAATCGGTGATTGGGCGCCTTGTGTCTTCAGGGTCGGCCGAAGGTTGAATCGGATCCAAGGGCGGTGCCGCCGCGGAGACCGCGTAGCGGGCGACCAAGGTCGTTGCCGGTGCCCTTCGCCCCCCCGAGGAGGCACGACGCGGACTTCAGCCGCCGGGTGCGGTGATGTAGGCCGTCGCGCGCTTCTTGTCAAGGTGCCCCGGTCTGGAAGCTCCGATATCACGCGCACCCCGGAGTGAGCATATGCCCGGCCCGCGGAGCTCACAATGAAAACAAGAAAAGCCGCGATGACGGTCGTCTTTGTATTATGGATGATCTTGACCACACTCGTTCTTTTCGAGGTTGCGGTACGAGTAACGGGGTATTCCTCCGGTTACATCTATGACCCGATCTATATGCCTTACAGCCAAACGGACGGCATACCGTTCGTACACAAACCGGGGCTTGACAACGCCCGCGCCCGCGGACTCATAAGAATCAATACGGACGGTCTGGGCCTTCGGTCAAAACACCCCGGGACCGCCGATCCCGCCCCCAAGGCGCCGAACGAGTTTCGGATCGCCGTTGCCGGAGACTCGTTTACGTTCGGCGACGGAATCGAAAGATGCGAGGATACTTACGTTTGCGTCATGGAGGATCATCTCAACGACCACGCAGATGAGAGGGTGTTTCGAGCGTACAATTTCGGTGTCTCGGCGTACAGCGTGAAGGAAATGGCCCATACGTTGAGTTACAGAATACCCGAAGTGGCCCCCGATCTCGCGGTAATGGCGATTATTCCCGACGACTTCGATCTCTCGAGAACGTGCGAGGTGGACAAATACGGATACGCTCACAACCCCAAGCTGAGCGGATTTTTGGACAAGGACAGCATAATCAAGCGTCTGGCGAGGAACGTGCACTCGGTCTATTTCGTGCGGGACATGTGGTATCGCCGCGCTCGGAAGAAGGGTGAGCATCACGAGCGGACGATGAGGATAGCCGAAAAGCTCCCGGAGTCTTATGGCTATGTACTCCGGTTCAGAGACCGAGCACAAGAGAGCGGCCTCCATCACTTGATCGTCTTGTTGCCGACCCTAAGAGGGGATTTCGGCGACATTGTCCGGGATAGAATGCGCGAGGACAATGTAGAGTATCTCGACTTGACCTTTATCAGGCGAGAGTTCAACGCGGGAGACTTCAAGGTCAGCAAGTACAATAGGCATCCGTCCGCGGAGGTCCACAAAAGAATAGGCGAGGAGCTGGCCGAGTACATTCTGGAACGATTTCAGAGCGGCGTCTATTGATGCGCGGCGAAGGCGACACTTGCCTGACCCGACATGCCGCGGCCGAGGCCCGGCGCCCGCGAGAGAGCAAGGCGGTCCGTCTATGCCGGCCCGCCGAGCGAGCGGAGATCCGCCGACGAAGCAGGCCTGCTTGGCGAAGCCAACGCTTCACCCCGCATACACCGACGATCGCGGAATGGGGACCGCTCCAGGAGGGAGCCGGCCCTTCGTCCCTTGGCTCTAGTCGTAGTATTCGTGCCCGAGATGGGTGATGAGATCCTCTCCCTTCAGGAATCGGAGCGTATTCTTGAGCTTCATTAGCTGGATGAAGAGATCGTGCTCCGGGTAGACGCCTTCGGGAGTCATGGGGCTCTTGAAGTAGAAGGAGAGCCACTCCTGAACGCCCTTCATGCCCGACCGCTGAGCCAGGTCCAGGAAGAGCGCGAGATCCAACACTATGGGCGCCGCCAGGATGCTGTCCCTGCAGAGGAAATCGATCTTTATCTGCATCGGATAGCCGAGCCATCCGAAGATATCCAGATTGTCCCAGCCTTCCTTGTTGTCCCCGCGAGGCGGGTAATAGTTGATTCTCACCTTGTGGTATAGATCGCGGTAAAGCTCCGGATACACCTTGGGCTGCAGTATGTAGTCCAGCACGCCGAGCTTGCTCGACTCCTTCGTCTTGAAGGACTCCGGATCATCCAGCACCTCGCCGTCCCTGTTGCCCAGTATGTTCGTCGAGAACCAGCCGTTCACGCCTATCAGGCGGGCCTTGAGCCCGGGGGCGAGAATCGTCTTCATCAACGTCTGGCCGGTCTTAAAATCCTTGCCGCAGACGGGTAAGCCCTTCTTGACCGACAGCTCAACCAAAGCCGGAATGTCCACCGTCAGATTCGGCGCGCCGTTGGCGTAAGGTATACCGCTCGACAGGGCGGCGTATGCATAGACCATACTCGGCGCGATGGCCTCATCATCTCTCTTGAGGGCCTCTTCGAATTTGTCGAGGCTCGAGTGGGGGGCCACCGGGGCCATGAAGACCTCCGTGCTCGCGCACCATATCATGACGAGCCGGTCGCAACCCTCGGTCTCCTTGAAGCGGGCGATCTCTTCCTTTAGCGCCTGTGCCTTGTCCCACCAACTCCCCTCTCCCATAACGTTCGGACCGGAGAGCTTCTTCACATACTTTGTGTCGAAGACCGCGCGGCGGGGTTTTATGCCTTCAAGGAAAGGCCTGAACTGTTCTATCAAACTCGGCTCCAGCACACCCGCCTTTATCGCGGACCTGTAGGCGTCGTCCGGGAATATGTCCCATGCCGCGAAGACGATGTCGTCCAACTCGGCCAGGGACACGAAGTCCTTGATCGCGGGCACCCTGTTTTCGGTCCTCTTGCCCAACCTGATTGTGCCCATCTGAGTGAGGGAGCCTATCGGCTTGGATATCCCCTTGCGGATCGCCTCCACTCCGACGATGAAAGTAGTACTAACCGCCCCGAGGCCCACCAGGAGAACGCCCAGCTTGCCCTTCGGCTCATCTATCTTGCGAGGTTTGGTCAACGCCATTTCAAGTTTCCCCCTTGCGGACCGCCGTCGGCGGCTCGCGGGATGAATTGCTCGTACCCGCCCTGCCGGACCTGTCTATCTCCAAACGTCATCGGCGGGCTCGAAGGACAAGAGGGTCTCCTTGTCGTAAAGGAGGCTCTCACGAGTGTAGTCGCAGAACTCCACGTGACCGGTGTCCATACGAATGGCATCTTCTGGACAGGCCTCGACGCACAAGCCGCAGAAGCAGCAGCGCGCGATGTCCAGCTCATATACAACGGGGAACTTCTCAACGGACGAGTCGGGATGCTCTCCGCCTATGATGCTTATGCAATCGTCGGGGCAAGCGGTCGAACACATCAAACAGGCCACGCACTTGGGCGACCCGTCTTCTCTCTTTGTAAGCCTGTGGCGCCCCCTGTAGCGGCGCGCCACCCTCGCGGGGACATCGGGATACTGCAGCGTAACGGCCCCGGGTACGTCCTTCTTCGCTCCGAAGAGGTGCAGGATGTGAAGCGCCATGTTCTTGACGAAATGCCACGCGGTGATGCCGAGCCCTCTCATGAGCTCCGGAAGGTACGCTCTCTCGGCCAGAGTCCACTTGTCTTTTCTTTGAACTACTATCATGTCGGTTCTACCTTAATCGCCTTTGCCGGAATCCACTCCGCCTCGGAGCCGGCGGTAATGCTCACCGCCTATGCCATGGCCTTCAGCGCCTCAAGGCGGGCGGTATCTCTCAAAGCCTTTTCCAAAGCCCTCTGCTCCTCGGTACCGCCGGGGGCTCCGCAATCTCACAATTGCGTTCGAACGCCGGCGGGGCGCGGCTCGGGCCATGGCGCTTGGCGCCTCCAAGCCGGCACGCGCCGTATCGGTCGCTTACCGCCCGATGAGCAGCACAACCACCCCCGTCGCGAGCACGTTCAAAAGAGCCAGCGGGAGCATGATCTTCCAGCCCAGGTGCATAAGCTGGTCGTACCTGAACCTGGGAAAAGTCCATCTGATGAGGAGCAACAGCCACACAAAGAACATCAATTTCGCGACGTATGCTCCAACCTGACACAAGACCACGAGCCAGTGCGGCATCGCCACGAAAGCCCCGCCCACCAGATGGAGGCCGTCGGCGGCAACGTAGAGGAATGGCAGCGAGGGCTGCCAGCCTCCGAAAAAGAGCGTCGTTATGACAGCGGCCGCCACGATCGTCTCCACGAACTCGCTCATCATGAAAAGGCCGAACTTCAGGCCGCTGTACTCGACGAAATAGCCCAGAATCTCGGACTCCCCCTCGGGAAGGTCGAAAGGTATGCGCTTGGTCTCGGCCACGGCCGCGGTCATAAAGAGCACGAAGCCGAGCGGCTGGAAGAAAAGACCCCACCGAGGCAGGAACCCGAACAGAAAACCCTCCTGAGCATGCGCGATGGCGTCCAGTTGAAGCGTCTGGAATACCATCACGATCCCGAGTATCGAAAGCCCCATGGAGATCTCGTACGAGATCATCTGCGAGCACGCCCTCATGGCCCCGAGCAAGCCGTAGCGGTTGTTGGACGCCCAACCGGCGAGGATCACTCCGAAGACTCCGAGAGACGCGATGCCGAAGATATAGAGAATGCCTACGTTCAAGTCGGCTATCTGAAGCTTGATCGTGCGCCCGGCGATGTTGACTACGTCGCCGAAGGGGATTACGGCGAAGACCACCAGCGCCGGGAATATCGCGAGCATCGGCGCCAAAGTGTGAAGAAGGCGGTCCGCCTTGGCCGGGATGAAGTCCTCCTTTGTAATCATCTTGAGCGCGTCGGCGATGGGGTGGAACAGCCCGATGATCCTCAGCCCGAAAATGTCCGCCCTGTTCGCGCCTATTCTATCCTGCATCACGGCGCTCTGCTTCCGCTCCGCCCAGGTCATTACGGTCGCCAGACCGAGCACCGCGCTTATCACAACCAGTATCTTGCCGAGGACTATAGCCAGATCTACCAGCATGCAGTGAAACCTCCGAAATCAGCCGCTGATACGCTGATCAGGGCTCTCGCGCCATAGACCAAGCCCGGATCCGCAGGCGACCAGTGCCGGTTCCATCCCAGCCCCGCTGGGAGCCGGCCCCATCAGGTGTATTGCCGCAAACCAGTGTCATGAGTTGAAAGTTCATCGCCTTTTTCCGGCGCCATTCTTCGCATCAGAACAGGAAATGTAGTGACGGAATGATCACACAAACTTCCAACTCAGGATACTGGACTCAGCTCTACCAACACGGCGCAAAGCCGGCGCCCGCGCCCGCCGACGGCAGCACGCACCTCTTCTCCCTGATATGAGACTCGAACTCATCCCTGAACTTCTTCAAGAACCCCTGGACGGGCATTGCCGCGGCGTCGCCCAACGGACAGATCGTCCTGCCCATGATGTTAACCGCGATCTCCTGCAACAACTCTATGTCGCCCTCACGCCCCAGCCCGTTCAATATGTTGCCTATTATGCCGTGCATCCAAGCAGTGCCCTCCCGGCAGGGAGTGCACTGTCCGCATGACTCATGCGCGTAGAATCTGGACACTATATAAGCCGCCTTGACCATGCAGGTCCGCTCGTCCATCACCATCACGCCGCCGGATCCGAGCATCGACCCCGCCTTCGCGACCGAGTCGAAGTCCATCGGAAGATCGATCTCATCGGCCCTGAGAACGGGAGCGGAGGAGCCGCCGGGTATGACGGCCTTCAGATTCCGCCCGTCCCTTATGCCGCCCGCGTGATCATAAATTATCTCGCGCAGAGACGTTCCGGTGGGAAGCTCGTACAGGCCCGGTTTGACAACGTGCCCGCTCACCGCGAAAAATCGGGTCCCGCCGTCTTTCTCCGCGCCCAAGGAGGCGTACCAGGCGCCGCCCCGCTCTATGATGTGAGGAACGCTGCACAATGTCTCAACGTTGTTGATTACGGAGGGGCCGCCGAAGACGCCGACCTGAGTCGGGAAAGGGGGCTTGAGCCTCGGGTAGCCCCGCTTGCCCTCAATCGACTCCATCAGGGCGGTCTCCTCCCCACATATATAGGCGCCCGCGCCCTTCACCACGTAGACGTCCAGGGCGAAGTCCGTACCCAGTATCCCCTTCCCGAGGAAACCCTTGTCATAGGCCTCATCGACCGCGTCCTGAAATCTCTTGGTCGGGAAGACGAACTCGCCTCTTATATAGACGTAAGCCTTCTTCACTCCCAGCGCGTAACACGCGATCGCTATTCCCTCAATCAGCATATGAGGGTCCTTTTCGAGCAAGGCCCTGTCTTTGAACGTACCGGGTTCTCCCTCATCCGCGTTGACGACCAGGGATTTTTCGGCCTTCGACTCCTTCGGCATGAAGCTCCATTTGAGGCCCGCGGGGAAGCCCGCGCCGCCCCTGCCTCGCAGGTTCGAGGCCTTCACCTCCTCGATGACTTCATCCGGGGTCATCTCCTTCAGCGCCTTCTCCAAGGGCTTGTAGCCCCCGCTCTCAATGTAGGTCTCCAACTTGTTGGAGTCCGCGACGCCGAAGTTCCTTGAAAGGAGAAGCTCGCTCAACCCGTCCCTCCCCCTTTCAGATTGTGGATGACCTCATCCACTCTTTCGGGCGTAAGGTTCTCGTAGTAGTCGTCGTCGATTTGCATCATGGGCGCCGTACCGCAAGAGCCCAGGCACTCCACCGTGGAAAGGGTGAACATGCCGTCCTCCGTGGTCTCCCCTACCGAGATGCCGAGAGCGCGCTCCAGGTGCTCGATGAGACTCTCGGCGCCCAGCAAGGAGCAGGAGAGATTCCTGCATACTTGAATGTGGTGCTTTCCCACTGGCTTCGTGTTGAACAGCGTGTAGAACGTCGCCGCGGCATGGATCTTGGAGAGGGGAACCCCCATGAGCTCGCTCAAGTAGCCCTCGACTTCCTCGGAGACGGAGCCGAACTCCTGCTGCGCCAGCTCGAGAACGGATATCACCGCCGTCTCGGGGCTCGGATACCTCGAGAGAATCCCCTCGTACTCTCTATGCGCCTTCTCCGAGAACTTCATTTAACCTCGTCTTGTCCGTCGTGCTCGCCGTAGATCAACGCGATGAGTGCCACATTGCCGCGGCCGCACCCCGAATTCCCCGCGCCACGAGTCAGGCGGATCGAGCTACCTATCGCACTCGCCGCCGATCATGTTGATCGACCCAAAACTCGGAACGATATCCGCGACCATGCCGCCGTCTATCATCTTCGAAAGCCCCGACATCAGGCAGAAAGACGGCGAGCGCGCCCTCACGCGATAGGGCTTATCCGCCCCGTCGCTCACTATGTAGAAGCCCAACTCCCCGTTTCCGCCCTCCACCGGGAAGTAGACCTCGCCGACCGGCGGCTTCAACCCATGGCCGGTCATGACCAGCTTAAAGTGGTTCATCAGAGCTTCGATGTTCGTGTATACCTCTTCCTTCGGAGGAAGAACGACGGACCTGTCGTCCACGTTGACCGGCCCGTCCGGCATGTCCTTCAAGGCCCGGCGGATGATCTTCATGCTCTGGTTCATCTCCTCCAGCCGGACAAGGTATCTGTCATAGTTGTCTCCCGTGGTGCCGACGGGAACGTCAAAATCCATCCGGTCATACACCAGATAGGGCTGCGCCTTCCTCACGTCGTAGGGCACGCCGGTCGAGCGAAGACACGGCCCGGTGAAACCATGGCTTACCGCATCCTCCTTGGAGATGACGCCCGTCTTGACGACCCTGTCCATGAAGATCCTGTTTCTCGTCATCAGGCCGTCCACGTCCTTGATGCACTCCTCAACCTTAGGAAGGGCCTCGAGGGTCTTCTCGGCGAACCCGGGCGGAAGATCGGCAGCTATCCCTCCGACTCTCATATAGGTTGTCGTTACGCGCGCTCCGCAAGCGTCCTCAATAAGATCATAGAGGTATTCCCTGGCCTTCATAAGATATAGAAAGGCGGTCAGCGCGCCGAGCTCCATGACCGACGCCGCGATGCACGTCAGGTGATCGGCCAGCCTGGATATCTCGCTTGCAACGACCCTGATGTACTGGCAGCGCTCGGGCACCTTCAAGCCGTAGAGCTTCTCGACGGCAAGTACGAAACCCACGTTATTGATGAGCGGGGACACGTAGTTGAGGCGGTCGGTGTAGAGAAGGCACGCGTTCCAGGTGTGGGTCTCGCACATCTTCTCGAAGCCGCGATGCAGGTAGCCGACCTCCACGTCGGAGGAGACGACCGTCTCACCGTCAAGATGGAGCTTGATCCTTATGGTGCCGTGCATGGCCGGATGCGACGGCCCCATGTTTATGAACATGTACTCTTCTTTCGAGTCTTCGTCTGTCGTCTGAGTCGCCATTACGCCGGCACTTCCTCTAGCGGACGCGTTCGTCCCGCCTGCTCTTACTCCCCACGGGGAGACCTCGCCCCCTACCGCTTCCCGCGAGGCGGCCCCGCTTCCTCATGACTTCTCTCCAGAAAGCCCGCATCCTCGGGAGAGCCGTCCATGGGCCGGATCTCCTTGCGCCGCGTGAATCGAGCCTCCGTAACCTCCCGCATCTTGACACGCGGCTGCTCCTTCAGGGGATGATAGTCTTTCCTGAGCGGATGCCCCTCAAACTCCTCGTAGAGGAGGATTCTCCTTAAGTCCGGGTGCCCCTTGAACTCCACCCCGAACATGTCCCAGGCCTCTCTCTCGAGCCAGTCGGCGACCATCCAAAGATCCGATACCGTCTCTACGGTAGGACTGCCCTCGGAAACAAGCACCTTCAACCTGATCCTCTTTTTGTGGGGAATAGAATAGAGGTGGTAGACCACCTCCAGGCGCTTCTCCCTCTCCGGAAAATCCACGCACGTAAGATCCATCAGCAGATCGTACTTTTGCGCCGGGTCGTCCTTCAGAAACTTGCAGACGTCCTTAAGACCTTCGCGCTTGAGCACGACTGTGTCGTCTCCCCTGAAGGAATGGGAGTCCTCAATATGCTCGGCGAACCTCTCCTTCAAGACGTCCAATGTGCTCTTGCCGTCGGCCAATGGTCTTTTCCCTTGCTTCGAGCGTCCTCGCCTTGTCCGGTCTCACCCGGCCTCTCGTTGCTCTGCCCGCTGCCGCGGCGCCGCGTCCGGTTTCATCCGGGGCATCCTTGTTACGCCCTCTACAGCCGCGCCGATCCGGGCTGTGCGCGCCCTCGGCGCGAACGCCCCGCCGGAATGCCGCTCCCTGTCTACGCCCGAGTCAAATCTCCTGCTTCTCCGCCGCGATCTTCTCCTGCAACTTCACAATCCCGTGCAGCACGGTCTCCGGCCTCGGGGGACACCCGGCAATGTAAACGTCAACGGGTATTATCCGATCGATGCCCTGGACGGTCGCGTAGTTCTCGTAAGGCCCCCCCACACACGTGCACGAGCCGAAGGCGACCACCCACTTGGGATCGCACATCTGCTCGTAGACCCTCAGCAGGAACGGCGCCTGCTTGTGGGTGATGGTCCCGACCACGAGCAGGACGTCGGACTGCCTGGGAGAGAATCGAGGCCAACCGGCCCCGAATCTGTCCAGGTCGAAGTGAGAGCTCGCCACGGACATGTATTCCATGCCGCAGCACGCCGTGACGAAGGGGTAAGGAAAGATCGAGTACTTCCTCGCCCAACTCAGAATCTTGTCGAGCTTTGTCAGAACCACGGCGCCGCCGGGCGGGTTCGTTCTGTCTACTCCCACTCCAACGCCCCCCTCTTCCACGCGTAGATCAGCCCGAATAGCAACACCGAGACGAAGAAGAGCATCTCAATGAAGCCCAGCATACCCATGTCCCGGAAGAGAACCGCCCACGGGTAGAGAAACGCGACCTCAATGTCAAATATGATGAAAAGAATGGCGACAACGTAGAACTTGACCGGGAACCGACCCCTTGCCGGTCCGGAGGCGGGGCTGCCGCACTCGAAGGCCTCTTCCTTGACCTTGGAGGGCTTCTTCGGCCCAAGATAAGTCGTCATGAGAATCATCACGACGGCCAAAAAAGCGGCGACTAAGAATATGAGTATTACTGCAGCGTATTCGAGATTCATGTCTCAATCTATCGGCGTCCGGCGCGGCATTGATATCTCCGCGCCGTCCGAAGTTGTCCGAGGGTCGGTATCCTAATAGAGAACAATACGCTAGCACAGGCTCACGGCCCACGGCAAGGCGAATCTGCCCTTGACCCGTATTGGGCCCCGACTTAGAGTCCGCAGAGGGCGAGGCCCCCGCTGTTACGTTCTTCTCAGGGAGGTCGCCGCCCGGGCCGCCATTGGTTGGTGCTCTCAAGATCAACTCGAACAACCACTTGCGGCGGATAGGGTAGCCACTCAACAATCCGGGGAGGTCGGCGATGAGAAACGGGTTTTCCTTTGCGGGCGCGCTGGCTATTGCGTTGGGTCTCGCCGCAGCAGGCATCTTTGTCGGCCAGGGCTTCATGAAAGGACGTGCCTCGGATCGATACGTGACGGTCAAGGGGATCTCCGAGCGTGACGTGAGAGCCGATATCGCGCTTTGGCCCCTCACGTTCGTATCGACCGACGACGATCTCGACCGGGCACAGTCGATGATGGAGGAGGCCAAGGAGGCCATTCTGGCATTCCTGAGCGAGCAGGGGATCGACAAATCCGATGTAGAGCTTCAGAGATTGGAGGTAACGGACGCTCTCGCCAACCCCTACAGGACCGGCCCCGTGGAGAATCGCTATATCATCAGTCAGACTCTCATGGTGCGCTCGGAAAACGTTGATGTCATCCAATCCGCGAGCCAGAAAGTGGGAGAGCTTGTCGAAGCGGGCGTTGTCCTGTCCACGGGGCCGAGCTACTCCAGCGGCCCCACGTTCCTCTTCACGCGCCTGACCGAGCTCAAGCCGGAGATGATAAAGGAAGCCACGGCTAACGCCAGAGCCTCGGCGGAGCAATTCGCGATGGATTCGGGCAGCCGCCTGGGCGGAATCCGAAAAGCCAATCAAGGCGTGTTCGTCATCCTACCCCGCGACAGGGCTCCGGGCATTCAGGAGGCAAACCAACCGAACAAGACGGTCAGGGTCGTGTCCACGATCGAGTATTATTTGAAGGACTAGGCGCGGATTCAAAGCGCGCTCCGGAGCAGGCGCGAGAACAAGTCGGATGATCGGGAGAAACCGGAAGCTCGCCGCGAGCCACGCGAAAGCCGCGATGACACGGACGCCGCCGCGCATCAAGGATTAGGAATCCATGGGGACGTCAATCGAGGATCCCCTCTCTTCTTACCAAAGTCGCGACACCATGAGAAGAAGAAGCTTCAACACACAACACCGAATGGAGCCGGCATGAAACTACTCTCTCCGATTCTTCGTTCCGTTCGATTTCACCGCGTTGTCTTCGCGGCATGTGTCACACTGTCGGCCCTCGTCCTCTGCGCCTTCGGCGTGCCGGCCTCCGCGGTCCAACACGACGCAGGCGAGTCTCTCAGCGGAGTTCGGACCATCTACCTGATCCGCCACGGACAGTACGACCATGAGGATGACAGCGACCCCGACGTGGGAAAGGCGCTGGTGCCTCTCGGCGTGGCTCAAGCCAGGCTGGTTGCGGCTCGGCTGGCGTCGCTCCCCGCGGACATGACGTCTCTGACGAGCAGCACGATGACGCGGGCGCGCCAGACGGCTCTCGTCATAGGTGAAGATTTCCCTAATCTGGAGCTCCGGAAATCGGAGTTGATACGCGAATGCACGCCCGCGACATGGCGTGAGGACATCATGGCCGACACTTCCCCCGACGCCGTTGAGGCCTGCGAACGGAACCTGGACCGGGCATTCTTGGAGTACTTCGTCCCCTCAACCGACGGAGATCGTCACGACATCATCGTATGTCACGGCAATGTGATACGCTATTTCGTCACAAAGATCCTCGCCGTGGACACGAAGTCATGGCTGGGAATGGCGATCGGCAACTGCAGTCTTACGATCGTTCGAATCAAACCCGACGGGTCAATGAAGCTCCTTGCGTACGGTGACGTGGGGCACCTGCCTCCGAACATGCAGACGGGTCTATATCGCAATGCGAAGGACTTGATGCAGCCGGAGGAGTAGGAGGATGCTCAGAACCGCAAGTGACGTGGGGCAACCTGCCTCCGAACACGCAGACGGGTCTATATCGCAATGCGAAGGACTTGATGCAGCCCGAGGAGTAGGAGGATGCTCAGAACCGCAAGTGACGTGGGGCAACCTGCCTCCGAACACGCAGACGGGTCTATATCGCAATGCGAAGGACTTGATGCAGCCCGAGGAGTAAGAGGAGTGAGACTATGCTCAGAACCGTACTCGGCCTTATCGCCGCCGCGATGTTCGCCGTTCCGGCGGTGGACTCATACCTGGGCGGCGTAACCGTTCGCACCGTATTGTTCGGCGCGGCGGCCCTCACGACACTCATCGTCACGATATTACGGTACGGCAGAAATCGCAGAAAGGTACGGTCACACGATGTCCACGGTTGATCCGCTGATCGAAGATTTCATGGCACAGAAAAGAATCGCCGTGGCGGGAGTATCCGGAAAGAAGAAGGCCGCGGCCAACTTGATCTACGCCAAGCTGAAAGAGGCCGGATACAAGGTCTACCCCGTCAACCCGAACGCCGAGAAGATCGACGGCGACACTTGCTATCCCGACCTGGCCTCACTGCCGGAGCCCGTAGACGGAGTCGTGATAGGCACGCGCCCCTCCGTCGCCGAAGAGATCGTGCGTCAATGCGTCGAGCACGGCGTCCCAAGGGTATGGATGCACTGCTCTTTGGGGACGCACCCCCGAGGCTCAATCAGAATGGGGCGAGCCATTACAAGCGTCTCGGAAGAAGCGGTCCGGCTGTGCAAGGAAAACAATATCAAAGTGATCCCCGGCGCCTGCCCGATGATGTTCTGCGAGCCCGTTGACTTGCCGCACAGAATGATCCGCGGTTTCCTGAGATTGTTCGGAGGGTTCAAGGACTGGGACTGAGGTCTGTCATGGGAACGATGTCTTCTGTAAGGTCGGAGCGGCTCGTGAGACGGCGGCCATCGAAGCGACTGATGCCGCTTCTGCTATCGAGCTCGGACGTTTGGACAAGACCAGTCGCACGGTCGTGGCACACGACATAGTCGCCATCATTCGTGAAATTGGGGTTGAGCGGCCGCGCTAGTGATTGATTCCCGACAAGGCCCAAAGGAGAACAGAAGTGAGTTATTTCACACACCTTGAATGTGCGATGTGCAACAAGAGGCTTGACGCGGACAAGCTCTGGAATCTCTGTCCGGACTGCGGAAAGCCCTTACTCGCCCGGTACGATACGGAGCGAGCCAAGCTGACATTTACCACTGAAGTTGTTGCCGGGCGAGCGCCCAACCTCTGGCGATACCGCGAGATGCTCCCTGTACGAGATCCCTCCTACGCCCTTTGTCTGGGCGAAGGCTACACACCCCTTATCCGTGCCGACCGTCTGGCCGAACACGTCGGGCACGCAAAGCTCTTTATCAAAGACGAAGGTCTGAATCCGACCGGCTCTTTCAAGGCCCGAGGCCTCGTCATGGCGGTGTCAAAAGCTCTCGAGCTCGGAGCCAAGGCGCTCTCGATACCCTCCGCAGGCAACGCGGCGGGCGCGATGAGCGCCTACGCGGCGCTCGCGGGTCTCCCCGCCCACGTCTTCATGCCGAGAGACGTGCCGGTGCTCTTCGTCGCCGAATGCCGCGCCCTGGGAGCGGAGGTCACGCTCGTCGACGGGCTCATCACCGACTGCGGGCGCGTCGCGGCGGAGGGAGTGCGGAAGTTCGACCGCTTCGATCTGTCCACATTGAAGGAGCCCTACCGCATCGAGGGCAAGAAAACCATGGGTTACGAGCTTGCCGAGCAGATGGACCGGACCCTACCGGACGTCATCATATATCCCACAGGTGGCGGCACGGGCCTTATAGGAATGTGGAAGGCCTTCGACGAGATGGAGAAACTCGGTTGGATCGGCCCGGCGCGTCCTCGGATGGTGACCGTCCAGTCGGACGGATGCGCGCCGATGGTCAAAGCATTCCACGACGGGGACGAGTTCGCCGAGCCTTGGAAGGACGCCAAAACGGTCGCAGACGGCCTGCGCGTGCCGGCGGCCGTGGGGGATTTTCTTATTCTCCGCGCCTTGAGAGAGAGCAACGGCACGGCCGTCGCCGTATCCGATCATGAGATGATCGAGGCGGCGAATCTCATCGGCAGAACTCAAGGCATCTTCGTCTGCCCTGAAGGAGGGGCCGCTCTCGTGGCGTTCCAACGCCTCAAGGGAGAAGGCTGGATCGGCGGAGGGGAAACGGCAGTGCTCTTCAACACCGGAAGCGGCCTCAAGTACGCGCACCTGTGGGAGTGACAGTGACATCCCCAGTGCGTCCCCGCCTGACTCTGCTCCGATCGGCCGGTTTCGTATGATTGAGTAGCCGAGGGCCGTTGCCCTGCCACGACCCTGGCTGAACCGGCCCGGCTCACGTCTCCGGGACTGTAGCTTTCTCTCGGCAGGGCACGACGCGGTTCAGGCCTCCGTGAAGTCGTGTGGCCGGAGCCCTTGCCCTGCCACGACTCTAACGGAACCGGCCCAGCCCTCGTCTCCCGGACGACAGCTTTCTCTCGGCAGGGCACGACTCGGCATCGGCCCCATAAAGAGGTCCGCTCACAAAACGCCGAACTACACGGACACGGAGAAGGCAAACGAGCTCAAGGCTCGGGCGCGAGCCTCAATCCTCCTTCGATCCAACCCGGCACCTCAGTTTCCACATCGACCCTACCTGCGATCTCACCCGACACCTTCAATTCCCACATCGACTACAATCGTTTGCACCCGGTCTAAAGAGCCGCCACTGGACAGGTGGAAGCTGCTCCGCATCCTTATCTTACGGACTAAAGCGCAGGACGACAGGCAGCGCCATCAGGACTATCCCCTGAGACGGGCAGTCTCATCCAAACCTCCCAAGGCATATGCCCATCTGGCCCTTCGCTTGCTGGATAAACAAGGAGGCCGTTGCGCCCATCTCCGGTACGGGGCCGGAGTCGCATGGAGCGCGGCGGCACCCACCACGGAACACGATCTCGGTAATCGGCCCCGAAAGGACATGTTCCACACTTCAGGAGGCATCAAATGAAGAAGACATTGACGAAGCGGCCAAGAAGACGTATGTTTCACAGTGAATCGTCGCCATCCAAACCATCAACATCCATTCGGGAGGATCGGCCAATGAGAACGCTTCCCCTCAAGCGTTCCGATCACTATCCTGCTGAACGGGGCCCGGCTCCGGACCGTGCCCGTACCCCTGCCTCCAGTGTCCAGCCCAGGCAGTCGCAGCGGCGTTCGGGCGAACCGGGTCTTTTCGACCGCATCCGGGAGGCTATCCGGACACACCATTACAGCCCTAGGACCGAGAGGGCCTACGTCGGCTGGGCGCGGCGGTTCATCGGATTTCACAACGGGCGCCATCCGGCAAAGATGGGCAAGGTAGAAGTCGCGCGCTTTCTTTCGTCGCTCGCTGTGAAGGACAAAGTGAGCGCATCCACTCAGAACCAGGCTCTTGCCGCGTTGATCTTTCTCTACAGCGAAGTGCTGGGCCGGGATATCGGCTGGTTGGACGACGTGATCCGCGCAAAGGCTCCGAAGAAGCTTCCCGTTGTCCTCACCCGAGAGGAAGTCCAAGCCTTGATGGATCAGCTGGACCAGCCACACTGACTGATGGCAGCTCTGCTATATGGCGCCGGTCTGAGACTCACTGAGTGTCTGACTCTCAGGATCAAGGACGTTGACTTCACAATCGACGAGATTGTCGTTCGAGGAGGTAAAGGCGGACAGGATCGAATCACCTGCCTTCCGGAAATCGCCAAGAGTTCCCTGGAGAGACAAGTGAGGTTCGCATTGAGGCAACACCAGGAGGATCTCAACAACGGAGCCGGATGGGTTGAGATCCCAAGAAGCCTGGCCCGGAAGTACCGGAACGCCGGCAGAAGCCCAGGATGGCAGTGGGTCTTCCCGGCTACCGGAACGTATTTCCACAAGGAAACGAATCAAGTCCGCAGGCACCACTTCCACGAGACATCTCTACAGCGGGCAGTCAAGTCGGCCGTCGCGCGTGCGGGAATCGTCAAGGCGGCAAGCTGCCATTCCCTGAGGCACTCGTTTGCAACCCACATGCTGGAGGACGGATACGATATCCGAACAGTCCAAGAACTACTGGGTCACAAGGACCTTAACACGACCATGATTTACACGCACGTTCTGAAGGTTGGGGCTAAGGGAGTACGGAGTCCTGCTGATCGCACGCTGAGACCGAAGAAACGGAGACAGTACTAGCGCAAGAGTGGGTCGGAGTCTTATAATGCGGAGACACGATGCTGTGTAACACCGCGAACCGATGACGCGGTGGGCGGTGTAGTGCGTTGTGGCTGCGTGGGATGCTGGCGGCGGCACGACCAGTGGCCCCGCGATTATCAGACAAGATGCGTGTTGCGAAGAGCATTTGCCACACGTGTTGCCATAGGTTTTACTACAGTTCTGTCCAATTAAAGTTGTACACACCTAAAGCACAAGCTCTAGTCTTTTCTCAGACGGTTGTTTCGGGAGGAAGAGACCTATGGATCCCCACCACTACTCACGAATAGCGATGGCCGGATGGGTACTTGCCGCAGTT
>Ga0180434_10000935_pt1 | contig 42925 bp, 39 predicted proteins | sample SS_ome_7_FD_132453 | JGI IMG/M metagenome (GOLD analysis project Ga0180434, IMG submission 132453) | Hypersaline lake sediment archaeal communities from the Salton Sea, California, USA - SS_1_D_2 metaG | ecosystem: Environmental > Aquatic > Non-marine Saline and Alkaline > Hypersaline >... | reverse complement strand
TTGACCACCCCAGGATTGAATCCCTCCGTGACCTCTGTGTCCTCTGTGGCAAAAATTATAACCGTGACAACCCGCGTTAACCCGCGTCTAAAAAAATTTCTGACTTCTGACTTCTGACCTCTGACTTCTGGCTTCTGACTTCTGACCTCTGACCTGTTATAATATCTTATACCTATTTTTGTTATATTATATTATACTTTTCCTAAAAATTCCCCATTTTCCCGCAAATTTCTTCCAATTCTGATTTCACTTTTTCCATCTTTTACACCCCATCTTCCAACTTCTTTCTTCCATCTTCCATTTTCTATCCTCTATCTTCCATCGTTTCACGCTTTCTTCCCCATTCTTCCACATTATCCATAACCGACTATATAGCAACGACTTACATCAATTTCGACCCTCGCCTACATGACACAAAAACCGCCCAAAAACACCGTAACTATATATAAAATAACAACTTATAAGAAAATATTACGGCTGCAGGAAGGGATTGCTCTTTTTTTCCCTTCCGATGGTCGTCCGCATCCCGTGCCCCGGCAGACAAACCGTCTCATCCGGCAGCGTAAGTACTTTATTCTTAATACTTTGCAGCAACTGCTCATAGCTGCCACCCGGAAAATCTATTCTCCCTATCGAATTCGCAAACAGCGTATCCCCCGTAAAAACCAAACCCTCATTTTCGCAATACAGACATATCCCGCCTTTCGTATGTCCTGGTGTATAAAGGACTTGCAGCCGAATCCCCGCCTCCTCGACCACATCGCCGTCACTCAGCAAAACATCCGCCGCCTCCGTCTCAAACTCCATTCCAATCAGCTCACACAGATTTTCCTTGCCGTTTGTCAACATGCCGGCATCTTCTTTATGAATATAAACCTTTATTTCAGAATACTTTGCGCGCAGCTCACCCAGCCCGATGATGTGGTCCGCGTGCCCGTGCGTCAACACAACCGCCACCGGATGCAGCTTATTTTCCGCAAGATAGTCCAGTATCGGCCCGGCCTCCAAGCCTGTGTCAATCAGCAGACAATCCGTTGTGTGCTTATCTCGCATCACAACGTAACAATTTGTCTCATAATCACTTATGACAAGCCGTTCAATTTCCATAAAATAATTCCTTAAAAGCTTGCAAACCTAACAGAAACACCCTATAAGGTCAACCGCTCTTTACTCTTGACCTGTTTTTAGCTGTTTGCTAATGTCTGATTGTTTATTCCGGATTTTTAGGAACCCAATGAAAAACATGAGAAGGATATTTCAGTATGTCTGGCCTCAATGGCACAGACTCATTGTTGTCGTCACCTTAGCGTTGATAGTTGCAGTGCTTCTCTCCGTTTCCTTTATGACCATTATCCCTCTAATGAAGGTGATGCTCGGCAGGGAAGGGCTCCACGGCTGGGTTGATAGAAAAGCGGCCGGCATGAAATACGGTGTGAGTATTTATCTTCCTGAAACCATGGAAATCACATCCGGAGGCAATGAAGAGATTCTTTACAACCTGTTTGTAACTAATATTCAAGAGGATGGCTTAGCTGATAAGGCGGGTATTACCGTTCAGGATAGAATTGTTGGCCTGGGAGAGTATCTTGTTACAAAGAAAAACCCTAAAATTCCTTTTACTACTTTAATTAATGAATTTGCTAATACGCAAGCGTACCAAATCCCCGTCCAGATCAAAAGGTTTGGTGCTGATGATATTGTTGTGGTTAGATTAAACACCCCTGAGAACAAAGAATTTCTAAAAAGTCTTGGCTGGTCTCAAGCGCGGCGGATTACTTGGAATATAAAACTTGCATTAGCTGAACAGGCACAGAATATTATGAGTTTTGTTCCGCGGGAGCGAACCGACTCGAATAAAAGACTTGCTGTTATTTATATTATCGTCGGCATCACCATTATTACCGTCATCCGATGCATCGCTAAATATTTTGGTGATTATACGACTTCTAAAATCATGCAGGTATCCATTAACAGGCTCCGCGAAGATACATTCGGGCATGCCATTGAAATGCCTTTGGGTTTCTTTTCAAAGGACAGACCCAGTGATACCGTCAGCAGAATCATTAGAGACACAAATCAAATTGCGGCCTCCATCAAAGTAATGATCGGGCGAGCACTGAGAGAACCGTTGAATGCGTTGTTTATGCTTATTTTTGCTTTGTTTTTAAACTGGCAACTGGTTTTGATATTTCTTTGTATTGCTCCTTTGGTCATTGGTTTTATTGTTATTCTTGGCAAGAAGATGAAAAAGGCGACGAGAAGATCTTTGGTTTCGGGCTCTGAGATGCTTGCCAAACTTCAAGAAGTAATGGCCGGTTTGAAAGTGGTTAAGGTATACAATCAGCAGGAGTATGAAAGAAAAAGTTTTAAGGCCATCAATAATCGTTTGCTCAAACAACTTCTCAAGATGGCAAAAGTCGATGCTGCGACAATGCCTATTTTGGAAGTTCTCGGAATGATAGGCGGTGCCCTGGCGCTCGTGGTAGGTGTTCAATGGGTCATTGAAAGTCAGATGGAAACCTCGGAATTTTTTGCCCTTCTCATTTTACTGGGAGTCTCTGCCGAATCCGTTCGTAAGGCCAGTACCGTGTGGAACAAAATCCAGGAAGCAAATGCTGCTGCGGAAAGGGTATTTAAAATTATTGATCAAGAGTTAGAGAAAGAGCTTCCGAATGCTTATGACCTGAAACCCTTAAAGGAGAAAATTGAATTCATTGACGTTATCTTTACCTATCCCCGTGAAGTAAAGCCCGTTCTGAGAGGGATAAATCTGTCTATTCAAGCCGGTCATAATGTTGCGATTGTAGGGCCGAATGGTTCCGGTAAAACAACCTTGGCTAATCTGATTCCTCGTTTTTATGATCCCGATAGTGGGCAGATTCTCATTGACGGCAGTGACATACGCGGCGTTAGATTGAAAAGTTTACGCAGTCAAATTGCAATGGTGACACAAAATATAGTAACGTTCAATGATACCGTTGCGGCAAACATTGCTTATGGCAAACCCTCTGCGGACATTAACGAGATTATCGAGGCAGCCAAACGGGCGCACGCCCATGAATTTATTAATTCGCTTTCAAAAGGATATGATACCCTAATCGGCGAACAGGGCGTAGGTCTCAGCGGAGGCCAGCTTCAAAGAATCGTTATTGCCAGGGCCATCCTTAAGGACCCGGCTGTGCTGATTTTCGATGAGGCCACCAGCCAGGTTGACGCTGACAGCGAGGCCAAAATACATGATGCCATTAAAGATGTTATGCAGGACCGAACAAGTTTTATTATTGCTCATCGCTTCAGCACCGTTATATCGGCGGATATTATCGTTGTTATGGATGCAGGCCAAATCATTGCTCAAGGGACACACAATAAGCTTGTAGAAAGCTGCCCGTTGTACCAGAGCCTCTACAGGACCCAGTTGGTAAAAGCGTAACAGGTGCAATCATAATGACTATACTTTTCCTCAAATTTGAACAATAAATAAACAGGAATCTTCGGTTATGTGTTTACCAAAAAGTTAAACCTTTGTTTACAGTTAAACGCCTTTATAGCCGATGAAAGAAAAGGCATTTAAAAACGATATACCTCGAAACAATTGTTTTATTCTTGAATTGGTATACTTATGAAAGAACTGTTGAAACGACAGGAAAAGGCACACAGCCTTTTCAAACGTTACGAAGGCAACCCGATTTTGACACCTGAAGACTGGCCCTATGCGGCGAATGCGGTGTTTAATCCGGGCGCGATTAAGTTGAATTCTGAGACGGTGCTGGTAATCCGTGTAGAAGATATGCGGGGCTTTTCACATTTAACGGTCGCTCGCAGTCAGGACGGTTTTACGAACTGGCAGATTGATGCCCAGCCGACACTTGAGGCAGACCAGACCTCAAGAGAAGAGCGATGGGGACTGGAAGACCCGCGTATTGTCTGGCTGGAAGAACAAAAGCAGTTTGCCATTACCTACACCTCATTTAGCGAGGGCGGGCCGGTCGTCTCGCTGGCTATTACTAAAAACTTCAAGAATTACGCCCGGCTGGGGACAATGCTTCCGCCGGAGGACAAGGATGCCTGTCTTTTCCCGAGACGTTTTCGCGGACGCTTTGCCTTGATACACCGACCCATTGTGCGCGGCGAGGCCCATATGTGGATTAGTTTCTCTCCCGATTTGAAACATTGGGGTGATCACAGGGTTTTAATAAGAACGCGCTCAGCGTATTGGGATGGTCACCGCGTGGGACTGGCCTGTCAGCCGATGGAAACACCTGAAGGCTGGCTGCTGTTCTATCATGGGGTGCGCAGTACCACGGCGGGAGCCATATATCGTCTCGGATTGGCGCTGTTGGACCTGGAGGAACCCTGGCGTGTATTGAGAAGGGGTGACGAATGGCTGCTCGGGCCTCAAGCTCATTATGAACGAATTGGTGATGTCAACGGAGTTGTTTTCCCGTCCGGTATTACTGTGCACAAAGAAATTGATCAAATCAATCTTTATTATGGTGCCGCCGACAGCTCGGTTGCCGTCGCAACTGCAAGCTTAAGTGAAATAGTGGATTATATTATGTCCAGTCCCGAGGCCGAAGAATAAATACGATTGATTTATCCACCCACACGAAAATCATTTCTCGTGGCATATCTTTTTAGTGTTTACGGCTTAGCTTCATACCCCAGTCCGTATCGCTGGTTTCGAGGTTACCGGGAAATTTCGGCAGACTGATGTTTCCTTCAGTGTCAGTCTTCAGATTTGTATGGGCTGCCTTAGCCCATTGGCCTATTCGGGGATTAAACCATTGAGCTTTATATTCGTTGTTTGGAACCGCCCCGGAAAGCGTTGCGCGCCGACACCCCTTTTCGAAATACAAAAGAAAGAACTCCTTGTCCTCTGTCCTCATGCAGTAGGCCCATTCGAGCCAGTCATTTCTCCTGCCTGATTTGTTTGGATTCATAAGATTAACCATTGGAACAAGCTGTTGGTATTTTCGTCCTTCAGAAAGCATAAAGGTTCGTAAGTGACGCATCTGTTCCCCGGACGGCCATTGAATGCCATCCCATATCTTAAAGTGTGCGGCTTCTTCAATGTTGCCGCCCCACATCGCGCCTCCCTCGTATCCTTCCTTGCCCGCTCCGTAGATGTGACCTCCCAAACCGCCCGACAATACACTGCCATACATTGCCGAACGGGCATAAAGTGCTGCCGTTGCAGAGCCCGGAACGGTTTCGTGCTGGCCGTCATAGTAAGGCTCGCCGTTAATAGCCGGAATAGCGGGTTCAGCCTGGTACATAGCTGTCAATAGATGATAGCTTCTGTGGCCGTGTCCGTAGCGATGGTGAAAGTTGCCAATCTGATGAAAGGAAATCCATTTGGCTTTGTCAACGTGTCCGAAGTTCTCCATTGACGAACCTGTCGGGTTGCAACTAACCATTGTCCCGAATGGCGGAGGTCCATATTTTTCAATGACAGCATTCGCCGCTTCGTTCCAATGTTCAGCGGCAAGCGAGCCGTCCCAGTCGAAATGAATCGGACTAAAGAAACATATATTGGCCTGGTATCGACTCCAGACGTAGTGAATGTAGCGCACATATGATTCGGGCCACTGATAAAATGTTTTCCAGGCAGGCCCGATGTCACGCCGCGACACTTCAATAAACGGAATGAAGCCGTGCTCATTCAAATAGTCTATCTTTTTGTCCATGTTCTGAAAATACTCAGGATTAAGCCGGTTGATGTTCGGAAAGTACTCTTCATAGCCCGGGACCTTTCCGGGAAACTCAAATGCCCGGTTCCCGTTTTCGTCATGCATATCTTTAGCGCTTTCCGTTCCCGCCTGCCGCCAGGCCCCTCTTATTTCTATCCCCTCATCAGTTTCCAGGTAATCCGGTTTGTCATCGTTGGCCCAGTTTGGCAAGGCGGCAATCATTGCGATACAGTTATATCCCTGTTGCTGACGATATTTCACGAAATCCTTAAAACCGGCTTTCGGACCGATAGGTCTTTCTTGGTTGTCATCATACCAACGATACCTGAACGTACTGGTCGGCCACCAGGTGTCACCCATTAAAAAATATATGGTGCTGTCGTCATATTCGAACGTATGACCGTTTTCAGACGTCTTGACCATTCCGCGTCTGCATGGATTTTCCTGCTTCTGTGCCTCGGTCCATATTTCAGCATTGAATGAGCCTTTATGGCCGTTTAAGCCGCTATCGGGCTGGTTAGAACCGCTTGTCCATTTCCATTGGCCTGCTTTTGTTGCTAGGATTCTCACCCGAAAAACAGTGTCACCATCCCAGAAGCCGTAACAGCGTTTATTAAAGCCGGGCCCTTCCAAATCCACCCAGACTTTCACCTCTGTGTAAGGATTATCGTATGTTTTTTCAGCTTCGAAAGTTAATTCAATCTTTTCCCAGACATAGTGCGTTTTTGCAAGACAGGGCACACATGTCCCTAAAATCAGAATGATTGAATCAACACATAGAAAAAGTAAAATGGCTCTGTGTGCATTTCCTTTTCTTTTCATCATTATCCTTTTTCATAGATACATATTTTACCGTATTTCATTAATACACATTTTTTTATAATAAACGAGTTTAAAAATTTTAAAAAAAGAAAATGCAATGCTTTCAAAATGTTGGCTTTTATTTTGTTCTATTTTAACATTGACGTGACAGACAAAGTTAGCTATTTTCCCAAGAAAGCCTAAAAAAAAGCCAGATCCCAATAATAGAATCTGGCTTCGGAGGAGGGTGATGAAAAGCGATAGGATAATGGCAAATCGAAGCCCTCAAATTATTTACTTCTTTTTAAAATATCGAATAAACTCTCCAAAAAACTTTAAAGAAATCCAGAAAAGCGAGAATACATATTATAAAGTTGCATTCAAGTGTAATTTGTCAAAAATCACATTTTTTCTAATTTTTTCATAATATTCTTTGATTTTGTGCTAAAATCCAAGGAAGATTACGCTTGATAATCAAAATTTGTTCGAATATTTTAACTGTTATATTGTTATTTTTTTCTCGGATTTGGCCATGTCGAATAAAACAACAATCAAAGATTTAATCCAGGCTAAGCAGCAGGATAGAAAAATCGCCGCGGTAAGCTGCTATGATTACACAACGGCCTCCCTCGTTTCTCAGACGCCGGTACAGATGATACTGGTTGGTGACTCTGCTGCCCAGTTGATGCTCGGTTTTGATTCGACCCTGCCGGCAACAATGGACTTTATGGTCGCCATCACGGCTGCGGTTAGAAGGGGGGCGCCCGAGGTGTTTTTGGTTGCCGATATGCCTTTTCTATCTTATCAAATCGGCCTGAAGGAAGCCTTGCTCAATGCGGGCCGGTTTATCACAGAGGCCGGTGCGCAAATGGTCAAAATTGAAGCGAACCGCACCTGTCTTGAGCTGATTAAAGCTTTAAGCAATGCCGGTATCGCGGTAATGGCACATATAGGTATCCGCCCGCAAAGTATCACCAAAGTCGGCCGGTTCAAAGCCGAAGCAACCACCGCCCAGATGGCGTTGGAGTTGATTGCATCAGCAGAGCAAATGATACAGGCAGGCGCTAGCTCACTGCTGCTTGAAGGATCCGCCGCTGAAGTATCTGAGATTATCACAAAAAATTCCGAGGTGCCCGTCATAGGCTGCGGCTCAGGCCCCGCCTGTGATGGACAGATTTTGGTCGCTCCGGATATACTTGGACTCACCCAGGGCAAACCACCGAAGTTTGCCAAAGCGTATGATAACCTTGCTAACCGAACCATCGATGCCGTTCAGGAATATGCCGTCGAAATAGAAAAGGGAAGGTTTCCTGATGCAGAACACTGCTATCATATGAAAGCGGGCGAGCTTGAGAAACTTAAAGATATCCTTAAGGACAAATCCTGATTCAACCGTTTGGCTCTGAAATGACAGAACAAGAGCACATACAATCGAAACCTGAAAAAAGCGGCAGAAGCGGTAAGCCTCTTCGGCCAGCCCTGGTCATTTCTGATAAAACCATCAGCGAATACCAAACGTTTCTAAATCATTTGCTGGTGGGACTTGCCGAACAGTCGATTCCTGTTGCGCTGGTGTGTGGTTCGAAATGGCGGATTGATCCTTTGGTTCCTCCTTCCATCCGGCTCATCCAACATGACCTGGTCCCACTGCCCTGGGTGTATGAATTCGGTTACAACCGGCTGCTTGAAGAACTTGCCGGTTTTAAGCCGACCATTCTTCATTGTCTTTGTGAGAACGGACTGAGGCTTGTAAAAAAGCTGGCGTGGCAACTGGACTTGCCCTTCATTGTTACGGTCAATTCGCTGCGCGGTATCCGCGTACCTCGTTATATGCTGGATAGGGTTCGTGCCGTGACAGTATCTGCCCGAAGCATCGGTGAAAACATTCAACGCAGAAAAACCAGATTGGCTGACCGCGTGAAGGTGATATCAATGTCGGCTTTTGTCGACAAACCGGTAAGCTGTTTTCGTAATCGGAATCAACAGATATGCATGGTCACGGCCGGTTCCTTTCAGGATGAGTCGATGTATGAAAATCTCTTGGCGGCGATACGGCGTTTGGCCATCGAAGGCTATGAATTTATGCTGTTTATCATGGGACAAGGCCCGGCGGAACGAAAGCTTCGCAGGGAAATATCCCTACTGGGTCTTTCGGAAGTTGTTACCATTGTCCCCCGGCTGCAGGGCTGGCGTTCGGTGATATCATCAGCAGACATCTTTATCAGACCCTGGCCCGAAAAAAGCTTTAATCCGTTAATTCTCGAAGCGATGAGCACCGGTACAGCCGTTGCGGCCTGTACCGGAGGAGTTGACGATTTTATTATAGACGGTCAAACCGCCGTGGTTTTTGAAGGGAATGATGAAATCAGTATAGTGAGAACGCTCAAAGGGTTGCTCGATAGACCCGAAGATGCTTACAATCTGGCCGTTCAGGCCCAGCAGCATATCAAGGAAAACCACAAAGTGAGTGCTATGGTCGAGGCTTTTACCCAACTATATAGACAGCCCCCTGTTTGACGAATCTCTTGAAATCAGAGTTTGCAACTTCAATAAGCTTGATACCGGAATTTTAATTTAAAAGGCCGTATGTTTCCAACGTTTGCCGTAATATAACTTTTTTGCTTTCCTCAAGCTCTGTCATAGGCAAACGCAGCTCTTCCGGGGCCATCTGCAGCATGGCCATCGCTGCTTTGATGGGGATAGGATTTGTTGCCAGACCCAGCATATTTTTGCTCAGCGCAAACAGTTTCTTGTGCCATTTCAGCGCTGACGTAAAGTCACCTTCCAGGATTAAATCCATCATCGCTTTTACGTCGGTGGGAACAATATTGGCTACGACGCTGATGACGCCTTTGCCGCCAACCGAACATATCGGCAGCGTCAGTGAGTCGTCTCCGGATATAATCGTAATCTCGCAAATCGTGGCAATCTCACTGGCCATATCAAGTTTACCCGTTGCTTCCTTGATGGCTACGATATTGTCAAGCTCTGACAATCGGGCGACTGTTTCCGGCATCAGGCCCTGCCCGCCGCATCGGCCCGGTATGTTATACAGCACAATCGGAAGGTCAACTTCCTCGGCAATGGCTTTGAAATGCTCATAAAAACCTTCTTGGGTGGGTTTATTGTAGTAGGGACAAACCTGCAGTGTTGCATCAGCGCCGACCTTTTTGGAATAAGCCGTCAGCTCAATGGCTTCAGCCGTAGAGTTGGAACCCGCACCGGCGATGACAGACACCTCACCGCCCACTTTTTTTGCGACGCGCTCGATAACCTTTTTATGCTCTTCGTGGCTTAGTGTGGGGGATTCTCCTGTCGTCCCTACAGGGACAATCGCATCGATACCGTTCTCAATTTGAAAATCGATGAGCTCATCAAGCGTGCGCCAGTCAATTTCACCATCCTGAAAAGGGGTTATTAACGCAACCATCGCACCTGAAAACATGGTCTTCTCCTTCTTTAAATTATAATTTGTTACTCGTTGGGCTCATTTTCGGAAATAACGTTTAAATAGGCTTTGACAGCTTCAGACAGTCCCATTTTAAGAGCATCCGCTATCAAGGCATGGCCGATGGAAACTTCCATTAAACCGTGAACAGTACTACAAAACTTCGGCAGATTTTTCAAGTTCAAATCATGCCCGGCATTTAAGCCAAGCCCGATGTCACAGGCATAAGCTCCCGCTTCTACATAATCCTTTAGAACAGCATCCACCTCATTGTTCATTCGAAATGCCCTTGCGTAAGGCTCTGTATAAAGCTCCACCCTGTCCGCTCCGAATTGTTTTGCCGTCTTGATTTGCTTTTTAACCGGGTCCATAAACAGGCTGATACGCACGTTAGCTTTTTTCAGCTTATCAATCACAGGACCGAGTTTTTTTGCCTGCCCTGTTAAATCCCAGCCATGGTCGGAAGTTATTGCTCCCGGCATATCCGGAACCAGCGTGGCCTGGTCAGGTCTGACCTCGCAGACAATATCCATATAACGGCCGGTAAAGGGATTGCCCTCGATGTTAAACTCGATATCCGTGAAATCCTTTACAAGCTCGGCGATTTCATAAACATCCGAATATCGAATATGCCGTTCATCCGGACGCGGATGAACCGTTACACCATATGCCCCCGCATCGATAACTGTCCGGGCCGATTTCAGCACATCCGGTATACCGATATCCCGTTGGTTCCGCAAAAGGGCGATTTTGTTAATATTGACACTGAGCTTAGTCATATTCAAAATCCTTTTTATAGCTACAATGAATGTCCATTACCAAATTATAACCCGCACTCTGATTGCTTCAAGAAATTATTCTGGATAACATGATCATTCATCAATAATGCGAAAGACTAAGAAATTCTTTTATAAAAAAGCTATAGCTTGAAATCCCATTTTTACCGTTGTAGAATTCTGTTATGAAATTAGATGCTATCACGGCAATTATTACAGGTTCAAGCGGTCATCTCGGCGGAGAACTGGCACTAGCCCTCTGTAGAGAAGGGTGCAATTGTATTTGCCATTATCACACGCATAAGAAAAGAGCGCAACAGATTGTTGAACAGATAGAACAAGATGGACGGAAGGCTGTTGCTGTTCAGGCGGATTTGACTGATCCGGAACAGATAGAAAGCATCTTCGATAAGGCGTTAGAAATCCGCATTCCACAAATTCTTGTTAACTCCGCCGCAATTTTTAGCAGAAAACCGTTATCCGAAATTACCTTAGAGCAAAGCCGCAGAATATTCGACATTAATGTTATGGCTGCGGTCTTGACCTCCAAAGCATTCGTTAAAAGACTCGGTGAGAAGGTTGGCCAATCCGATGAAGTTGTCGGTAAAATTATCAACATCACCGGCGTGGGAGGCGTCAGCCCGTGGGCAAAATATCTTCTTTACTGCTCATCGAAAGCTTCCCTTATAGGCGCGACAAAAGCACTGGCAAAAGAGCTGGCACCATCGGTTTGTGTCAATTCGATTGCCCCCGGACTTTTTAGCTGGCCGCCAGGCTTCAATGAGGAACAGAAAAAACGTCAGCTTGCTTTTATCCCGCTTGGCAGAAAGGCTGAAGCTCAGGACATTACCGCCGCATTGATTTTTTTACTTAAGAATGATTACATCACAGGTCAGGTACTTAATGTCGACGGCGGCCGGTGCATTTGAAAACATAAGGAGATCGTATGAAATTAAATTGGGCCAACCGAATAACAATAGCACGGGTATTGCTCATCGTTCCTTTCGTTATCTTTATGCTGAAAATAAATGACCCTTCAATGTCTCTTGCCGCCCGACGGGGAATTCGTTATGGTGCCTTTCTTTTATTTTTAATTATGGCCTTTAGCGATGCCCTCGACGGCTACCTTGCACGAATCAAAAAACAGGCAACCCGTCTCGGTTCCTTCCTCGACCCTATGGCCGATAAACTCCTGATGACCTGTGCCTGTCTGCTTCTTGCCTCGGAAAATAGTGCGGTCGAAGGCTTCAAACTGCCGCCGACCGTTGTCGTGTTAATTATCGGCAAGGATATGTTCCTGCTCATCGGTTTCGTCATCGTGTATTTTATCACCTCCCAGGTCAAAATTATACCGGCAACGATTGGTAAGATTGCCACAATATTACAGCTCACAATGGTCGCCGGAATCCTCATTGCACCCGAAGTTTCACAGCTCATTCCCGGCTGGATATGGTTTCTCAGAGTGGTCTGGTGGTCGGCTGCCGGCACGGCTATTTTGTCAACGCTTATTTACATTCGCATGGGAAGTCGTTATATTGAAGAATATGAAGAAAAACCTGAAAATCAGTCTGCCGGGCGGTGATACATATAAAATAGTGAAAATATGGAACAAACTATTAGAAATAGACAAACAACAGGAAACAATATGACGGTTGAGTTTAGCGAAATATCTGAAGCTCTCGAAGACCTGAGACGCGGCAAAATGGTCGTGCTCGTAGACGACGAGGATCGCGAAAACGAAGGGGATTTGGTCTGCGCCGCTGAAAAGATAACCGCTGAACATATCAACTTTATGGCGAAATTCGGCAGGGGCCTTATCTGCCTGCCCCTGACCGCGGAACAATGCGATTCACTCGGTCTCTACCCCCAGACTGTCGAAAACACCGCTCGTCTTAAAACTGCCTTTACCGTCAGCGTCGATGCCGCGGAAGGCATAACCACCGGCATAAGTGCCGCCGACAGGGCGCATACAATCCAGACAGCCATTCAGAATGATGCCAAACCAAACGACCTGGTTCGTCCGGGACATATTTTCCCTTTGCGAGCTCGCCAGGGTGGTGTTCTCGTACGCGCAGGCCAAACGGAGGGAGCCGTTGACTTGATGCGTCTGGCTGGGCTCAAACCCGCCGGTGTCATATGTGAGATAATGAATGAGGACGGCACCATGGCAAGGGTCCCTGAGCTTTTGAAATTTTGCGAAAAGCACAACCTGAAAATTATCTCCATTGCAAAGTTGATTGAATACAGACTCCAGAGGGAAACACAGGTCAAGCGTGTTGAACAGGTTTTCCTGCCCACCGATTACGGTGAGTTCAAGATGATAGGGTACGAAAGCATCACCACGGTCGAACCGCATCTCGCCCTCTGTAAGGGAGGCATCGGAGACACGGATGAACACGGCAATGTCATCGAGCATAACGAACCCGTTCTCGTGAGAGTACATTCGGAGTGTATGACCGGCGACTTGTTCCATTCCCAGCGGTGCGAATGCGGCTATCAGCTTATATCAGCCATGAAAATGATTGAAGAGGCCGGGAAGGGAGCTTTGATTTATCTCCGCCAGGAAGGCCGGGGAATAGGTCTCAAAAACAAGCTTAGGGCCTATAAGCTGCAGGAACAGGGTCTCGATACCGTCGATGCCAATATTAAGCTCGGTTTCCTGCCGGATAAAAGAGATTACGGCATCGGGGCTCAAATCTGTCGTGATCTCGGACTTCGAAATATCAAAATACTCACCAATAATCCGAAGAAAATTAGCCGCCTGGAAGTCTATGGAATTAGAGTCGTTGAGCAGATTCCCATCAGAGCTGAACCGGGCAAGCACAATATGGATTACCTGAGGACAAAAAAAATGAGACTCGGTCATATGCTGGACGAAGATTTATAAATAATGATAAAATAAGACGCCGATTTGAAAGGCGGTTGATGTGAAAAAAATGTTATTCAAGATGCTGTTATGTGTCACAGTTGGACTGTTTTTCTCAGGTTGTGAACCATTAACCTCACAGGGTGGAGATGCCGATAGTGATATCCGGATTTTTGATTCCCTGTCAATCCTTAAGCGTTACACACCGACAAGCGTCACCGTTATGCCTCTTACTAAATTCGAAGAAACCTCATCGCAGCCTTCCCAAACACATATTCATATCTATGTCGGCTTAATTGATGCCTACGGTACTCAGATTAAGTCACCGTCAACCTTTAGGTTTGAACTATATGAAAAAATCGCTCTCTCCACACAGCCCAAGGGAAGCAGGATTGTGATGTGGCCGGACATGGATTTGAATGATCCCAAGGTCAACAACAAATACTGGTCCGATTTTTTTAGAGCGTACGAATTCAGACTCGCGTTTGAACCGAAGCAGGGCAAAAGTTATATCTTGCAGGTTACGGCAATCAATTCAGATTCGAAGCGGCTAACGGATGAAATAACAATTGATGCCCCATAAGACTAATTTCATCTGAATAATACTGCCGAAAATATTCAAATTTTTCTTTCATTAATCAAAATAATTATCTTGCAAATTATGTCTTTGTTTCGAAAATATTTCAATAAATATCTAAATTTTAAAAGTATATAACTTCTTTATAAATATCTACTTATATAAATTATATCGTTTTTTTAAGAAATAACAAGAGGCTTGATCACATATAATATCGAAATATTTCTTGACCTTTCTTTTTGTTTTCATTAAAATTGTTAACAGAATGGCACAGGAAAAAATAACACAGCAGATCATTGCAGAGAAACTTAAAATATCAGTCCCAACGGTCTCAAAGGCCCTGAGTGGGCACCCGGATGTCAATGATGAAACACAGACCCGTGTCATTAACCTCGCTACTCAACTCGGATACGCTGTTCCCGGCCGTTCGAAAAAGGAGAAAGAAAGCACCGTTGCGAAACATCATCTGGTCGGCGTTTTTGTGGTTACTGCAAGCGACCAATTTCAGGATATTAATTACTTCGCCGGGATGAGTAGCACATATGCAAAAATGAACATCTCCCTCCTTTTCCATTATTGTAGCGCAGAGGAGTGCGAGCTGATACTCAGCCCTGAATATCAGCCACCTGCGATGCGCGACAAACTTCTCTCGGGGGTCATTCTGGTCAACCAATGGCCCCCAACCATTGTAGAAAAACTGTATGCAAGGGTACCATGTGTATCCATTGTGAATAATTTTACAGATTTGAATATCGATGTAATCGGCATTGACGAAAGTGATGGAATTGCGCGATTGATGGACCATCTTTTTCAACTCGGACACCGGAAAATCGGGTTCTTTACAAGCGAAGGTATGATCGGACGCGACGCTGCACGGTTCGGTGCTTATACCGCCTCCATTTATCGACTGGGTCTGGAGTTTGAACCCGATTTCGTTTGTGGTATGTCAGGGGGTATTCTGGACGACCCTAAAATGTCGTTCGATTTACAGATAAAACATGTGGTTGAGCAGATTCGCCGAGGTGTGCGAGCATGGATGTGCACAAGTAACCCAATCGGTTACGAATTATGCCGGAGGTTGACGGGTTATGGCTTTAATGTGCCCGCGGAGGTTTCGATTACAGGATTTGGGGATGGTGACGATGGAGGCTCAGGCTGCCCGAAATTAACCACGGTGGATATACCCTATCTCAGTGTCGGTGCCGAAGCCGTCAAAAGATTATTGAGTCGCCTCCGCCATCCGACAAGTCCGAAAATAAAAGTCAAACTTCAATGTAAACTGAAAAAAGGGCAGACAACCGCCGCACCATCGTCTGACTCCGAACCGGTTCTCAAGAAAGAGGCGTAAAAGCAAAAACAGAATCATAAGTGGGATGCGTTGACGCATGGGGGGGAAGGCATCCTGTTCTCTGTTCATAGGTTCATACGTTATCATTAATCCTCAATCTTTAGGTACCACAAATCCTATGTTAAGATACTGCCTGCTCAGGGACAAATGCGTTGACCCCGGGTTGAAAATCTGCGATTATGAATGTCTATCGTGCTTTCGATGTCGTAACAAATATAAACGTTTATGCTATAAAGGATGGTAATATGGGCCAGGCCGTAAGAATCAATCTGGATGACAATTTGCTCGTTGGCAGATGTCGAAAGGGCGATTCCCGGGCCATGGAAAGCCTGATAATCAAGTACCAGGACCGCATTTATAACATTATTTTAAAAATGTGCCGAAATCCCGATGATGCCGCGGAACTTACACAGGATACATTTGTCAAAATAATACAGAATATTGATAAATTTCAAAGCAGAAGCTCTTTTTATACATGGATATTCAGAATTGCAGTCAATCTGACCATCAACTATTGCAAAAGAAACGCTAAGATGGGCTTCAAAAGCCTGGATACAGAAGATGTTCAGGAAAATCCGAACGCACGTAAAGCCTTGAAAGTTCTGTTAAAAGATGAACATTCTTCCAACCCGGCAGTCATTGCTTCCAATAAGGAATTAATCGACCTTATCGTGTGGTCTTTAGGCAGGCTCGATGAAAACCAGAGAGCGGTGGTTGTATTAAGGGATATCGAAGGTATGAACTATGCTCAAATGGCGGATATTTTGGGTCTTAGTTTGGGAACCGTAAAAAGCAGATTAAGCAGGGCAAGAAATCATCTAAGAGAAATTTTGGAGGAAACTTCAAAATGAGTAAAGATTTAAATATTGACGAATTACTAAACGGGTACATTGACGGTGAACTTAGCACAAGGCAAACGGTCGAGCTCAAACGTCTGATAAATCATGACCCGGAAATAACAAAAAAGCTACAGCGCCTCCAGCGCACCAAAAAAATAATCAGCGCCTTGCCCAAAGTAACCGCACCGGCGCATATATTTAAAGATGTTAAATTGCGACTTGGAGAAAAAATACCCGTATCGGAGCCGTTACCCGCTTTCTCACAAAGACCAGAGGAAAAGAAAGCACTGCCAGTGTTCTATAAAAGAGTTCTGGCTGCTGCTGCGGTGATAGCGCTGCTCGCGGGTGTTATCGGAATTGTTTCTACGATGATTGCTCCCCAGGATACTGCTCAGATGCCTGTTGTCTTGGATGACGTACCCCCGCCGGAACAACCGATGTCAGAATCGATTCAGCCGGTTGATCCGGTTGTTCTTGCGAGACGGACCGATGCTCCCGACACGTTCAATGGGAAAATTATACTCACCACGGACAGCCTGCTACCGCTTGATGCATTTTTGAACCGAACGATTGTCGAGCTTGGACTATTGCCCATAACAGAGATTTACAGTGAAAAGAACCGGAGTGTTTTCGATATACACTGCCGTTATGACCAGGCAAAAACATTACTCGCTCAGCTCGGCACCGTCTGGCACAAGTGCGAGTCCAAAACGTTATATTTGTATAAAGAGCAGTTTCCCGATTATGTAACCGTGGAAAATGTCAGTCCGCAGCAGATTCTGCAAATAGCAGACCTGAATACCTTGGACGAACAAATAAAAGTTGCCGGACAGTTCAATACCTTAAACAATGTAGAATCGTCGTTGACCGACCGGTCGCTCATGGCGGCTCTGAATCAGCAGCGGTTTTCATTTAGTATCCCCCGTTCGTTCCTTACCTCGGTTCAGGTACCACCTGATGAACAGCAATCCGAAAAACAGAACCAACCGAAAAATATTTACCTGACCATTGTAATCCGGGACAGGAAATAATAGACTCTCTCCTGTGATAATTGCAAAATTCATTGACGGGTAACCTAAGAATGTTAAATATACAGGATTGTTGCTTAATCATCATCGATGTCCAGGGAAAACTGGCGCAGTTAATGCATAACAAAGAGAGCCTCTTTCGCAATATTCAGATACTCATCAAAGCCTTTAAAATCCTTGAGCTTCCGATTATCTGGACTCAGCAGGTCCCCGATGCGCTGGGACAGACCACTTCCTCCATTGCTGAACTTCTTACGGACATAAAACCGTTGAATAAGGCCTCATTTAGCTGCTGCGGCCATCAGGATTTCGTTAACGCATTAAAAGAGAGCAGTCGAAACCAAGTCATTCTATGCGGAATAGAAACCCACATCTGCATCTACCAGACGGCACTGGATTTACGCCGGCAGCATTACAACGTTCAGATTGTTACCGACGCCGTCTCTTCAAGAACGTTGCAGAATAAGGAAGTAGCTATGCAAAAAATGCAGTCAGTGGGGATTGAATTAACAACAACAGAAATGGCCCTTTTCGAAATACTAAAAACCGCTGACCATCCCAAATTCAAACAAATCGCAAAACTTGTTAAATAACAATAATATTACGTAGAATCGTTTTTAGTTTTAGATGAGGCAGGAATGCTGTCTTTCGAGTTTGATGATTCCTGCTTGTCTTTATTATCACTTTTTGTTGAGGATGTACTCTCTTTTTCTTTCTTTGCGGCATTGTTATAACTTTCACTGCGGTAGTCGGTCTGATAAAATCCTGACCCTTTGAATATAATCCCCGCACCGGTTCCCATCAGTCGCTTCAGACCGTTCTTTCCGCATTTCGGACACTTTCGCAATGACCTTGCTTTGATCGATTGAAATTTCTCAAATTCATACCCGCAGTGCTCACACTGGTAATCATAGGTCGGCATAGTTTATTGCTCCTGGGCCGTTTCGGCATCACCCTCGAGATCGTTTTTTACCTCTGCCTGCTCTGATGTATCTTCAGTTGTCTCGGCAGCCTGTTTGTTAACGATAACCTTGTTCGGTCTGATAACCCGCCCGTTGAGCTTGTATCCCTTCTGGAATTCTTCGAGAACCAGCCCTTCCTCTTTGTCCGGCTCGCTCCGTTGCATCATCGCCTGGTGAACCGCCGGGTCAAAGCGCTCTCCCAAAGCATTGATTTGCTCGACACCGAAAGATTTTAAAATGTCCAGCATCTGACCGTAGATAATCTCCACGCCTTTAATGACGTCTTCTATGTTTTCGGCGTGACGTGCCTTGTCCAGGGTATGGTCGAAATTATCAAAGGCGGGCAGCAATGCTTTGATAATCGTTTCTTTTTCGAACGCGATGCTGTCCGCGACCTGCTTGGGCATTCGCTTTTGATAATTGGCATAATCCGCACTCACCCTCTGCAGCTTTGTAAAAAGTTCGTTTTTTTCCTGCTTTAACGCTTCGAGTTCGTTGCGAAGCTGCTCAATATCATCAGGTTCTTTGTCGGTCTTTTTGACCTTTATCTTTTTATCTTTCTTTTCGCTCATATGTTGCTGCCGAATTGTTTCTTCAGTTTTTCAAAAAAACTTGTAGTTCTTGGATTTACTTTCTTATTTTCCGTCTGTGCAAAATCTCGTAGAAGCTCTTCCTGCTTGGAGTTGAGCTTCTCAGGTGTTTCGATGGTCACTTGCACAAGTTGGTCGCCTTTTTTCCCGCTGCGTATGTTTGGCAGACCTTCACCCTTGATCCGAAAGATACTTCCGTACTGGGTGCCTGCTGGTATTTTCAACTGCCGGGTACCATTCAGAGTAGGTACGTCAATTGTTGCCCCCAATGATGCCTGTGTAAAACTGATGGGAACGACAGCGATTAAATCATCACCGTCACGCTCCAAAAACGGGTGTTGTTTAACCCGAACATAGCAGTATAAATCACCGCGGGGTCCGCCGTTACGTCCGGGTTCACCCTCTCCAGCCACACGAATGCTCTGTCCCTCGTGAACGCCCGGCGGAATCTTGATGCTGACGGTGCGTTTTTTCGGAATTCGTCCCGACCCTTTGCATTTCCTGCAGGGGTCCGTAATAATCTGACCGCTCCCTTTACACCGAGGACAGGTCGATACCATCTGGAAAAAACCGTCGCCTCGCGCTACCTGCCCGTTGCCGTTGCATACTGGACAACTGGACATCCCCTTGCTTCCGGCGGCACCGCTGCCGTTGCATTCGGGGCATATATCCTGACGCGTAAATTCAATGGTCTTCTCGACGCCATTCACAACGTCTTTAAGCGACAGCTCGACGCCCGTTTCAAGGTCATAGCCTCGGCTCGGACCGCGGCGACGGCCTCTGCGGGAGCCGAAAATATCGCTGAAGACGCTATCGAATCCGAAGATATCCTCAAACATGCTGCCGATATCCTGCCAACGCATGTGCGAATAATCACGAACACCCATACCGCGAAGGCCTTCGTGCCCAAACTGGTCGTAGCGCTGACGCTTTTGAGAATCGCTCAAAACCTCGTATGCCTCGGCACACTCTTTGAATTTCTCCTCGGCTTCCTTGTTGTCCGGGTTCTTGTCGGGATGATATTTCATTGCCATCCGCCGATAAGCCCGCTTTATCTCATCGGCCGATGCTTTCTTGTCAACCCCTAATACTTCGTAATAATCACGTTTGGCCATAATCATATATCGTCATACGCACCGTTTTTTCAAATCAATACGTACGTACACGTCTCTCGCATTAAGCAACTGCTCCCGGCACTGTCTTGTCCTCTTCTTCATCTTCTTCGAGGTCCGTCACCAGCATTGTAGTCGTCAGCATCAATCCTGCCACCGATGCCGCATTCTGCAGGGCGGTCCGTGCCACTTTAGCCGGGTCGATAATGCCCGCCTTGAACATATCGACCATCGTTCCGGTATTCGCATCGTATCCAATTTTAGGATCCTTCTGTAGTTTCTCCAGAAGTTCCTCAACTACTACGTCTCCATGTTCACCGGTATTTTCCACGATTTGATGCGTCGGTGCGCGCAGTGCTTTGCTCACGATGTTGAAACCGATTTTCTCGTCACCACGGGCCTGCTTGCGTGCCTTTTCAACCTCGGCAATGGCACGTAGGAAAATAACTCCACCGCCGGCTACGACACCTTCCTCGGTTGCTGCTCTCGTCGCGTGCAGCGCATCATCCAGCAGGTCTTTCTTTTCCTTCATCTCGGTCTCGGTTGCCGCACCAGCCTTGATAACCGCAACACCGCCGGTCAGCTTCGCCAGCCGCTCCTGCAGTTTCTCACGGTCGTAATCGCTCGTCGTCTTCTCAATCTGGGTGCGTATCTGGTCGCATCGTGCCGTCATATCCTTCTTTTTTCCGGCCCCTTCGATAATAGTCGTAGTCTCTTTACCGACAACAATCTTCTTGGCCTGCCCAAGCTGCGACAGCTCGACGTTCTCCAGCTTCAGTCCCAGGTCCTCACTGATGACCTGGCCGCCGGTTGATATCGCAATGTCCTGCAGCATGGCCTTGCGCCTCTCGCCGAACGCCGGTGCTTTGACTGCACACACCTTCAGCACTCCCTGCAGCCGGTTGATAACCAGCGCCGCTAAGGCTTCACCTTCCACGTCTTCCGATAGTATCACAAGCGGTTTACCCACCTGTGCCACCTTCTCCAGCAGCGGCACCAGTTCTCTAATGTTCGAAAGTTTCTTCTCGTGCAGCAGAATGTAAGCATCCTCAAGCACCGCTTCGAGGGTATCAGCATTCGTCATAAAGTAGGGCGATATATAACCCTTTTCGAACTGCATCCCTTCGACCACCGACAGCTCGTTTGCCATTCCCTTGCCTTCTTCGACCTCGATAACACCTTCCTTGCCGACTTTGTCGATAGCATCAGCCAGAATCTCACCGACGTCCGGATTGTTATTTGCACTAATAGTTGCCACCTTGGCAATATCCTCATGCCCCTTCACCGGGACACTCGCCGATTCGATAAATTTTGTCGCGACATCAGCAGCTTTAATAATTCCCCGCTGTATTGCCATTGGATTCGACCCGGCCGTGACATATCGCAGTCCGTCCGTATAAATCGTCTCAGCCAGCACCGTCGAGGTCGTCGTACCATCACCCACAACGTCCGACGTTTTGCTCGCCACCTCATTCACCATCTTTGCGCCCATGTTCTTGAACGGCTCCGGCAGGTCTATCTCCTTGCTGACGGATACACCATCCTTCGTGATCTTCGGTGAGCCCCAGCTTTTCTGAAGGATAACGTTCCTGCCCGTCGGTCCAAGCGTTACCTTCACGGCCGATGACAGCTTCTCGAGCCCTTCCTTCAACTGCTCTCGTGCTTTATCATCAAACATTAATTGTTTTGCCATCTTCATAGTCCCCTAAATAGAACTTCGTCGTTAACGATTTAATCCTCAATAATTCCCAGTATGTCGCTCTCCCGCAGAATAATATACTTCTCGTTGTCAATCTCCACGTCACTGCCGATATATTTCGCGTAAATTACCTTGTCATTCTTCTTCACATTCATCTTCTGACGTTTGCCGTCATCCTGCAGCTTGCCCGGCCCGGTGGCCACCACCTTGCCGATCTGCGGTTTCTCTTTTGCCGTATCCGGCAGAATAATTCCGCCCGACGTCTTTTCTTCCGCCTCTAACTGTTTTATTACTACTCCGTCATCCAAAGGTTTCAGTTTCATAGCTTTGTCTCCTTTATTTCTGCAGCACCTGAATAATTACAAAGGTTTTTTCCTTTATTCCTGTTTTACATCATTCCCATGCCACCCATGCCTCCCATACCGCCCATGCCTCCCATTCCACCCATACCTCCGGGCATGCCTCCGGGCATGCCTCCTCCTCCCATACCTCCCGGGGGCATCTCAGGTTTCTTCTCCGGTTTCTCAGTCACCAGGCAGTCCGTCGTCAGCAGCAAGGCCGCGATACTCACCGCATTCTGAAGAGCGGTCCGGGTCACTTTCGCCGGGTCAATCACACCCGCCTTGACGAGGTCCTCGTATGTATCCGTATCTGCGTTGTAACCGAAGCCGCCTTTACCTTGCCGAACCCTGTTCACCACCAGATTCGGCGTTGCCCCGGCGTTCTCGGCGATACAGTAGCACGGCATCGTCAGGGCCTTCCGCACAATTTCAACGCCCGTCTTTTCATCGCCGCTCACTTTCAAAGAATCCAGCGCATCCATACACCGTATCAAGGCTACACCGCCGCCGGGCACGATACCTTCCTCGATGGCCGCCCGCGTTGCGTGAAGCGCATCTTCGATTCGAGCCTTTTTCTCTTTCATTGCCGCTTCACTGCCTGCGCCGACGTTAATCTGTGCGACACCGCCGGTCAGCTTCGCCAGCCGTTCCTGCAGCTTCTCTCGGTCGTAATCACTTGTCGTCGTGTCGATTTCATCCTTTATTTGTTTGATTCTTCCCTTGATGGCCTCGCTGCTTCCTGCGCCTTCGATAATGGTCGTATAATCATTGTCAATTCTTATCTTCTTGGCCCGGCCGAGCTCCGAGGTCCCGATTTTCTCAAGGTCCATCCCCAAATCCTTGTAAATTGCCTCCGCTCCTGTTGATACCGCAATGTCACCGAGCATCGCCTTTCGCCGGTCACCGTACCCCGGCGCCTTGACCGCTGCGACCTCAATGACACCCTTAAGCTTATTGACAACCAGCGTCGCCAGCGCCTCGCTTTCGACGTCCTCAGCGATAATCAGTAGCGACCCTTTCGCCTTGGAAATCTTCTCCAAAATCGGCACAAGTTTCGTCACCGAGCTGATTTTCTCCTCGTGCACCAGAATGTACGGCTTCTCCAACTCGCACACCATGTTCTCCTGGTCCGTCACAAAATGCGGCGACAGATACCCCCGGTCGAACTGCATCCCCTCAACGAACTCAACGGTTGTCTCCAGCCCCTTGCCTTCCTCAACTGTAATCACGCCGTCCTTGCCGACCTTCTCGAATGCATCGGCCATAATTTTCCCGATTTCGACATCATTATTTGCCGATACTGAAGCGATATTGACGATATCATCCGGTTTGGACACATTGATGGGTACGCTGAGCTTCTGTAACTTTTCCGTCACGGTCTTGACCGCAGCCTGCATCCCGCGTGCAATCGCCATCGCATCCGCACCCGCCGTGATGTTCCGGTAAGCCTCTCTGAACATCGACTCCGTCAGAAGTGTCGCCGTTGTTGTCCCATCTCCGGCAATCTTCGATGTCTTGCTCGCCGCCTCTTTGACCAGCGTTGCACCCAGATTTTCATTTTTGTCTTTGAAATCGATTTCCTCCGCAACCGTTACACCGTCTTTCGTCACCGTAGGACCACCCCAGCTTTTATCGATAATCGCATTTCTTCCGCGTGGCCCCAGTGTTGATTTCACCGCCTTGGCGAGCTTTTCCACACCCGCCAGCAGTGCCGCTCGTGCATCAAGCTCAAATGCTAATTTTTTCACTGCCATACCTGTTTCTCCTAATTACCACCATTTTTAAAATGGACAATTTCCGTTAACGCACAGCTAATTGTGCAAATCAAATGCCAATCTTGAAGCGTAAAGCCACATTATCAACCGCCCGTTTCATAAGTCAAGCATATTTAATGCTTTACAATTGTATATTAACCTCAAACATTGCTAATTTCGCTTGGGATGCGGCTAAATTATGCAATTTTGGCATTGAATCCGCTCTTGTCCTCCGCCAACTTGGCAGACCGCAAAGGGGATTGTCGTCGCAGAGTTTAATAATGGAGAGGGGGTAAAAAGTGGGTTGAAGCATAAAGTCAGGTTTATATTGGTGGCGAGCAAGATTGTATTGATTGGTGAATTTGCTTGCAACCATTGTCCATTTGGAAATAATCCGCGTTTTAGTATTGTATAGTATATACAAAACGAAAGGCTATATAAATTACTTGCATATTATTTTAAATACTTATAGGATAATGAGCTTATATTTGTTTGACTTTAAGACAGGTTTGTCATCGAACAAGTAAAATTTTGGAACATTACTTAAAATGAGTAGTTTTGAAAGAAAGGTAATTTAATAAGATGTTAAAAACAGAGGAAAAACAGAAAATCATTGAAGAGTTTGAAATCCATGAAGGAGATACGGGTTCGCCTGAAGTTCAGATTGCATTGCTGACGCGCAGAATTAATGAGTTAACGGAACATCTTAAAACACATCGTAAGGATTTTTCTTCCAGGCGTGGTTTGTTGAAAATGGTCGGGAAAAGGAATGTTTTGTTGAAATATGTACGTAATAAAGATGTAAAACGATATCAGGATATTATCTCCAGACTCGGTCTTCGAAAATAAAAATTGAAAAAACATAAGAACAGGGAAGAATAAATTTGTAGCTCTCTGTTCTTTTATACAAAGGAAAGCATATGGCTAATGTTCAAAGAGTTGAAAGAGAAATCGGCGGTAGAGTGTTATCTATCGAGACGGGAAAAATTGCGAAACAGGCACACGGTGCTGTGTTAGTGTCTTATGGCGAGACGGTAGTACTCATTTCTGCGGTTACCGGACCGCCTTATGCAGAAGACATAGATTTTTTCCCGTTGAGCGTGGATTATCGTGAAAAACAGAGTGCTGCCGGGAAAGTGCCCGGAGGCTTTATAAAAAGAGAGGGAAGACCGACCACAAAGGAAATTTTGACCGCAAGAATGATTGACAGACCCATTAGACCCTTATTTCCGGACGGCTATTTTCAGGAAGTTCAGATAATGGCCAGCGTTCTAAGCGCGGATAATGAAAATGATCCTGATATATTAGCTATGATTGGTGCGAGTGCCGCACTCACCATTAGCAAGATTCCATTTTTGGGACCAACCGGGTCCTGTCGATTGGGCAGGGTAAACGGTGAATTTATTATTAATCCAACTCATCAACAGCTTGCCGAAGGCGACTTAAACCTTCTGCTTGGAGGTCACAAGCAGGCTATCAATATGATTGAAGTAGGAGCCAATGAATTATCCGAGGAAGTTATTGCTGAGGCGGTACAAAAGGCTCATAAAACAGTCATCGAGGTATGTGAGTTAATCGAAGAACTTGCACAAAAGGTTTCTGTTGAAAAAGAGACGCCCTTGGTTGAGCTGGATGAAGAACTCTATAAAAAGGTCGAGTCCCGAGTTTCAGATAAGCTTCTTGATTTAAAACAAATCCCTGAAAAACGAAATAGAAATGAAGCTGTAAAGGAACTATTCGAACAGGTTCAGGAAGAACTGCTGCCGGCAGGAAATGAAAGCAGCAAAGATCCACAAGCAATGGTCATGCTTAAGCGGATATTCGATAAGATTGAAAAACAAGTTGTTCGACAGTTAATCCTGGATGGTAAACGACTTGATGGAAGAACTTATGATGCGATTCGTCAAATTCAGTGTGAAGTCGGAATACTCCCGAGGACTCATGGTTCTGCCCTTTTTACACGCGGAGAAACTCAGGCTTTGGTGAGCGTAACGCTTGGTACGGTTCGTGATGCACAGATTATCGATGGTTTATTTGAAGAGTATGCACAGAATTTTACGTTACATTATAATTTCCCGCCGTTTTCTGTTGGCGAGGCTTGGCCTATTCGCGGTCCAAAACGAAGGGAAATTGGACACGGTTCCCTTGCCGAGAGGGCTCTGGAAGCTGTAAGACCGCCAGAGGATGAATTTGCTTATACGGTCAGAATTGTATCAGACATCACTGAATCCAATGGCTCGAGTTCGATGGCATCTGTTTGCGGAGGCTCTTTGGCATTGATGGATGCCGGTGTTCCGGTGAGCAGCGCCGTCGCCGGGATATCAATCGGTATGGTCACGGAGGAGGATACCGGCCGTTATGAATTGTTGACCGATATCATCGGTGATGAGGACCATTGTGGGGACATGGATTTTAAAGTGGCGGGTACGGAAAAAGGCATAACAGCGATTCAACTCGACATAAAGAAGGAAGGCCTGCCGCATAATATTATGGTTGAGGCTCTGGAACGGGCTCGTGAAAGCAGACTTCAAATTCTCGAAAAAATGAATAATGTCATCAGCAAGCCTAAACCTGAAATAAGCATCCATGCACCGAAACTCATAAGCATTGAAATAGATCCTGAGATGATTGGAAAAGTCATTGGGCCGGGCGGTAAGATGATAAAGGACATTCAGGAACGGACCAACACAACTATCGAAATAGAAGAAGACGGAACGGTTTATATTAGCTGCGTCGGTCATAACGGTCACCTCAAGGCCAAAGAGATCATTGAGGAGATGACAAATCCGCCCGAAGTGGGGCGAGTGTACCATGATTCAAAAGTGGTTTCGGTTAAAGACTTCGGTGTTTTTGTAGAAATAACCCCTGGCATCGAGGGGCTGTGCCATATAAGTGAACTTGACAGCGGGTATATTAAAAATGTTGAAGAAGTTTGTAAGGTAGGCGATTTAATTTCCGTAAAGTTGCTGTCGATTGATGACCAGGGAAGATTCAAGCTTTCACGCAAGGCTGCACTTTCAGAAATCAAAAAAGAAAAACCGCAACAGCAAGTGCAGGGTTCCTGAAGAAAAAGGCAAGTAAAAGAGGAGGGACGTCTTTTTTGAAAAAATATATATAGACGGAAAGGGTCAATGGGTGCAGTATTTTTTTGCTTTTATAATCATTATTTTGTTAATTGCTGTATCTATATGCATGGTGTTATTGCTTAGGAAAAAGGCTGAGATAACGAAAATTAACACTATGTATATAAAGCAGCTTGAAGAATCAGGCAAATTAACGGGGCAGCTTGCCCATGAAATTAAAAATCCTCTTTCTACAATAAAGGTGAACTTAAAATTGATTGGTGAGGATTTAGAAACGTTGAAGACGGGGAAATTGTACGACAGTCAAGAGAAAACGGTTTCTGGAACCTTTCGAAAGATTGAAGTGATACGTAAAGAAGCCGACAGGCTCGAACAAATTCTTGACGGGTTTTTACGATATACAGCGAAAACCGAATTAAATCTTGCAAGAGTAGATATAAACGAGCTTATGAGTGACATGATAGACTTTTTTTCACCGAAAGCATATAGTCACTCTATTACCATTAGGCAAAGTTTTTGTACAACTCCTTTATTTTGCAGAGTCGATGTAGATACATTTAAGCAGGTCATATTGAATCTTTTTATTAATGCTCAACAGGCTATGTTAGACGGAGGTGAGTTAATGATACGAACGAGCAGAGATAAAAGAGATGCATGTATCGAAATCAGTGATACCGGTATTGGAATCGCACCGAATAAATTAACACATATTTTTGACGCTTACTATTCATCCAGATCGGAAGGAGAGGGTTTGGGTTTGATGACTGCGAAAAAAATCGTTGAGGCCCATAACGGGACAATATCTGTTAAAAGTGAGCTTGGAAAAGGGACTTTATTTACTATAACATTGCCACTATCTAATCAACAGGGAAAAGGTTATGGATGATGACTGTGTAGTATTGATCATTGACGATGAGCGTGATCATGCGGACGGCATTGCCGAATCTCTTCAGAGGCTGTCGGTCAAAACGGTGACCGTATACACGGGTAGGGATGCGCTGGATATTTTAGAGAACCGGCAAATCGATGTTGTGGTAACGGATTTGAAACTTTCGGATGAAGTTGATGGATTAGAGATTCTCAGGTGTGCCAAGGCAGCAGATAGTACTATTGAAGTTATATTAATCACCGCTTACGCAACCATTGAAAACTGCAAAGAAGCGATTAAACAGGGTGCGTATGACTACCTGGTCAAACCCATAGATATTGACCAGCTTAGAACCCTTGTGCGTCAGGCTTGTAAAAAAGTTGCTTCCTCTGCTTATAGAGCCAAAGCGTTAAGATTCTCCGAAGAGGAGTTTGTGTTCGAGGGTGTAAAGGGAAAAAGCTCTGTGATGAAAAACATATTTGATGTTCTTCGCCGAGTTGCTCCCACAAATATCTCTGTTTTGATTGAGGGCCCTTCCGGAACCGGCAAGGAGTTACTTGCCAGGGCTATCCATTTCAACTCAAAGCGACGACAAAAGCCCTTTCGACCTATTAATTGTGCCGGTTTGAGTGAGACATTGCTGGAAAGTGAATTGTTCGGCCACGTCAAAGGAGCTTTTACCGGTGCAACAAGTGATCGTAAAGGATTATTTGAAATTGCAGACAAAGGAACTTTATTTTTAGATGAAATTGGAGACATGCCGCTGTCTATGCAAGCTAAATTGTTAAGGTTTCTGGAAGATGGCGTGATTATGCCTGTGGGATCGAATCAATCTGTATTAGTTGATGTAAGAGTTATCAGTGCCACGAATCATAATTTAAAGAAGCTTGTCCAGGAAGGAAAATTTCGAGAGGATTTATTTTACAGGATAAAAGGTGCAGCGATTTCAGTGCCGAGCCTTAAGGAACGAAGAGAGGATATACCGGCTTTTATTGAGTATTTTATTGAAGAAGCTGCTAAAGATACAGGCTCAGAGGTTACCGGTATTACGAATGCGGCTCGTTCTATTCTTGTTAATTATGACTGGCCCGGGAACATTCGTCAGCTTAGAAACTATATCAGAACGATGGTGGTGATGTGTGACAAGGATACTATAGATGTTAACGATATTCCTGCTGAGATACATCGGCCTCTTCAGCTCGAAGCCGGCAAACCCGCAGCCGGAGATTTAGGAGGTGTTTCGCTCGATGAACTGGAAAAACAGGCGATTATTGATACCTTGAAGAAAACCGGCAATAACCGTGAAAAGGCTGCAAAAATTCTTGGTATCGGTGAGCGGACGCTTTATCGAAAAATTAAGGAATATAACCTTTAAAGAGTAAGATTGAGATTTTTTCATTTCTTGAGAAGCAATTGTGGTTTTTCCCGTTGAAGCCAAGCCGGCAATTGTTCATGTCTGACATGGCCCCAAAGGCCTTTTCCTTGACTTCTTGCCGCAGATTCGAGTTGCTGATACTTATAGTAGAGACTGTGTTTAAATCGAAGGTCTGCATAAGCAAAGCCTTCGTTCAGCAGAATTTCATTAAGAAACCTGCCGTCCGGCAGCTGTACGTAAGCCAAAAGCCTTCCGTATTTTCCTCTTGTGTTATTTTGCTCATCTAAATATATATGTACTTGCTTTCCCAAAATCAATTTTGTGGTAAAGCTTGAGGCTTCGGCGCCGAAATACATTTTTGGAGTGTTTGGATTTTTTGTTTCCGGCGTATCAATGCCCCATAGACGAATTCGGGTCGAGTCTGATTGTTCATCATCTGCGTCTATATCAAGAGTGTCACCATCTACAACATTTATTACTGTAAACGTGTTGCCGTGATATTTTGCAAAATCAGCAGTGTTCTTTTGTGTATTAGTTTGGTTTTGAGGCCAATTATTTGAAAGATAACTGCGGTCGAACCATACAAGAAGGGCAACGGCTATGATTAGAAAGCCGATGATTGCTTTTTTTGTACGCCTGCTTAATACGGGAATGGCTTTGCTTTCTCTTTTCAAAATAAATTAAGCTTTACTGGCTTCGGTCTTCGACATGCCTGTCCAGTTGGAACGCAAGACACACCGCTTCGAGAGCTTTATCCGCTTGGTCTTCGTCAACAATACAGCTTATTCGAATTTCACTTGTTGTTATGGAATCGATATTGATTTCTGCTTTGGCGAGGCATGAAAACATTTTATCCGCAACCCCGTAGTGGGTTCTCATCCCGACACCGACCACAGAAACCTCGGCAATGTCTTCTCGAATAAATACATCGGAACAGTGTACAAAGTTTCTGATTTCCTCAACGGCCTGTTTGGCTGCTTTTAGGTCCATTGAGTTAATTGTAAATGAAATATTTGCTTTTTCCGTGCTGACTTCGGTCTGGATGATATCATTGACGATGACTTTTGATTGGGCAAGGTGAGCAAATATCTTCGCAGCATTTCCAGGTCGATTGTCGACATTAATAAGAGTAATTTTGGTAAAGTCTTTCTGTATGGTTGCGCCTGATACTAATACACCTTCCATTTGTGACTCCTCTGCAGAAATTATAGTGCCTTCGGTTTCTTCGGAACTGCTTCTTACGTGTATTGGAATATTATATTTTTTGCCAAATTCAATAGCTCGGCTATGCATCACACCAGCACCTAAACTAGCTAACTCCAGCATTTCATCGTAACTTATTTTATGCATTTTCACAGCTTTTTTAAACAACCGTGGATCAGCCGTGTAAATTCCATCGACATCCGTATAAATTTCACATTCTTTTGCACCTAATGCTGCTGCTAATGCAACCGCACTGGTATCAGATCCACCCCGGCCAAGGGTTGTAATATTGCCATTTTCATCCATGCCCTGAAATCCTGCTACAAGGACGGTCTTGCCTTGGTCCAACTCCCTGTGAATTCTATTTGTATCAATGCTTATAATTCTTGCTTTTGTATGTACACTATCTGTAATCATGCGGACTTGTGCGCCGGTGAAACTTATCGCATCCTGGCCGGCGGCATTTAGCGCCATGGCAAACAGAGAGACTGTCTGCTGTTCGCCCGTGCTTAGTAATTGATCCATTTCTCGTTCCGGCGGATTCGGATTCAATTCCAGAGCGTCGGCAATAAGCCGATCCGTTTGTTTGCCTCGTGCTGATGCCACAACGACAACCTGGTTGCCATTTTTGACTGTTTTAATCACCCGTTTAGCGGCGTGGCGAATTTTTTCAGCGTCTGCAACTGAAGTTCCTCCGAATTTTTGTACAATGATTCCCATAGTGTTAATTTCTCTAACTTTTTAAAAAATATTCCATTAACTCAAAGCCATTTTCTATTTTAAAACCTGATTTCTCTGCGTTTGACTCACTAAAAGGTTCATTCAAAACGCTGCTGATTCCCGTTCCCGCTATGGCAAAAGGGACGGGTTCCGGCGAGTGTGCTCCATCCCTTATACACGTTGGATGGTCCGGTGCAACGAGTATTTTCCAACTGTCATACTGTCTTATTGCTTCGTAAACAGGGCCAACGATATACCTGTCGATTTGTTCTACAGCCTTTTTTTTCATCTGAGCATTACCGCTATGGCCTGCTTCATCCGGAGCTTCAATATGCACGAAAATCATATCATATTTTTTTAATGCTTCAATGGCAGCAGTTCCTTTACCTTCGTAATTAGTATCTACAAATCCTGTAGCTCCTTCGACTTCAATCAGGTCGAAACCTACAAGTTTCGACAAACCCCGAACTAAATCAACAGCGGTTATTGACGCGCCTTTAATGCCAAAGCGATTTTCAAAACGTTCCATCAGTGCTTTTCGACCCTGCCCCCAGAACCAGATTGAACTAACCTGGTTTTCTCCGAGATCTTTTCGTACTTTGTTGATATCATGATTCATAAAAAGTTGCTGTGAGCGGGCCATTAGTTCAATAAGCATCTCAGCACCTTTTCCTCGCGGAAGAATTTTCTCAATCGCAGTGCCGATATGGTCGTGAGGAGGATTCGTATGAACGTCAATATCGAATCCTTTAAAAGTCGTAAGGTGACGATAACTAACACCGGGGTAAAAACGGATTTTATCATTACCAAGTTGCTCGCTTAACTCCCTGATGAGTTCTTTGGCTTCTTCAGTCGATATATGACCGGCACTATGGTCGGCCATTTTGCCATCAACGATAGTGACGAGGTTGCATCGGAAGACCCATTCATCCTCGTTAAGTTCAATATCCTGTGCCGCGGCTTCGATAGCTGCACGCCCCGAATAATATCGTACCGGGTCGTAACCGAGCAGAGTCATTTGGGCGACATCACTGCCGGCTTCGAATCCTTCAGGTATAGTGCGCACAATACCCTGTTTGCCCGTTTGGCTGATCTTGTCGATGTTGGGAATATCAGCCGCTTCGAGCACCGTTTTGTTGTCAAGTTCTTCCAGCGGCTCATCAGCAGCGCCATCAGGTATGATTATCGCGTATTTAGTCACTAATCTTTGTCCTCCGGTATATCGACGATTCTAATACAAACAGGTCTTCCGCTTATTGAGTTTAGTTTTTCCATATCTTTGACGGCTCCGGAAATATTTTTCTGTTGTGTGGGATGTGTAGTGATGACAACCGGAACGGTATTTTCAGGTCCACGACCTTCGTGCTGTAAAGCTCCTGATATGCTTATTTGATGGTCAGACAGAACCTTGCTCCAGTCTGCAATCACACCTGGCTGATCTTTGCACATTATTCTGATGTAAAACCTGCTTACCAGATTATCTATTTTGTCTATTAATTCGTTAATTTCATTTCTTGGTCTCAGGTGGAGGTGTTTGAAACTTTTGGCAGAGTTACCCAGCGCGACATCAATAATATCTGCAACCACAGCCCCTGCGGTCGGCATCATACCCGCACCACGGCCGTAAAACATAACTTGACCGACAGCACTGCCGAACACACTAATCGCATTAAATGCCCCGTTTACACGCGCTAAAGTATGCTCGGTGGATATAAATGAAGGATGTACCCGAAGGGATACTTTGCCATCCTGCTCTTTCTTGCCGATAGCGAGCAGTTTTAAAGCATATCCCATCTCGCCCCCATAACGAATATCGTCTTTGGAGATATTGTCTATGCCTTCCACATAAATGTCACCAAGTTTGATTTCATAGCCAAAAGCGATTGAAGACAATATTGCAAGCTTATGAGCGCTGTCCATGCCATTGATGTCGAGGGTCGGATCAGCCTCCGCATAACCTAAAGCCTGAGCCTGAGCCAGAGCTTCGGAGAAAGCTTCGTTTTGCGTGGTCATATTGCAAAGTATGTAATTCGAGGTTCCATTCACTATGCCATACATTGCCTGGATATCATTGCCCGCAAGACCCGTTCGAAGCCCTGTTATAATGGGAATTCCTCCTGCGCAGGCTGCTTCGAAGGCAATACATCTGTTGTGTTGACGGGCGACTTCATAAAGCTCGTTGCCGTATTCTGCTAATAGGGCTTTATTTGCGGTTACCACATCTTTTTTAGCCTGAAGCAGTTTTTTTTGAATTTCCTTAGCGGCACTCGTTCCTCCGACCAGCTCCAAACCTATTTGGATGGACGTATCGTCTAAAAGCTTATTTATATCATCAGTCAGAAGGTCCTTGGGAACTTTAATTGGTCTTTCGGTTTCAATATCTTTGTCAACCACACAGTCTAGTTCAAGGCGTAGGCCGGTTTTGGCAGCTATCATATCTGAATTTTCTAATAAAATTTTAACAACCCCGCTGCCTACTGTTCCGAAGCCGACGAGTCCAATTTTTACTACTTTTTCATTCATTTTTCGAACTCCACTATAATTTGCATAATCAGTACTCAATTTGTGCATTTTGGTCAAGTAAAAACCCTTTAAATAGAGCATAAAGCAGATAAAATAGTTGGGAGGACGACCTTTTGTGTTTATGATAGTGTTATGGATAATTCATTAAAGCTAAATTGAATTTCAGGGAGAATACATTATGTTTGAGAAATTAATCATTTTCGTGGTAATTCTGCTACAGGTAATGTTCATTTTCTCAGGTTGTTCACCTTCTGGATTATTAATACGTCCGGTGCCTGCTGAAATCGAGTTAACGGAGACACAGATAGACCGCGATGAGGGGCTTTTTGTAACTGATAAAATAGCCGTTGTTGATGTTGATGGTATGCTGGTTAATATGCGCAGGTCAGCCTTTTTCTCCGATGGAGAGAATCCCGTGAGCCTGTTTCTTGAAAAACTTGACAGGGCTCAGAAAGATAAAAATGTCAAAGCGATGGTGCTGCGGTTGAATTCTCCCGGCGGAACGGTATCGGCTTCGGATGCGATGTATAATGCTCTGAAGGATTTTAAACAAGAAAGCCGCAAACCCGTTATCGCCTGTATGCTTGATGTATCTGCCAGCGGAGCATATTACATAGCCTGCGGCTGTGATGGTATTGTTGCTCAGCCGACAACCGTCACGGGCAGCATAGGTACCATTATGCAGACATTCAGTTTTGAAGGAACAATGCAAAAACTGGGGATAAAGTCTGAGGCAATTAAAAGCGGTGATTTAAAGGATATGGCTTCACCCATGCGTGACCTTGGTGAAGAGGAGCGAGTGATTTTACAAAATATAATCATGCGGTTTTACGAACGGTTTCTTGAGGTTGTAATAGAAGGACGCCCTGAGCTTAAAGAGGAAAGGTTAAGGGAATTAGCGGATGGAAGAGTGTTTACCGCCAGTCAAGCGCTTTCAGAAGGACTGATTGATAAAATCGGCTACCCGTCAGATGCGATTAAATGGGCAAAGAAAGCGACAGGGGTCAAAAGTGCGAAAGTGGTTATTTATCATCGACCGATGGGTTATAAGCCTAATGTTTACAGCACCGCGGGGGGCAGCTTCACAAATTTCGGGGCCTTGATAAACCTTGAATTGCCGGACTGGCTCACTTCCAACGGCACACAATTTCTATACCTTTGGCAGCCCGCCGCAGATTAAAGGGTTTCAGATTAAAGCCTCTGCTTGTTTGTTATCGTTGAGTAGATGTCCGGCTTGATAAAGGCATCCAAGCCTATCTGGTTATATTTTGTCAGCATTTTAAGAGCGGCGGTGAATTTTTTGTCTAAGCCGGCAATAAATAATTTCGATGTGCGGTTTTTTCTCTCAGGCAGCTCAATTTGATAAGCATGCAGTGTTAATCTATCAATAAGCGGTTTTTCGGTTTGTCCTTTGCCGAGGCGGTAACCTGTTTTAAAATCCGATAGAAATATGTACCGGCTGTTTCCGTACAACGGATCTATAGCTAAAGGCAAGCCAATACTGGGAAGATGTACACGAATCTGATGAGTTCTGCCTGTTAACGGCTGAATCTTCAACAGAGCGATGGAACCGAAATCCGCTAGGAGATTCCATTGAGCCAAAGCGTCTTTACCCTTTTTCAAATCTATTCGCATCAAGTTCGTATTACTTGGATTTCTTGATAAAGGAGTTTCTATGACACCTTCAGAATCCTTTACGAATCCTTTTACAAATGCAAGATATATCTTTTTTACTATGCGTTTTTCGAAATAACTTGTGAACTCAGCTTGTGCCTGTAACGTCCTGGCCAGAACCAAAACTCCCGAGGTATCCTTATCCAGCCGATGTATTAATCGAAGGCTCTCAACAAAAGTGTCATCAAATTGTGTGCGAAGAAGGTCTGTCAGTTGTTCAGCTCCTGTTCTGTCCTTCGTAACCGAAATACCGGAAGGTTTATTCAGGACGACAATTTCGCTGTCCTTATGAATTATTTCAATTTGCTTTTTTGACATTTTCGTGCTAACGTTTCGCTTTTCTTGACGATATACCTCGAATTATATATAGTGTTATATTCTGGATGTGTGAACACAAACGAACGAAAAGAATTTATAAGTTTCGGAACAAAGACGCAATGGCAAAACAGAAAAAGAAACAGAATAAGGTATCTTGTGAGGAATGCACCGGTTTATGCTGCCGGTATTTTGCGTTGCCGATTGAGACCCCGGAGGATGAAGAGGATTATGATGATATCCGGTGGTATCTCTGTCATAAGGACATAACCGTCTTCAAAGAAGATGGTGACTGGTACATTAACATCAAGAACAAGTGCAAATACCTCTCTGAAGAAGATTACCGCTGTGAGATATATAAAAAACGCCCAAAAATCTGCAGGGACTATTCCAGAAAGGAATGTGACCTTATCGAAGGTGAATACGACTATGAACTTCATTTTACCGATGACAAGCAGATGGAAGAATATATGAAAATAAAGTTTGGCAATAACATAAACGAAAAGAAAAAGTTGAAGAGGAAAGGTAAAAAGAGAAAAAAATGAAGATGCAGCCGGTAAAGGGAACTCGGGATTTTTATCCAAAGGACATGGCTGTCCGAAACTGGATTATCGACGGCTGGAAAGAAGTTTCTATACGAAACGGTTTCGAGGAATATGACGGGCCGATTTTCGAACATCTTAAAATGTATCAAATCAAAAGCGGTGATGAAATTGTCAAACAGCTTTTTTCTCTTAAGGACCGCGGCGGCAGAGACCTAGCCATCCGGCCGGAAATAACACCCACACTTGCCCGGATGGTTAATCAGCAGATTAATTCTTTGCCAAAGCCGATTAAGTGGTTTTCTGTGCCGAGACTGTGCCGCGCTGAAAAACCGCAAAAGGGCAGGTTCAGAGAATTCTTCCAGTGGAACATCGATATCATTGGAGTCGATGATGTTGTTGCAGATGCCGAAGTCATTTTCACAACAATTGATTATTTAAAATTGGCCGGATTGACGAAAAGGGATGTTAAGGTGAAAATCTCAAGCAGGAAGCTGTTAGCATCAGGCTTACAAAACATCGGCATCCCCAAAAACAAATTAGACTCGTTGTATACCATATTAGATAAGTATGACAAAATGCCTTTGGATAAGTTTGAGGAGTTTCTTTCTGGCTATGTGAAAGACAAAGATACCGCCAAAAAAATCCTGGATTTAATGAGCATAGACACATTATCTCAGGTGCCTGATATATTAGGAAGTAATAAAGACATTGAGGAAACGATGCAGGAACTTGCAGAGTTACTTGACCTTTTAGAGAAAATGGGTGTTAAAGACTATTGTGATATACATCCGGGGATTGTAAGAGGCTTGGCGTATTATACAGGTGTTGTTTTTGAAGTACATGCTCTGTTCGGGGAATTAAGAGCCATAGCCGGAGGAGGTCGCTTTGATAATCTGTTGCATGAGTTTGGAGGACCGTCCGTGCCCGCAACCGGCATGGGGATGGGTGACTGTGTTCTTGAGATTTTGCTCAAACAGAAAGGATTAATAAACAAGAATGTAACTCAGAAGAAACTTGATTATTTTATTGCTCTTGCAGATAAAAAGTATCTTAAGGAGTTTTATGAAATAATAACTGAAATACGTACAAGAAATTATTCGGCAAACTTTTCATATAAACAGGCGGGACTTTCAAAACAGTTAAAGGAAGCCTCATCTCAGAACGCAGTTAAATGCATCATCATCGGCTCAGAAATAGAGGATGGGCAGATTGCTTTGAAAGATATGAACACGGGCAAGCAAAAAAAGATTGACAAAAACACGTTTTTTAATGAATTGAAATCCTAAGATAAAGAGCTTGTGGAAAGGAGGGAAGGCAGATTTCTTTTGTCTTTAAAATTCTCTATATTTGAGAGACTCCTCAATTTTTAGAGTTGTAACTTTTATTTGACTTACAGCTAATACAAAATTTTAAAATCATGCAGGCCAAGACAGATTCAGCAGAAATAATAAAACCCGAATCAAAACCCTGGGGTTTTTGGACCACCATAGGTTTTAGCCTTATAATTTCGATAGCATATCTTTTGTCGATTATTGTTTTTACGGTTATATATCTTTTTATTTCGGAATTTTTAATACCGGAAATCAATATTTATGAATATAGCCGGTCTTTGGATTCCAACGGTTTTTATTTGGCACTATCAACATTATTTGCAGCACCATTCATGATCGGATTAGTCATACTTTTTTCTTATCTTCGTAAGGGAATCCCAGTGAGACAATACTTGTGTTTATACAAACCTTCTCTAAAAGAGTTGTTCAAATGGTTGTTTATCCAACTGCTGTTTATTGTAGGTTCGGATACGTTAACTCTGCTTATGGGTCGTTCTGTTGTGCCTGATTGGATGGTTAATGTGTATGAAACGTCTTTATTTACACCGCTATTATGGTTCGCTTTAATTGTTGTGGCGCCGCTGGGTGAAGAAATATTTTTTCGCGGTTTTTTATTTAATGGAATTGAGAATTCAAAAGTTGGTTCGTTAGGAGCAATTTTCATATCTGCTTTTTTTTGGTCAATTATTCACATTCAATATGACATTTATGGAATAAGCAGTATTTTTGTTGGAGGTCTGATTCTTGGCTTAGCCAGAGCAAAAAGTAAATCTGTCTATGTACCTATCACTATGCATGGACTCATGAATCTTGTAGCTTCCCTTGAAGTGGCTGTGTTGTGAAAGAAAATACAAATGAAAATAGATTCTCCTAATCATTATGAACAGGCCTTTGAAAACTGGCTTAAAGACAATCGTATTCGTTATTTAGCGATTGATGAGAATAAAAGAGCGGCTTTAGGTCGTTCAAAAATCAAAAGCTTCGATTTTTTATTATATCCTCCGAATCAAAACATCATTATTGCCGAGGTCAAGGGCCGTACCTTTAAAGGGACTTCGTTGGTAAGATTAAAAGGATTTGAATGCTGGGTGACGATGGATGATGTTGAAGGTCTGGCTTACTGGCAGCGGATTTTTGGGCCGGATTACCAGGCTGCTTTTGTGTTTGCTTATAGAATAAGTAATGTTGATGTTGATTTTGACGGGCGGCAGACATTCGATTTTAATGGTCGAAGGTATATTTTTTTTGGATTGAGCCTTAATGAATATCAAAGAAATATGAAATTACGCAGCCCAAAATGGAAAACGGTTACCTTGCCGGCCGAAAAATTTAGAAAACATGCTATACAAATACAGGAACTGCTGGTTTAATCCAGCAGCTCCTGTAATCTATAATTAAACGCCAGAGATATTTTTACCTGGCGTATTTGACAGTACAACCGTACGGTTTTGTTTTTGGCTTGCTGACTTCCTCACCGCTCAAAAGCTCTTTCAAGGCCTTATCTACATAATTGTGCAGTTCTTCTCCATCAGGGACATTGCCCAAAGGTGCATTATCAATAGCTCCGTTGTATACGACATTGCCATTTTTATGGATGATAATCATTTGTGGTGTATTTGTGGTCTTATAGGACTTGCCCACTTTACCTGAAGAGTCATCTAAAATCGCGTGATTGATATTATGCTTTTCTGCATATTCCTTGTTCGTTTTTTGGGTTGCATAATTTGTGCTGTTTACAGCTAACCAAATCACTCCTTTCTCTTTGTGTTTTCGTGCTAGTTCAGACATTGTTTTCTTGTTTTCATAATGGTATTTGACAAAGGGACAATCATAGTTGAACCATTCAAGAACCACTATTTTACCCTTTAAATCTGCAAGGGTTACGGTTTTTCCTTCCTGGTTCTTTAATGAAAAATTCGGCGCCTTTTGACCTGGCTCAGGTCCTGTTTTGTTACTTTTCTCGTGAGAATCACCGTATACCAAAGCCGCGACCGACAGTAACATTGTTAACGCAATACATAACCTTTTCATTTTATCTCCCTTATAATTTAATTATTTGTTCTATTTTATCTACTGGTATTCGATACGAAGGTTAATATATTTAGTTCTAAGAAGTTTTTTAAATAAATCTCTATCATAGGGTTTTTTGGGGTTAGCGTTTTAGTATCCCGCTTTCTGCAAAGTTCACATTTTCCAAAACGGCTTTATTTTCTCGCATTGAGGCTTTTTTTATAATATATTTTATTAAATGCGAGTCATAGCCGGATCAAAACGGGGAATGAAACTGCTAAGTCCAAAAACGGATATATCACGGCCAATTACAGATAGGATTAAAGAATCGCTTTTCAATATTCTCTATAAATATGGTATTCCCGAAGGTAAAGCGGTGGCAGACCTTTTCTGTGGAGTCGGGTCCTTGGGAATCGAGGCGCTAAGCAGAAATGCAGAGTTCGTAACGTTTGTGGAAAATGATGCCCGAATTGTTGAGACGCTTGAGAAAAACATTGAAAAATCCGTTTTTATGAAAAATTCAATGGTCGTAAAGGCCAATGCATTTAGGTTTTCTCCCCGGTTTTACTCACCTGTTGAGCTGTATGACCTTATGTTTGTAGATCCACCCTATTCAGAATCCAGAGATACTTCATTTGACTCAAAATTGGGAATATTGTTATGTTCTTTAGGCAATTATTTGGTTGAAAACGGTATTGTCGTAGTAAGAACAGAAAAAAAGGTTCACCTCTTGGAAAAATATGGAGATTTGAGTATCATAGAGCGGCGTGAGTGGGGCGGTATGGCCGTTGCCTTGTTGCAAAGGGAAATTTAAATGACAAACAGAGAAGCTGCTGTAAAGATTATTAAAAAATTGCGAAAAGAAGGCTTTGAGGCGCTGTTTGCAGGCGGCTGTGTGCGGGATATGTTACTAGGACGAAGAGCGAATGATTATGATGTCGCCACCAGTGCCAAGCCGAAGGAAGTCGCACGTTTGTTCAGGCGAACGCTTAAGGTAGGAGCAAAATTCGGTGTTGTTATTGTATTACTTGACAACCAGCAGGTCGAGGTAGCTACCTTCCGCACTGAAAAGGATTATCCTGACGGCAGGCATCCCGCCGGCGTGGTTTTTTCAACGGCTGCTGAAGATGCTCAAAGGAGAGATTTTACAGTTAACGGGATGTTTTATGACCCTATTGAGAAAAAGACGATTGATTATGTAAATGGACGGGCTGACCTGAAAAGAAAGATAATTCGTACGATTGGCGATCCGTCGGAAAGATTCGGCGAAGATTATTTGCGCATGCTTCGAGCCGTTCGTTTTTCTGGGCAGCTTAATTTTAAAATCGAGCCGAAGACTATGTCAGCGATTTGTCGTTATGCTTCAAAAATCAACGACATCAGCGGTGAGAGAAAATGTTCAGAACTGGAAGGTATGCTTGTCTGTGTTAATCGGGCTCAAGGTGCAGGATTATTGATTCAAACAAGTCTGGCAGAAAATATGTTTGAAGGCTTTATCGGTCAGGAAGCCGAATACGGCACAAAGGCATTAAGCTTTTTACCAAAAAGAGTAGATTTCCCGCTGGCACTGTCTGCTTTTTTTGCTGGCTTTGAGACTGGTCTTGCAATGATACAAATTAAATCTTTAAAGCCGAGTAGCCGTACAATCAAGCATGTGAAGTTTTTATTAAATAACAGAGGCAGACTCTTAAATGATGAAATGTCACTTTCAGAATTAAAGTTGATACTTGCCGAACCTTATTTTGATGACCTTTATGAATTTCAGAAGTCAATACAAAGAGCTGACCAAAAAAGCTTAAGTCCGTTGATTAAAATCAAAAAGAGAGCTAATCAATTAAAGGAGATTGAACTAAAGCCAAAACCGCTTCTTAACGGTCATGAACTTATGAATTTAGGTCTTGTGCCAGGTCCGAAATTAGGGCAGCTTTCAAAGGAAATGTATATTGCTCAACTCGAAGGTATCGTTAAGACGAAAGCTCAGGCAAAAGAATGGGTGCGGAATTGGCTTATAAGACATAAACGAACTCACTAAGAGGAAATGAAATTGAGAAGAAAAGGTTTAGAACATAAGGACCACAAGAAGCAAAAAAACAAAAAAGAGCTTTGGCTGATTATAGGAATATTTGTCTTGGCTCTTCTGGTTCGGGGATTGTATTTACTCGAAAGCCGTGACAATCCGACCTTTGATACCCCTGTCGTTGATTCGCTAACTTATGACCAGATGGCCCGGCAATTCAATGAAACAGGCCAGCTTACATATGAATTTTTTTGGCAGCCTATTTTTTATCCCATGTTTCTGTCTTTTGTTTATTGGTTAAGTGACGGCTCTATCCTTTTTGTCAAAATCCTGCAGGTAATTATAGGTGCTTTTACCTGTGTTTTAATTTATTTTCTCGGAAAGAAGATTTTTAACAAAACGGCCGGTGGCATTGCTGCGGTTATAGCGGCGTTGTATATGCCCTTGGTTTTCTTTGAAGCCGAACTGCTGGCTGTGGGCTGGGCCTGTTTTTGGACGGTGGTTTTGTTATTACTTTTTCTCAAGGCCCGGGAAAAGCCGTCGTTTTGGATATGTCTGCTTCTTGGATTAACCGGCGTGCTGAGTATTATTACAAGACCGGTTTTTTTGCCTTTTTATTTGATAGGGTGTGTGTGGCTTTTGGTTTCGTTGATATTCCGAAAAATAAATATTTCCAGGTATGTGATTGAATTTTCTGGTATTGTTTTGGGATTTTCCTTAATCGCAATACCTGTCAGTTATCTTAGTTTTAAGACGGTTGGTATACCGACGATTGTGCCTTGTTCGGGGGGAATAAATTTCTACATCGGAAACAACAAGGATTATAAAGAAACCATTACAATTCGTCCGGGTGTCAAATGGAAACAGTTAACTGAAGAACCCGTTCAATATGGAGCTGTCACTTATTCTCAAAAACAGAAGTATTTTTACGATAAAGCCAAAGATTATTTATTTTCGCAGCCTTTAAGTTTCTTTAAAGGCATTGCTCATAAAGGAATTCAATTTATTAGCTCTCGAGAGATTCCTCGTAACGTAGACATCTACTTATTCCGCCCTTGGTCCAATTTACTTAAAATTGGAGTCTGGAAAATCGCAAATTTTGGATTTCCTTTTGGTTTATTATTGCCTATTGCATTGGTAGGCGGGGTATTCCAAAGGCATCGAATACCGGGTATAGTATGGCTGTTTCTGATTTTCTATTCTGCTGCTGTAATTATGGTTTTTGTTTCTGCCCGATATCGAATGCCAATGGTTCCAGTCCTTTGTGTCCTGGTTGCCGGAGGCATCACATATTGCCGGAATATGTTACGAGCAAGACAGTTCAAAATATTGGTCTTAGGCATGATTTTTTTTATTGCGGTTATCTTTTTAGGGAGTGGCTTCGATCCATATTTTCAGGAGAATTTGAATTATAAAGCTGAGCTTTATTA
>Ga0180434_10000934_pt1 | contig 42938 bp, 42 predicted proteins | sample SS_ome_7_FD_132453 | JGI IMG/M metagenome (GOLD analysis project Ga0180434, IMG submission 132453) | Hypersaline lake sediment archaeal communities from the Salton Sea, California, USA - SS_1_D_2 metaG | ecosystem: Environmental > Aquatic > Non-marine Saline and Alkaline > Hypersaline >... | reverse complement strand
GGAGCCCGTGTTTGCGCAGTTATGCACGGAGACCCGTGAATCCCCGCCCGCACCCGTGAGGTGGCCTGCTTGAGGCTGGAGCCGCGGATTGAGGGAGTCTCTCTGGTTGACGCCCAGATACCCGTATGCTACCATTAGGAGCACGCTGTTCATCGGGCGACACCCGGCGGCTCGCGTTTCGTCCTTCAGACCGGCCTGTCACAGGCCTTTTCACAGTAGTGGTGCTCAGGGGAAGACCTATGCAGGTAGAGGAAGAGCTGGCACGGCTATCCCCACAGAGGGATATGCTGCTGAGCATCGGAGTCTTTGACGGCGTTCACCTTGGGCACAGGTACTTGCTCTCCCGTCTGGTGGAGCAGGCGCGTGGTGAAGGGTTGCTCAGCGGGGTGATAACCTTCCGTGAGCACCCTCGGGAGGTGCTATCACCGGGTACCGGCCTGCCTTACCTGACCACCCCGGAAGAGAAGACTGACCTCCTGCGCCGGCAGGGTGTCGATTCAGTGGTGACCCTCAGCTTCACCCCCGAGCTGGCGCGACTCCCGGCACGTGAGTTCGTACTTCTGCTGAAGAGACATCTGCGGATGCGGGGGCTGGTAATCGGGCCTGACTTCGCCCTGGGCCGCGGCCGGGAAGGCGATGCTGAGACCCTGCGGAAGCTGGGACAGGACCTCGGTTTCAGCGTGACAGTCATATCCCACAGGGTGATCGGTGGCGAAGTGGTCAGCAGTACCGCCATCAGGAGCACGCTGGCGGACGGCGATATGACCAGGGTCACCCGCCTGCTGGGCCGTCAGTTCCGCGTAGGTGGTCCGGTTGTCACCGGCACCGGCCGGGGCAAGGGCCTGGGATTCCCTACCGCCAACCTGGGAATCAACGGCAGGCACGCGCTTCCCCCCGACGGCGTCTACGCGACCTGGACCCATGTGGACGGATACAGCTATCCGTCCTTGACCAACATCGGTGCGAATCCCACCTTCGGCGAAAACAAACGAAGCATCGAGGTATTGCTGCTGGACTACGAGGGCAACCTGTACGGCCGTGAGCTCCAGGTCGACTTCGTGAGGCGGCTTCGTGACGAAAAGCGTTTTGACAGCGTTGACGAGCTGAAGAGGCAGATAGCCGTTGACGTCGAGCAGGGCAAGGCCATACTCAGTGCCGAACAACCGCCGGATGGCGGCATGACATAGGAGGAAGAGAGATGCAGAACCTTCGTATTCCGGGACCAACGCCGTGCCCTGACGAGGTGCTTCAGGCAATGACCAAACAGATGGTCAATCACCGGGGACCGGAGTTCTCCCAGATGCTGAGCAAGGTCACCGAGAACCTCAAGACCCTGTTCCAGACCAAGAACGACCTTTTCCTGCTGACGGGGTCAGGCACGGGCGGCCTGGAAGCAGCCGTGGTCAATACCCTTTCTCCGAGCGACCCCGTGCTGGCGGTGTCCATCGGTGTCTTTGGTGACCGGTTCACCTCCATCGCACAGCAGTACGGCGCCGAGGTGGTCCCGCTGAAGGTGGAATGGGGCCGGGCGGTAGACCCCGACGATGTTCGCCGTGCCCTGGACAAGGAGCCCCGCATCAAGGCGGTCCTGATCACCCACAACGAGACCTCCACCGGCGTCACCAATGACCTCGCCTCCGTGAGCAGAGTGGTGAGGGAGTTTGACAAGCTGCTCCTGGTGGACGCAATCAGCAGCCTCGGCTCCATCGACCTGCCGGTGGACGAGTGGGGGTGCGACGTCGCCGTCACCGGCTCTCAGAAGGGCTGGATGGTACCACCCGGCCTGGCCATGGTGAGTGTCAGCGAGAAAGCATGGCAGGCACACGCCGAAGCCAAGATGCCGCGATTCTACTGGGACTTCACGCGGGCCAAGACCTACCTGGGCAGGGGCCAGACCCCGTGGACGCCGGCGGTCTCGATCGTATACGCCATGGATACCGCGCTGGAGATGATGCTCGAGGAAGGGCTGGCCAACATCGTCGCCCGCCACGAGCACATCGGCAAGATGACTCGCGATGGCGTGAAGTCACTGGGGCTGTCCCTCTTCGCGGATGAGGACCACGCCTCCAACACAGTCACCGCCGTCAATGCGCCTGACGGCATGAACGCCAATGACCTGCGCAAGACGCTCCTGGCGGAGCACGACATTGTCCTCGGTGGTGGGCAGCAGCGACTTGATGGTATCATATTCCGTATCGGCCACCTGGGCCTGGTCACCGAAGAGGACATCCAGGCGGTGATATCGGCCCTGAGGCAGGCGCTGGCTAAGGCGGGCAAGGCATATGCCACCTAGGCTGGAGCCGGGAGAGCCGCTCCGGCGGAATGCTTCCGCCGGCCACTGGTAGAGGGGGTTCCTGATGCAGCAGAGCACAGAAAGCGGCACGAAGAGGGTACTGGTAGCCGACTCCATTGCCGATGAAGGGGTGCAAATCCTGCGAGGCATCGGAGAGGTGGACATCAAGACGGGTCTCAAGCCGGATGAGCTTGAGTCCATCATCAGTGGCTATCACGCGTTGGTGGTACGCAGCCAGACGCAGGTCACCGCCGACATAATAGACGCCGGCACCAGTCTGCAGGTAATCGGCCGGGCGGGAGTGGGCATTGACAACATAAACCTGGACCAGGCCACCCGGCGCGGGATCATCGTGGTGAATGCGCCCACCGGAAATACCATCTCGGCGGCTGAGCACACCATTGCCCTCATGCTCGCCCTGGCCCGCCACATCCCCCAGGCAAATGCTGCCCTCAAGGGCGGAGCGTGGCAGAGAAACAAGTTCATGGGTACCGAGGTGAAGGGCAAGACACTCGGTATCATCGGCCTGGGCAACGTCGGCTCGGAAGTGGCCCGGCGCGCCCGCGGGCTGGAGATGGCACTGATCGGCCATGACCCGTTTGTCTCCGAAGAGCGGGCCGCAAGCCTCCAGGTTAGATTGGTACCACTGAAGCAGTTGCTCAGTGATTCCGACTTCATCACGCTCCATTTGCCCCTCACTCCCCAGACCAGGGGCATGATTGGTCCCAAGGAGCTGGCCCTAGTCAAACCAAGTGTGCGGATCATCAACTGTGCCCGTGGCGGCCTTGTAGACGAGGAGCTGCTGGCCTCGGCGGTCCAGGACGGAAAGATCGCCGGGGCGGCGGTGGACGTGTTCGCGCGGGAGCCGGCTACCGAGAGTGTGCTCTTTGACAAGGATGAGGTTATCGTTACTCCCCACCTAGGGGCATCCACCACTGAAGCTCAGGCTATGGCTGCCAGGGACGTGGCTGAACAGGTAGTTGCGGTGCTCAGCGGTCAGCCCGCCCGCTATGCGGTCAACTTCCCGTTCGGCTCCGAGGAGACCATGGCGGCGCTCTCTCCCTACATGGACGCCGTCTCCGCCGCCGGCACCCTGATGCGACAGCTGCTGGAGGGGCAGGTGAACTCTATCCGCATCAGCTACGAAGGCGAGATCACCAGCTACGATACCAACGCCCTCAAGGCATCCGCCCTGGGCGGACTGCTGAGTGGTGTCAGCGAGGAACGCGTTACCCTGGTGAACGCCAACATGGTGGCCACCCAGCGCGGGATCACCGTGGTGGAAGAGAAGGAGTCCATCTGCCGCAACTACGCCAGCCTGGTTACCCTGAAAGCCACCACCAGCGGCGGGACCACCACAGTGGCGGTTACCGTGCTGAGAGACGAGCCACACATCGTGCGGGTGAACAACTACTGGACTGACATCGTGCCTTACGGCGGGTACTTCCTGTTCAGCGACCACCTGGACCGTCCCGGTCTCCTGGGTGCGGTGGGCAAGATAACCGGCGACGCGGACATAAACATAAGCTACATGTACGTGTCTCGCCTTAACCCACGGGGGAATGCGCTCATGATCCTTGCCCTGGACGAGCCCCTGCCGGAGGAGCAACTGCAGAAAATCCTGACCCTGCCGGATATACACACCGCCCGCCTGGTACGGTTATGAGCGCAGCCGGAGGAGCGGCTGCGGGACTGCCGTACTTCTTCGGCGAAGGTGGGACGGCCGCCTCAGGAACAGGAGGTGAAGAGACATGGCCTACGAAGGTTTGCTGCTGGAGAAGAACGATGGGGGAGTGGCCACGGTAACCCTGAACGTTCCCGACAAGCTCAACGCCATCACCCGGGAGGTATCGCAGAGCCTTCCCCTGGCGGCCGATGAGCTTGCCCGCGATGATGATGTCCGCGTGGTGATTGTCACCGGAGCCGGCCGGGGGTTCTGCTCGGGTGCGGACGTGTCCATGATGGCAGGGGGTGGCGTGGCCGCCAGTGGCGGCCCGCAGGTCTCACGCTATCAGCGTCTGCAGGTCACCGGCTGGCCTCACTGCGACGTCTTCCCCCACCTGGACAAGCCGGTAATCGCGGCCATCAACGGCCCCTGCGTGGGGGGTGGCCTTTCCCTGGCACTGAGCTGTGATATCCGCATAGCCTCAGAGAACGCCTTCTTCAGTGTCGCCCAGGTATCACGAGCCCTGGTACCTGACTTCGGCCTGACGTATTACCTTCCAATGGCGGTGGGTCTTTCAAGAGCGATGGAGCTGATGTTCACCGCCGAGCGCTTCACCGCCGCCGATGCCAAGGAATTCGGCATGGTGAGCCGGGTGGTAGCAACGGACGAGCTCATGAGCGCTGCTGGTGAGCTTGCCGGAAGGATTGCTGCCCAGCCGCCCGTATCGGTGAGCCTGGCCAAGAGAATGACCTGGCGCAGCATGTTTGACGGACTGGCGCGGCAGCTTGACCTGGAGACCTGGGCAACGCGGATAGCCGCCCAGACCGAGGACCACCAGGCCAGCGTACGAGCCTTCCTGAACAAGGAGCCTGCGCCCAAGTACAAGGGACGGTAGGTCATCTGTTAGCCGGACTTGCCGTTCACGTCGTGTCTGCCCGCTGCAAAGGTATCCGTCTCACGCCAGAAGGAGCGCGCCGCCATGGTCTACGAAGACCTGCTACTGGACAGGAGCGAGGGCATCGCCACCGTCACCCTGAACGCGCCGGACAAGATGAACGCTCTCACCGAGGGAATGCGCCGGAGCATCATCGGGCTTTCTGAAGAGCTGGCCGCCGATGACAGCATACGCGTGGTCATCGTCACCGGCGCCGGGCGTGGCTTCTGCTCCGGAGCAGACCTCAGTGGCGGCGCGATGACGCCCACCCGGCAACAGCGTATTGAGTTCCTGGGGCCCAACTACGGGGCAGGGGCATTCTTCGGCATTGATAAGCCGGTTATCGCCGCGGTAAACGGCGCCGCCGTCGGTGCCGGCTTCTCTCTGGCCCTGAGCATGGACATACGCATAGCCTCGGAGACAGCCCGGTTCGGGGCGGTATTCGTACTCCGGGGGCTGTCTCCGGACTGCGGAATCACCTACTGGCTGCCCCGCGTGGTAGGTAGCGCCAGAGCGATGGAGATGATGTTCACCGGGGAGATCATAGGGGCTGCCAAGGCCAGAGAGCTGGGTATCGTCAGCCGTGTAGTACCCGCAGAAGAGATCATGAGCGCCGCCCGGGACCTGGCCGAGCGGATCGCGGAGCAGCCGCAATGCTCGGTGGAGCTGAGCAAGCGCATGGTCTACAGCGGCCTGCGTGACGGCTGGGTACGCCAGATTGAGCTTGAGGCGGGCGCCAACCAAGCCTGCACGCGGACCGAGGACCACCGCGAGGCGGTGCGTGCCTTCTTCGAAAAACGTCCCCCGCCCAGGTTCAGGGGCAGGTAAGGGCCATCCTACCCGAACCGGTAGAAGACCAGCCCCACGGGGGTCTTGGGGTAGAAGTAGGTTGACTTGCGCGGCATTCTCTCGCCGCTGTCAGCCACTGCCTTGACCAGCTCCGGCTTCACCGGGCTCAGGAAGAAGGCCAGCTGGTACTCCCCATCCAGCACCCGATTTACCGCTTCCTGCCGGTCCTGGCAGTAGGCCACCCTGGCCTCGTCGCCCGCAGGGTCGATCTCCAGGAGCTTCTCCAGGATGACGTGGTCGGTGATGGTGACGTCCAGCTTCTCGAACAGGGGCGTGTGGAAGGTGGGCATCATGTGGGAGATATCGGCCAGGCTGCGCGGTCGCAGCACCAGGACCTCGTTGCTGGCAGCACTGAAACAGACTGGCCGTGCCTCGTCCGAAGCGGCCGTCAGCTCGTCCACGTACTGCCAGATGCCCGGACCGATGAAAGGGAGGCGCTCCACCTCGAAAAAGGCACCCAGCCTGTCACCGAGTCCCTGCAGCAGTGGTCTTGAGATGCCCCTGACCAGGCGGTGAGGCGCCAGGATGACCAGTCCGGAATCGGTGAAGTCCACCAGGGTCATCATCACGAAGTCGTAGGGCTTCTCCGCCGGGTCTCCGCCGGAATAGGCACGCCTCTCTCTCCGGTAGGTGAGGGCGCTGGTGTAGCGATGATGGCCATCGGCAATGTATAGGGGCTGTTCCGCCAGGCTGGCTGCTATCCGGTGGATAACCCCGGCATCGGTGACCGCCCAGACCTCGTGGCGCTCCCCGTCCAGTGTGCTGGTGCGCATTGTCGGGGGGCGGATTGCCTGGGCGGCAAGCAGGGAGGACACTTCCCGACGGGGGTCCGGGTACATGGACAGGACCGGGCTGGTATTGGCCTCGAGCGCCCATAGCAGATTGAGGCGGTCACGCCGGGGCCCGGCCAGGGTACCCTCGTGGGGGCGCACCACCATTGCGTCCCATTCCTCTAACCGTACCAGGGTGATAATGCCCCGCCGGCAGTGCTCCCTCTCGCGGTACTGAAAGTAGTGGTGATGCAGGTAGATGGCAGGGGTCGCGTCCGTCTCAAGAATCCCGTCCCGAAGCCACTGATTGAGAAACACCGCCGCCCGTGTATGCCGGTTGTCCGCCGGGGTGTCCTGGGGGAACTCGCGGCCATACTCGAGGCGCACGAAGTTGTGCTCGCTGCGGGCGTATAGCTCCTGCTGGAGCCGTGGCGAGATGATGTCGTAAGGCGGGCAGATCACTCTGGCGAGGTTGGCGATCACCGACTGGTTGTAGTGCAGACCTCGAAAGGGGCGAATCTCAGCCACGCTTTTTCCTGCCAGCTCTTCATACCCGGATTCGTCTCAGTCCAGTTTAGCGGGACGGCTGCTGCGGGTGCAAGCGAGGCTCATACCGGGTTAGTGCCAAGGATATATCGGTAGGGAGTGCAGAGCAAAGGAGACGACGCACCAATCCGGGGAGGCAGGCTGAGATTGCTTCGCTCGAAATCCTTTATGTCTACTGTAATGGACGCTGGAATACGTGAAAACGCTACTCAGATAGGAATGACGGAGGAGAAAGAGCGAAGCTCGGTCCAGAAGCAGCGCGTGGGTTCAACGGGCGTGGTGGACGGGTGACTACGGCCAAGCCTTAGCCCAGCAGGGAAGGTACGTCCTTGGCGTACTCGTCTATTTCCTTTAGCTTACTCTCTATCTGTCTCTGGCGTTTCTTGATGGTGGAGACCACACCGGCGGCCTCTTCGTAGTACCGGCGTATCTTCTCTACGTTCCTTAGCTCGGACAGGATCACTGAGACCTCGAGCGCTCCTCTGTCCCTTGGGTAGTCACCGTTCCTGATGATGGCATCCGGAGTCAGGCTCTTCAGGTATTCACCCAGTTCCTTTACGACACTGAGATTCATCTCTTTGCCGGGGGCGGCTACCAAATACAGGGCCCTGGTGGCATCCTGGGGATCACACTTGAAGGACAGCTCGCTGATGGCTTCGTCCATGGCCTCGATACCACGGTTGGTCTCGGTGCTCTTGTCGCGGAAATTGCGGTTGGTCTTGAAAGGAAATCTTATGGACGGCAGGGGTGACTTGCCGTAGCCGATGACACTCCACCCGGCGATGCTCTGGATGATGTCGCCGGCATCAAGCAGCCTGGCACCGACATACTTGGATTTCTTTTCCTCGCCGGCACAGAGGAGATTGAAGAACGGCTCCACGATGAGGCTATTAATCTGTTCCAGGTTGTTTCTGAGGGAGGCGTTCTTCCTGACATACCTCTGGTTGTCCACCAGAAACACGGCGTCAGCGACACTGCTAGCGGACTTGATGCAGGTTGCCGCGTTGTATATGGTCCTCTCCTCGGTACGCTCTTCGTGCTCAAAGGGGAGGATGACGAGGTTGTAGATGGGCTTGTCTACGTAGCGCTCCTTGATGATCTGGGTCATGATGGAGATTGCTCCCGAGCCGGTGCCGCCGGCGGCGCCGGCGACGAGGAGGAAGGCATCCGACTCGAAGAACCGCGGGGTGCCGCGGATAGCATCGATGACCTTGTCAGCATCTTCCTTGGCGATCTCAGCGCCGAGCTCGTTGATCTTACCCACTCCGTGGCCGCCAGACTTGCGGCCGCCGATGAGGATCCGGTGGTGGTAGTCTGGTTTGATGTAGGACAGACCACTCAAGTCAGCAAGGTCTGTGTTGACGGCGAAGGAGCCGGTGACTATCTCAATCCTGCGCTGAGCACGCGCCCGCCGGTTAAGCCGGGCGAACCCGTCAGCGATGTTTGACCCGCACTGGCCAAACCCGATAACCAGTAACTTCACCTTACCACCTCAGTTCATAGCCCCACGTTGCCGCCATTTTACCCTTACCCATACTTATTGTCAAACGCGGACGTGCCAGTGAACGCGCAGTGAGGCTGCGAAAAGGCGCTTTCGGCTCGTCCGGCAGGACCCCACCGGGCAGGCCGAAAGGGCCTTACCAGACTGCCGTTTCCGGGCGTATGACTAGAGACCCTTACCGGCAACGAAGGCGGCAAGGTCAGCCAGGCGGCAGCTGTAGCCCCACTCGTTGTCATACCAGGCCAGGACTTTGGTCATGTGACCGCCGATTACCATGGTGCTGGGGGCATCGACGATGGAGCTTGCCGGATTCCCCTTGAAGTCGGTGCTCACGAGAGGCTCCTCGCAGTACTCCAGTATGCCCTTGAGGGGGCCTTCGGCGGCCTGACGGAAGGCCTGGTTGACCTGCTCGATGGTGACCCCGGTATCCAGCTCGGCAACAAGGTCAATGACGGACACAGTGGCGACGGGTACGCGAAAGGCGAGGCCGTCCAGTCGCCCCTCCAGCTCCGGCAGGACACGGCCCAAGGCACGGGCAGCACCGGTGGTGGTGGGGATGATGTTCAGGGCAGCGGCACGGGCACGCCGCAGGTCACGGTGAACCACGTCCATGACCTGCTGGTCATTGGTGTAGGCATGGATGGTGGACATCAGGCCCCGGTTCAGCCCAAAGGAGTCGTGCAGCACCTTGACCACGGGGGCGAGGCCGTTCGTGGTACAGGAGGCATTAGATATGACGTGATGCCTGGCAGGGTCATACCGGTCTTCGTTTACCCCCAGGACCACGGTGAAGTCATCATTTCTTGCCGGGGCTGATATGATTACCTTCTTGACGCTTTCCCCGAGGTGAGCGGCAGCCTGGGTGGCATCGGTGAAGGCGCCGGTGGACTCAATCACGATATCCACACTGAAGTCCTTCCAGGGGATGGCGGCAGGGTCACGGTGGCTAAGTGTGGGTATCTGGCGTCCGTCCACCAGGATGGATCTGCCGTCAGGGCCAGGTTCGCAGGGGAAGTGACCGTAGTTCGTGTCCCACTTCAGGAGGTGGACGTTCGTGTTTGTATCGGCGAGGTCATTGACGGCGACCACCTCCAGCTTGCCGGCATGGTACCTGTGGATGGTACGGAGTGTAAGCCTGCCGATTCTGCCGAAACCGTTGATCCCGATCCTGGTGACCATATTCTACCTCCTGAGCCGGGTATACCTGTCCAATGATAGCAGGAAGGCCAGCCGGGAGGCCACTCGCGATTGGCCCGGTGGGGCAGGTATGGCAGGGGTTCAGATTCGGCGGTAGAGGGTGAGGCCGTTCCGGCTGGTGCGGGAGACGCGGTCATCGGCGCGCATGGCCTCCAGGTGGGCCAGGGCCTCCGAGAGCGCCATTCTACGGTCGGGCGGGGCAAGGTCATCAAAACGGACGCCACCGAGCTCGGGCATCCAGGTGATGAGGCCGGCAACCTGGAATGCGGTCTTCGGTTCGCGGTCGAGGGCGGCCAGTATCTCGCCGTTCCTGAACTCGTGGTGCTCTATGATCTGGTCAATCCTTGCGGGCAAATCGTCTATAAGATGCTCGTGTGCGGGCAGGGCGAGGGCAACATCCAGCCGTCTGACCTTCCTCAGGGAGGTAAGAAAGTCGGCCAGGGGGTTGTTCTCGGCCAGGGGCTGCAGACTGACATTGGGGGTGATGACCGCAAGGACATGGTCGCCGGCAAACAGGAGCCTGCGCTCCGGCTCGTAAAAGCATACATGACCGGGTGAGTGGCCGGGAGTCCAGACAACCCGGAGGCGGAGATCACCGGCGGGGATGATGTCACCATCACTGAAGATTGTATCAGGCAAGACGGAGGTGCCGGTGCGGCGCATGGCCGCGAACATGCGGGCCGCGGGGAGATCACTATCCGGAACGCCGTTGCTCCGGTACCATTCCTCTACCCGGCGCAGGTGGTCGTCCGGGTCTGAGCGAGGCGGGGTGAGGAGGTCGCGATCACGCTCGTGGAGGGCCACGGTGGCGCCGGAGAGATCTCGCAGACGACCAGCAAGCCCATAGTGGTCGTGGTGGGCATGGGTCACCAGTATCTGCGCGATGTCCTGGATAGCCACGCCTATACCGGCAAGCTGGTCGCGGAGAGAAACGAAGGCCTGGGGGCTGTTCCAGCCGGCGTCGATGAGGGTGTAACCGCCACCGCCAGGGACAAGGTAGACGTTGGTGTTTTCCAGGGGATTATTGGGTATGGGGACCTTGAGCTGGTGGATGCCCGGTACCGGCTCAGGCATGCCTCTACTGTCCCCCACGGAAGCGGAAAGCTTCTATTCCGGTGAAGCGGGCTTCCGCACCCAGCTCCTCCTCTATGCGCAGGAGGCGGTTATACTTGGCGGTACGCTCCGAGCGGCAGGGGGCACCGGACTTGATGAGACCGGTGTTCAGGCCGACCGCGAGGTCGGCGATGGTGGTATCCTCGGTCTCGCCGGAGCGGTGGCTGACCACTGCCTTCCAGCCGGCCTGATGTGCCATGCGCACGGCGGCGATCGTCTCGGTGAGGGTGCCGATCTGGTTGGGCTTTATGAGGACTGCGTTGGAGGCGGCGGTGTCAATGCCACGGCGGAGACGCTCCACGTTGGTGACGTAGAGGTCATCACCAACCAGGGCAATCCGGTCACCCAGCTGCCGGGTCATGAGCTGCCATCCTTCCCAGTCGTCCTCTGCCATGCCGTCTTCGATGCTGATGATGGGGTAGTCAGCTACCCACCCGGCATAGTAGTCCACCATCTCGGCGCTGCTCAGAGAGAGGCCTTCCCGGCCGAGGACATAGCGGCCATCCTTGTAGAACTCGCTCGAGGCAGGATCAAGGGCGATGAAGCAGTGCCTGCCGGGCTGGTATCCTGCCTTCTCGATGGCAGCCAGGACCGCCTCCACGGCAGCGCTGTTCGAAGGGAGACTGGGGGCGAAGCCTCCCTCGTCACCGACGTTGGTGTTGAGGCCCCGGTCTTTGAGCACCTGCTTGAGGGCGTGGTAGACCTCGGTGCCGATTCTCAGGGCTTCACCGAGGCTGTTGGCACCGGCGGGTACGACCATGAACTCCTGGAGGTCGGTGGAGTCAGCGGCGTGCTTGCCCCCGTTGAGGATGTTAAGCATCGGGGCGGGTAGGGTAGTGGCCTGCGGGCCTCCCAGGTAGCGGTACAGGGGCATGCCGAGGGAGCGAGCGACAGCATGGGCAACCGCCAGGGACACCCCCAAGATAGCGTTGGCACCCAGCCGGGACTTGTCGGGAGTACCGTCAAGCTGAACAAGCCTGGCGTCAATGGCCGCCTGGTCAGTAGCCGGAGCATTGGCAAGAGCGGCGGCAATCTCCCCGTTGACGTTGCTGACCGCCTTGAGTACGCCCAGCCCGCCGAAGCGGGCTGAGTCGCCGTCCCGAAGCTCCAGGGCCTCGTGCTTGCCCGTACTTGCTCCGGACGGTACGACTGCCTCGCCGGGGGCGCCGTCGGAGAGGCGCACCTCCACGTGTAGGGTGGGATTGCCACGGGAATCGAGCACCTCTCGGGCGCTCATGCTGCTTATGGTGGCCATGGTACTCCTGCCGGGGCGCAACGGAATGGTATCAGAACGGCCCGCCGGATCTGAGCCACGCCGATGGGCCTCCTTCCTGGGCCGATAGCAGTACATAAATTATACCACCAGACTCTGGATTGGACAAAGCCCGGTGCGAAGCGACAAAATGGCGTTGATTTGACTAGAACATCTGTACTATCATTGGGGTATCGTTTGAGGTACCCCGTCAGATTGGCTGATGCCTCAGTTCAGTAGGTTGCGATACGACCACGGAGTTGCGCTGATGAGTGAAGCTGAACTGGACCTGCCCCCTGAGTACTGCCACTACCAGGATTCCGGATGCGAGTTTTCTGATTCGTGTCTGAACTGCCCGCTGCCGGTGTGTGTTTATGATCAGCCGGGCGGCAAACGGAGTCTGCAGAAAAGGCAGCGTGCCCACGAGATGGCCCGGCTCTTTGCTGACGAGGGCAAAGGAACCAGCGAGATCGCGCGCATCTTCAATGTAAGCCAGCGGACGGTGCAGAGGTGGCTCAGGGCCTACTCTGCCATCACCGCCGAGGAAGAGGTGCCTGGAGATGACTGATGAATGGAGCCCTGCTGAGCTTGCGCAACTGGACGGAGACAGGCTGAGGGACTACCGGCAGCGGCTGGAGTTCTACCAGGGAGAGCAATGGCAGGGGAGACAGAGGTGGGGTGAGCGGCGCCTTACCTTCAACTACGCCAGGGTGGTGATCGATAAGGTCACGTCCTACCTCATGTCCGGCATGGACTTCGCGGTTGACGCGGCGGACAATTCCGACGACGTGCGCATCAGGGCGCAGAAGGCGGAGGACGCGCTGCGCGAGGTGCACCAAGCCAACCACGTCCAGCAGCTCGACTACGAGACCGAGTGTGACTGCGCCATCCTTGGTGATGCCTGCTACAAGGTCACCTGGGACCAGGATGCCGGCGGCGTTCGGGTGACCGCGCCGGATGTGCAGGGCCTGTATGCGTGGCGGGCAGGGGACGACCGTACGCGGGTCTGGCGGGTGGCCTCGCGGTACACACTCGGCCCGGACGAGGCCCATGCACTGTACGGACTGAGGCCGCCGGGCAGAGAAGTGGCGGTCACCGAGCTGTGGACCGCGGAAGAGCTGGAGCTCTGGCTGGATGATGTCCAGGCAGAGAAGAAACCCAATCCCTACGGCTTCATTCCCTTCGTCATCTTTCCCAACCTGAGAGAGCCCAAGAAGTTCTGGGGAGCCTCTGACCTCCTGCAGGTAGTGGAGCCGCAGCGGGAGATCAACCGGGCGATGTCCCAGCTTTCACGGATACTGGAGCTATCCGGCAACCCAATCGCTGTCCTGGAGAACGTGGAGGAGTCACAGGATATCGCTGTGAAACCGGGGGCGGTGTGGAATATACCCGAGGACGCCAAGGCCTATCTGCTTGACCTGCTCCAGGGAGGCGGTTTGAGGCTACACATAGACTACATCAACCTGCTCTACAGAACACTGCATGACCTGGCCGAGTCTCCCCGAGCCGCTTTCGGGGGAACGGACCGCGACCTCTCCGGGGTAGCTCTGGAGATTGACCTCCAACCTCTGCTGCAGAAGGTAAGGCGGAAGCGCACCATCAGGACCGCCGCCTACAACCAGAGGAGCCGGATGATACTGAGGCTTCTGGAGGAATACCGGGGCGATGACTTCGGTGGATGCCGCCCCAGGGTGGTCTGGGGCCCCTTGCTGCCGCGGGACGCGGACAAGTCCGTGGCCAACGAGCAGGTTCTCGTGCAGAGCGGCATCCACTCGCGCCGCCGCGCCATGGACGAGCTCGGCGTGACCGATCCGGAGGCTGAGTTCCGGCGGTGGCTTGAGGAACGTGCGGCCATTCTCCAGATGAACCAGGACCTCAACCGCAGACCATCCCGGGGCCGGGTGAGTGAGGGTGATGCGCTGTCCCGAGGAGAGGTCACTGAGGACTGATGTCAGGAGGTGAGTGCTGTTGGACCAAGCAATGCTGGAAGGGGATGCGCGGGAACGCGCTCCCGAGGACGAGGAAAGGACCGGCCAGTTCGACGGGGCTACTGAGGCCGTCCAGCCTCAGCAAGAGACAGGATATCCCGCTGCTTCGGCAGACGGTAACGAGAACGAGCTGGCCCGCGCTGGTACGCGTATCGCCGAGCTGGAAGGGGCGGTTGCCGACAGGGATGCGGAGATCAGCTCCCTGAGGCAGCAGACTGCCGGGCTGGAGACGCTGCTGGAGGAAGCCCGTGGCTCGCTGGCGGAGACAGTGTCCAGGTACCGTGATGCTGTGGTGAGGATGAACCCCGAAGTCCCCGGGGAACTCGTCACCGGGGACAGCATAGAGTCAGTGGACAGCTCTCTGGAGCAGGCGAGGAGCCTGGTGGGCAAGGTCAGAGAGGGACTTGAGAAAGAAGTCTCCCGGGCCAGGGTACCTGCCGGGGCGCCGGAGAGGCGGACTCCGGACCTGTTCACTCTCTCGCCTCGCGAGAAGATTCGGTACGGAATAGAAAGCACAAGATAGACGGTAGACCACCTGGGCGGCGCAGTCCGGGGTCTACCCTAAAGGAGGCACAACATGGCACTGACACTGGCGGAAGCCGCCAAGCTCTCCAATGACATGCTGCTCCAGGGCGTGGTGGAGACCATCGTCAAGGAGTCACCCGTCCTGCAAAGGCTGCCTTTCGTGGAGATCGTCGGCAACGGGCTGACCTACAACCAGGAGAAGACCCTCCCCTCGATCGACTTCTACGATGTCGGTGATACCTGGGCGGAGTCCACTCCCACCTTTGAGCAGGTGACCGCCAACCTGAAGATCATGGGGGGCGACGCCGACGTGGACAACTTCCTCAAAGCGACCCGCTCCAATATCCAGGACCTGGAGGCGGCAGTAGTGGAGCTGAAGGCGAAGGCCCTGAAGGACAAGTTCGAGGAGACCTTCATCTACGGCGATGCCACCACCAATCCCAAGCAGTTCAACGGCCTGAGGATGCTGATTGACACCGAGATCTCCGGCTCCCAGGTTATCGCCGCCGGGGCCACCGGGGCTACCCTTACCCTGTCCATGCTGGACGAGCTGATTGATGCGGTCAAAGGCGGCAAGCCGGACATGCTCCTGATGAGCCGCCGCTCGCGCCGCAAGATCAATGCCCTTGTACGGGCGTCAGGGAGCATGATGGAGACAGACCGTGACCGGTGGGGGAACTTCGTCCAGTACTGGGACGGTATTCCCATCGGGGTGGACGACTGGATACTGGATACCCATGTCGTCAGCGGGAGTGTCGAGACCAGCACTACCGGGGGTGATTGCTCCACCATCTACGCCGTTCAAAGCGGCGAGGGCGGCCTGTGCGGCCTGACCGCACCGGGCCATCTTACGGTGGAGCCGATCGGCTCCCTGGAGACCAAGGACGCCACCCGGAACAGGATCAAGTGGTACGTGTCACTGGCGCTGTTCAGTTCGGTGAAGGCAGCAGCGCTGATAGGGGTCCAGGACTAGAACGGACAGGCGAGCCCGGGCACTAAGCACCATCACGCGTGACGCTGAGGCCCGGGGTTCAGTCAAGGAGGTTGAGATGGCTTTCTCAGACCCAGGAACAGGACGAGTGGTGGTTGACTCCGGCCGGGGGACCGAGCCGGGGAAGGTGACACTCGCCGAGGACTGCAAGTGTGGTGACGTCCTCGGCTACAGCAGCGGCTGGAAGCGCGCCCTGGCCACCACCGGCTCGGTGATACCGGGTAGAGTGATCGCCCTCACCGATGGCAAGAGTGGCGGGGAGGTGCCGGTGTCCGCGAGCCCGGTGATTGGCGGCTATGCGGAGGCAACCACGGGTGGCTATGTCTACGTGGCCGAGGATACGGACAACGGCCGGGTCACCCAGACGGCCCCTACCACCGGCGGCGATGCCAATACCGTCATCGGCATCGCCCTTTCTGCCACCGAGGTGATGTTCTTCCTGAACAGCCGCGCGGACAGCACCGCATAGCGTCTTGAAGGGCGCTGGTGAAATGGCAGGGGGCCGGGGAGGTGGTTCCCCGCCCCCTGCTCCAACAGGAGGAGGCTGACATGGCACCTACAGTAGTGGAGCATACGGAGCACCCCTTTGCGCGGGGCAACCTTACTTCCGACGGCGTTCAGTGGTCCGCGGAGAAGGATACCGCTGCAGCCGATACCGACGTGGTGGTGGAAGCGGTCACCATCAGACCACCGGCCCTCGGGGAGGTGATCGAGGTGGAGTTCGGCCTGACGGCCGCCTTTCGCGCGGTCTCATCCGGCACTGCGGACCTCATCTACAAGTGGCAGGCCAGGAACAAGGGCGGCACCTGGGTTGACCTGCACGGTGCCGTCACCAAGTCCAACATCGGTACCACCTACGTGGAGGAGACGCGCAGCGGTCGGTTTCCCACCCAGTCCAACTTTGACACCCCGCCCTTCGAGGTGAGGCTCATATTCCAGTGCAACGAGGCCGACCAGGGCCGGGCGAGGACCAAGAACTCCAGCTACGTCAGGGTGAAGTATGCGGGCTCGTGAGGTGGAACCATGAGGGCGGTAGCAGACAAGCACTCAATCGTCTTCAACCCACCCGGGCCGGATACGGTGCTGTTCCTGCCCGGGCTGCCTGGCAGCAGCGCCAGGAGCTATGACCGCAGTGCCTACGGAAATACCGCCACCATCACCGGGGCCGTCTGGAAGTGCCTGCCGGGGCAGCTCTGGTACCTTGACTACGACGGTAACGACGACCGGCTGACGATAGCGGACGCCGCCTGCCTGGACATACCCGGTGCCTTCACGATCCTGCTCTGGCTGCGGCCCGACAGCACGCAGTCCGGTACCGGCGCCATGGTGGCGGCGAAGTGCGCTGCAACTCTGCGGGGATGGTACATTCAGGCCTCCAACGCAGACGTGGTCAGGTTCTACGTCACCTCCGACGATGGAGGCTCCGCCTACGCCTATCGTGACGGCCAGACCGGTATCCGCGACGACCTCTGGCACATGGTCGCCTGCGTGTTCAAGCCCGGCTCCAGGCAGGACGTGTACGTGGATGGAGTGCTCGACAACGGCTCCCTGACCGGCACTGTACAGGCGGCGGCCAACCTGACCTCCAACCCGGTCACCTTCGGGGACTGGGCCGATGCTGACATTCCGTTCGACGGCGGCATTGCCCTCCCGAGGCTGGTCAACCGGGCGCTGGTCGCGCTGGAGGTACGCAACATCTACGACCGGGAGAAAGGCGTTTTCGGAGTGTGCTAGACATGAAGTACAGAGTAAGGCTGGATATCAGTTTCCCTGACGAGGCCAGTGCGCGGCGGCTCGTCGACCTGGCTGAAGAGCTACAGGGTGCGGCGGTGAGCATAAACGAGGGGAAGCCCAACGAGGAGATCTCCTTCTACGACCTTGAGATGTGCGGGCACGACGAGGGACTGCCCTGCACCCGGTTGGAGCGGGTGGAGATCAGGAGCAACCAGTAGGGATACAGGGGGGCGACAGAGATGAACCTGGCAGATATGCGCGCTCTTGTCCGGCGGGACCTTCACGACGAGGACTCAGACAGCTACCGCTGGACCAATGACGAGATGGACCGGCACATCTCCCATGCGGTCAAGGACTTCTCAGAAGCAGCGCCGGACGAGCAGAAGGCCACCAAGGCGACTACGTCCGGCTCGCGGGAGATAGACATCTCCAGTATAACCGACCGCGTCATGGTGCAGGCGGTGGAGTACCCGGTGGGCCAGTTTCCGCCGAGGTACCAGCGTTTCGCCCTCTGGGGCAACACGTTGACCCTGCTTGGGCCGGAGGTGCCTGACGGGTCCAATGCCTACGTGTACTACGGCAAGCTGCACACGCTCGGTGAGAGCACTTCCACCATCCCTGGGCGGCACGAAGACCTGGTGGCTGCTGGCGCCTGCGGATACGCTGCTCTCGAGTCGGCGGTGTATGCCATCAACCGGGTGAACGTGGGCGGGATTTCTACCCCGGAAGAGCTCCTGGCCTGGGGGCGAGAGAGGCTCGGATTCTTCCGGCGGGAGCTGAGAAGGCTAGGCAGGAGAAACCGCGTGCGGGTGCGGTCCCTGTACCCGCCCTACTCCCCGTCTGTATCCAGGTCCACCGACTGCGGTCCGTAGGCCCCCCGCTGAGACGGGGCCGGGGCCGGGCAAATGACAGGTATGCCAGAGCAATGGCACAGGCCACGATGCGATTCCACCGGCATTTGAGGTGATTGGATGAGAGAGCTGACCGGCACCCTCGCTGCTGCCCAGAAGGCGGCCAGCCGCGTCCCCTACGTGAATCTGAAGGCCGCCGCAAGGATTTCCGGGGTGGTGCGGCTGGACTGGGACCGGCTCTACACCGGCGGTGAAGACGACTATTTCCATGCGCTCACCATGCCCGGCGACGGCTCACTGGTGCGTACCCGCATAACCCTGCCGGGTGACTCCCGCAAGCTCTACCGGCAGCGGGTATCAGATCCCGGCCCGGAGTCTGATTTCAGCTCCTGGATCTACACGGGACAGTACAACTGCGTGGTTGTCGCGGCGGCCTCGCAGGGGGCCGAGGTCTCCATCTTCTGGATAAACTCCAGCCGCCAGATAAGACGTATCAAGAGCACCGACAACGGGGCCAGCTGGGGAAGCCCTGAGCTGATTGACTACTCCCCCACGACCGCTATCAACGGCCTGGCGGCCGCCTACAAGCCCAGCGGAGACCTGGCCGTCTTCTTCGCGGACGGCTCCACCCTCTACGTCAAGAAGCACGCCGGCGGTGGCTGGCAGTCCAAGACCGCCTGGGACAAAAGCACCGGCGAGCTCTCCGGGGTAGCCGTGGTCTACGGTTCGGACTGGGACCTGCTGGTTACCGGCCAGGACGCGGACGGCAACTACCGGCTATGGTCGGTAGTTTACGGCAATGGCGGGGAGGTCTCCAGCGGGTCCTGGTCTACCCTCAAGGAGCTGGCTTCGGCCCCCTCGGGCGGGGACTACCAGTATGCCAGTCCCTTCCTGGACCGGCCGGATACCTTTCGCTGCTTCCAGGTGGAGCAGTTCGCCGGAAGCCAGTCCTACAACCGTCCTTTCTGGTCTCATGCTGTGCCTGACACCGGCTTCACGGAAGGCCTGTGGCACGAGCCCGTCCCCTTCAACCTCTCCTCCGAGTACGGCCTGGCCATTGCCCACCACGGCGACTACTGCTGGATGTCAAACCCGGCAGGCGTCTGGCGTGCCGTGCTGGCGGAGCAGAGCCTTGACCTGACCGCGGACATCATACTCCTGCGGCAGGAGGCCGGGCCGTGGAACGGGAGCCTGACGGCTGAGCTGAGAAACGACCAGAGCCAGTACGCCTCCCCGGGCACGGGCTCTCTGTCCGTCCTCAGCCCCGGGGCGGAGCTGAGACTGGGGCTGGGCTGCACCACGCCCGAAGGCAATGAGATCATCAGCGGACTCTCGTTCCTGCTGGAGGCCTTCGAGCACACCAGCCGCGGCGGCGATGCCCGTCTGCGGTTGCACGCCCAGGATGCCTGGCAGGTAGTCGGCAGATGGCGCGCCCGGCACCAGTTCCGCTGGAACAAGGACTCGGACGAGATGAGCGTCAGGGATATCCTGGCCTTCGTCCTTTCGCGGGTGGGAATCAAGCTTGAGGCGAAGTCACAGTCGTCGGTAATGACCGGCTACTACCCTGACTTCACCATCCATCCCGGCAATGACGGCATCGGGGTGGTCAGGAGACTGCTGTCCTTTGTGCCGGACGTGCTCTTCGTCGAAGGGGGCAAGGCCTTTGTCATCAATCCCCTCTCCACTGACAATCCGGTCTACTCCTACGGGAACGAGCACGTCGTGCTAGAGGGGGCCTACTGGAGAGGAGCGTGGCAGATGAACCGGGTCCAGGTGGAAGGGTACGACCCGGCCGCGGAAGAGCCCATAATCGTTGATTCCTTCGAGTGGGACCAGATCACGCGTTTCCATGACCGGCTCCTCCAGGTGGAGGACAGAAACCTGGGTAGCGTGGCCGAGGCGGGGGACCGGGGCGAGGCCTACCTGAGAGAGGCGGAGATGAAGTCTGCCGCCGGGGCTATCAGGGTACCGGTGAACTGCGGCCAGCAGCTCTACGACGTTGTAGACATAACGGATGCGAGGGCGGGCCTGGAATCGGAGAGGATGAGGGTGGTCGGCATTGACCTGGTATACCATCCTTCCCGGGGGGATTATGAGCAGCGGCTCTCACTTGGAGCGGCATAACGCGGCGGCAGAACGGAGCACCGTACGCGGGAATTGATGGAGTGACAGCATGGGGCTACGTAAGGCGATACTGAGGAGCTTTGATTCCGGCAGCTACACCGCCACCGTGCAGCTTGTCGGCAGCCACAAGGTCTACCTGGAGGGCGTCCCCGTAGCCCGAAACATGCCCGCCGGCGAGATGGCCGTGGGCAGGAAGGTGGCGGTGGTGTTCTTTGACGCCCACAACGCCAGGGAGGCAGTGGTCGCGGCTGTCTACACCTAGCCCCGGGCGACGCACAGGCCTACCGGTTCCAGCCCTTCTGGCCGCATAGCGGGCTTGCGTGCCCACAGCCGCCCTATCGCTGGTGGCCGCGGCTCTCCTGTGTTCATGAAACGTTTAGAAATGCGCCCCGGATGTTTACCGCCTGTTTAGACTCCCGCGCCTAAGCTGTAGCCAGGAGACCGGGCCCGTGGATGCCTGTCCACTGGCCCCGGGACTCTGATTCCGGCGCGGGAGGTGCCTGTGAGAAAGAGATGGACTACACTCCTGATCTCGTTACTGGGTATGTCACTGGTCGGCCTTAGTATGGTTTCCTACGCCCATGCGGATATCGACCACGGCGGGGCGGCGGCACTGCCGCAGACATCAGAGCACGTGAGCACCTCGGTCACGGGAGCGGCGGAGTCAGGCGGGGCCCCGCCGGCGGGGAGTCTCTCCAGTATTGTCGCTCCGCCTGCCCATGCCGGCGACCTGCCGCCGCTTGTCTATGTGGTGGGCAACCGAGATATAGTCCTGGAACGGCCCACGGCCGGGGCCAGAGTGCCCGCCGAGCACCCCGTGGCGGACCAGCCGTCCTCTAGCTCTCCCGCCACGGGCGCTGTGACCCTCTGCGCCACCGTCGCATCGGCCCGCCGGATCGTGGTCGACGAAAACGACCGGGTTATCGAGGTATGGAGCAACACCACCGGTCTGAAGCGGGGCTACTACTCCCTGAGCGTGCACGAGGGATCGGCACTGGGACCTGAGCACCCGCTCACGCAAGGGATTCTGGAGCAGTATAACCTGCTTCTTGGCACGTGTGATTGGGAGATAGCGGGAAGGGTCTACTAGGTACACCGCCCGCACGAGCGTAGCGCCCGCAGTACGCGGCCTGGTAGCCGTGCTTCTCCCTGGAAAGAAGAGGGCCCCGGCAGAGTGCCGGGGCCCTGTCACGTTCCCTCTGCCCGGGGCTACAGACCGGGCGGCCTGTCCTCTTCGAACCCCCGGCGCGGCTCTTCCCCGGCCTCTTCGGTGGCGGTCTCGTCGGGAGGCACTTCCCGATCCGGTTCGGCCTGGTCTTCGGCAGGCTCCTCTACTTCTCCCTCGGGCACCTCTTCCGCTTCTTCCTCGTCTTCAGGAGGCTCCTCTATTTCTCCCTCGGGTACCTCTTCCGCTTCTTCTTCCTCCACAGGTGGCTCGGCCTCGGGAGGAGCTTCCTCCTCCGGTACTGGCGTCCTCTCCTCTTCTTCCTCCGGCACGGCTGCCCCTTCCTCCGGCGCCGGGGCCTCGCCTTCCGGGACCTCGGCAGTGGTCTCGGCATGTCTTCTGCGCCAGAAGAACGCCACCACCGCCATCACCAGTACCCCGGCTACCAGCCACCAGAACAGGCTGATACCGGCGGGCGTAGGAGCACGTATGCCGAAAGGCTGCGTCAGTACCCTGGGCATGGCACCCGGTGCCGCGGGCGCCCCCGGCACCACTGATAGCTCCTGCAGGGAACTCTCGATGTAGAACTCACCCTTCACGTTTATGTCAAGCTTGAACCTGTAGGTACCCTCCCGCCAGCCCGCCGCGGGAACATAGGTGCCGCTACCACCGGTCCGTCCTACTTCCAGGCGGCCCATGGTTACCAGGGTGACTTCTTCCAGCGGCTTGCCGTCCAGAAACACCCGCAGGACGACGCCAACATCCTCCAGCGGACCGGCAAGGTTATTGACGGTATACACCAGGCGCACGAAGCTGAGTACACCCGTGTCCGGAGAGTAGTTCGGCTCGATGCCAAACTGCTCGATATAGGCCGTTTTCACCGAGAAGTCCAGCTCTTTGGTCTCGCCGGCGGCGACATCGAACTCCTCTTCTCCCAGCTTTCTGCCAGCCACGTAGACCACCATGCGGTACGTCCCCGGCGCTACCGTCACATCCATGATACCCGTCTCGGACAGGCTCACTTCGTTCAGCTTCTCGCCGATGACCTTGAAAAACCTGAGCTGGGCTTGGATTGGCTGCCCGTCAGTGGTAAAGACGCGGGCCCTGACCCTCGAGGCGACACCGGTAACCACCAGGCTTGCCTTCTGGGCGCTGGCGGTAGCCAGCCTCGCCCCGGTGCCGGTGGTCACTCCGGTAGCGGAGCTCTCCGCAGTGATAGTAAGGTCGTACGTGCCCGGGGCAGCGTCCTCGGTGACCCCGACGGTGACGTACAGCTTGCGCTGCCCGCCGGGAGGTATAACGAACTCGGTCTCGTCAAGGGCGATCTCCACCCCGAAGGGAGCGTCAACCAGCATCCTGACATTCATGTCCTCGTCACCATGATTGAAGACCACCACGTAGATGCTGGGGTTGCCTATCTCCGTTCCCTGGGGAAGCTCGTACTCCTGGAGATGAAAGGTCCCCGCGAGCGCTATCCCATCGTCTGCCAGCGCCGCCGGGCCAGTCAGGAGGGGCGTCAGGATGGAGGAGAGCAGAAGGAGGCCGGAAACCAGCCTCCTTCTGCCGCTACCTTCAAGCCGGTTCAAGATCGACTCTCACGCCTAGTTGGTTACGGTGAAGGTCATCGTGCCGGAGTAGGTTACCTCGTAGATGCCGCTCAGGGAGAAGCTCAGGCCCATATACATGTCGGCATCAGCGGTCCCCTCAGGGGTATTGGGGGCGGTAGTAACCCGGGGCATTGTCGCGTAACCGGCTACGGTCACGTTGGTATCTTCCACCGCCTGGGGGGTCTTGGGCTGTCCGGGATTGCCCTGCTCTTCATCATCGAGGAAGAGGTTGAACTTGCCGCTACCGCCGGGAACGCCTGTGCCCTCGGCCAGGGTGATGTCCGGGTAGGAGCCGTTTGTCCACTTCTTGTCTGACTTGACCGCCAGGGCGTACTGGGCGTTGGTGGTTGTCTTCACAGTCAGGTAGGTGGATGCCGGGTCTGTGACGTAGCCCGTCCCACCCGGCGATATGCCGTTCACCGGGTCGCCCAGGGTAACCGTGCCCTGGCTGAAGCTGACCGCCGCGTAAGCGGCCATGGTGGAGCCGGTGGCCCACGCTCCGGAAGCGCCTGCGGGGTTCTCATCGTACACCTTGGCTGAGCAGAACCAGTCCTGTGAGGCAGTCTGCTGGGCGAGGTACCCGGGCTTGAACTTCAGGTACCAGGTCCCGGTGGTAGCACTGAAATCACTCGGCTCTATGCAGTCGCCGGTGACAATCTCCCATGTGGTGCTGGCCCCGCCGTTCTCCATGGACCAGGTGGACGGTGAACCCTTGGTCCACTTGAAGATGGCGTTCTGGTCAGCGTCCCAGCTCGCGCCCTGCGAGGTGTGGTAGACGTAGAAATCGATTGACTGGATGTCATTGACGGTGTTTATGTCGCCGGCCTCCACCTTGATCCGGTAGGGATTGCCGGGCGTCATCGCTATGACCTCGTTGTCAGTGCCGTCTTCCACCAGTGTCACAGAGGTGATCGTGGGCAGGGTGTTGCCGCCCTTGGCCTGGCCGGTGACCTGGTTATCGGCGGCGTTGACCGCTGCCGGTATGGATGAGAGTAGCACCGCCCCCACCAGCAGCATAATCAGCATTCGTCTCATGTGTTTGCCTCCTTTCCTGAACCCACGTACCGCACGGAATCTCGCTTCCTCTGGTACGTGAGTACCTATGTCTTGCCCGGTTCGAAATGACACCCTGCATCACTTCCATCAATCCAAACGCACCGGACTGCTACTTTATCTCGTCGATCGCCGCGCGGAATCTCTCCCAGATGCTATCCCGGAAGGCGACGAACTCGTCCCTGGTTATGTACTGCTCGGCGGGCTTCGCCGAAGTCCGGGCCTGGAACATATTCGCCAGCCGGCCCTCCTGTGCCGCCGCCATGACCTGCCGGATGTGGTCATTGGTGACCAGCTTGGTAAGGATACGCTGCAGGTGCTCGCTGAGGTCCTCCTGCCTGATGCTCAGGGCACGGCACACCTGCTCGGCCGGATTGCCCTGGGCAATGCGCCGCAGTATCTCGCTCTCGCCCTGGGTAAGACCCGGAAGCAGGTTATCCACCTGCTGGCTGATAGCCGCGAACTGGTCAAAATCCGCGACCACCCGGGCAGACATCTCCGGCCTGAGCATGAGGTCAGCGATCGGCTGGTTGCCGGCTGCGACCACCCTGATGGTGTCCACCAGGTCCACCGGATCAGTCTCCTTGGTCAGGCACCCTCTGGCCCCGGACTTCATCACCTGGTAGAGATGCTCATCGTTGAGACTATCAACTATCAGCAGCACCGCCACCGAAGGTATGTTCTGCCTGATGTACCTCGCCGCACGGATACCGGCGAAGTCCTCGTGGTCTGCGTTCAAAACGGCCACCCTGGGTGGGGCTGCCTTGATCGCCTCCAGGGCCTCCAGGCTGCTGGTTGTCTCGCCTACTACTTCCACGTCCTCCTCACCGGACAGCGTGAAGTGGATACCCTCGCGGAATAACACCTGCCAGTCAGACAGGAAGACCGTAATGCTGCTCATCTGCCGCTTCATCACCGGTCACCCGCTGCCTCCACCATCATTAAACCAGACAGGCATAATGCCCCGGATAAAGTTCCTAAACTTTGCATAAAGACTTCATAAAGATTTCATAAAGATTTGCCAGGGGTTCTTTGAGCGTGACTACGACCGTCGACGGCGCAGGCTGGGCCAGGCAGTGTTGCCGCATGCTTGCGGGACGTCATGCCGGTAAGGGAACTACCGGGGGTGCGGATGGGGGAGCTAGCTGCCTTCGGGGCGGACGAACTTGTAGCCCATGCCGTGCTCAGTGACGATTATCCGGGGCGAACTCATGCTGTCGCCCAGCTTCTGCCGCAGGTGCTGGATGTGCACCCGCAGGAGGTCTCTGGTGTCCTGGTAGCCCTCGCCCCACACCCTGGTGAGCAGGTGCTCATGGGTAAGCAGCCGCCCTTCGTTCCTGATAAGCTGGCGCAGTAGCCTGGTCTCGGTGGAGGTGAGCCTCACCGGCTTGCCGTCCAGCCTGACTTCGTTACTGGCGAAGTCCACCGATAGCTTCCCGGCCACATACGGGCGCTCGTCGCCGGTCACCGGCGTGCCGCGGGCCCGCCGGAGTACCGCGTCCACCCTGGCGAGCAACTCGATGTGGCTGAACGGCTTGACCATGTAGTCATCGGCTCCCAGCTCCAGCCCCCGTGCGATGTCCACATCCTCCCCCTTGACGGTGAGCATGATCACCGGCACCTGGGAGAACTGCCGCAGCTCCCGGATGACCTGGAACCCATCGATGTCAGGCAGGTTTATGTCAAGGATCACGATGTCCGGGCTCTCCCGCTCGATTGTCTCCAGCCCGCTTGTGCCGTCATTGGCGGACAAAACGCTGGCACCGCTCCACCGGAGCTGGAAGCAGAGTGACACCACCTCCACGATATCCGGCTCGTCGTCGACTACTACGACCTTCACCCCACTCCTCTGGCCATGGGTAGTGAGAAGAAGAAGCTACAACCCGGCCCGGTCTGGCCTGCCAGCCATATTCTACCACCGTGCAGCTCCACCAGAAACCTGGCGATGGTCAACCCCAGGCCACCCCTGCCGTCGGTCTTCTGGACCTGGTAGTGAGCCTCGAAGATGCGCTCCTGCTCTTCGGCAGGAATACCGCCGCAGCTGTCGCTCACCTGAGTAACCACGTTCGCCCGGTCGTCCTGCCAGGTGCTTACCTTGATCCTGCCCTCCCCCGGGCTAAACTTGCTGGCGTTGGAGAGCAGGGTGAGCAGTATCTGCTCCAGGTGCACCGGGTCAGCCGTCACCAGGGGCAGGGAATCAGGCACGTCCAGGGTGAGGGTCTGCCTGCGTGCCTGGATTCTGGGGTGGATCCTCTCGCAAACACTGGTTATGACTGTGCCGACCTCCACCGCCTCCGGCTGGAACCGGAGGTCCTGCATCTGCTGACGGGGCATATCGCCGAGGGAGCCGACCCGCTCGTTGAGTCGGTGGGCGTTACGGAGGATGGACTGGAGCAGCCGCCATTGCACGCTGCCCTCGTCTGGCCTCGTCTCTTCGGCAATGAGCTCCGCCGAGGCAATTATGGCAGTCAGGGAAGTCTTGAGCTCGTGGATGATGGCCGCCACGAAGTCCACGTGCTCGGTAGTCTGTTTGTTGGTGTCTTGTGCCAGCGACTCCACCACGTTACCTCGCCGGACATCGCCATCGGCGCCAGGCCCGCGAACAGAGTCCGGGGGCTAATCCTGCATGCTTCTGGCTATGCTTCTCAGGATGCTGAGGATTCCGATAACCGCCCGCTGTATCTCGGGCGGCTCCTGGCTCAGGACCCGGGCCACGTAGGGGTCCAGGCGTGCACTGGCATAGTCAGACGTCTTCTCCGCCGTGCCGGTGGCAGGGGCAGAGAGATACCCCGCCAGGGTGAAAAGATCGTTCTCTTCAAAGCCCAGGGGAGCCGCAATCCTGCGCAGGATGTGCGCCGAAGGGAAACGCTCTCCCCTCTCGATCCTCCCCAGGTGTGAAGCGGATACCCTGGCTTTGCCAGCCAGTTCCTGCAGGGTTAGCGGCAGGCTGATTCTCTGCTGTTTGATTATTCTCCCGATGGTGCTAGTGGTCTCGCTGGTCATTGCACCATAGTAGCCTGACGGCTGTCAATTGTCAAGCGGTATGCCTTGTGGCGGCGTTCGTGCTGCCGCACTGGCAAGGATGCCTTGACCCTCACTGGCGGCGGCTATACAATGGCAGTGCCGGATGCGGGGAGGCATGAATGCCAGCGAAATATGACGTAATCATCGTGGGTGGCGGTCCCGCGGGTATCTTCGCTGCCCTGGAACTGGTGAAGCACTCTGACCTCACCGTCGCTCTGGTTGAGAAGGGCCGGGACATTGACCGTCGGCAGTGTCCGGCGCGTGACCAGAGTAAACCCTGCATCATGTGTTCGCCCTGCAACCTGGTTTGCGGCCTTGGGGGCGCGGGCGCCTTCAGTGACGGCAAGCTGACTCTCTCCGCCGAAATCGGTGGTCACCTGGCGGACTACGTCGGCAGCGGCACGACATCCGACCTCATCAGCTACGTAGACGATGTCTATGTCAGCTTCGGCGCCTCGGACAGGCTCTACGGTGTGGGAGACGAGGTTGACCAGCTCGCCCGCTGGGCGTCTCTGGCCGAGCTTCGCCTGACGCGAATGCCCCTCCGCCATTTGGGAACGGAGCACTGCCGCTCCGTTCTCAGGGCGATGCGCGACCACCTAGGTCCGCGGGTGGAGTTCAGGCTTGAGACGCCGGTGTCCGGGGTGCTTACCGAAGGGCGGCGGGTGCGAGGCGTATGTACCGGGGCGGGTGAGACCCTTGAGTGTGACCACCTCGTACTCGCCCCGGGTAGAGAAGGGGCTGACTGGCTGGGCAGGGAGGCACAGCGGCTGGGCCTCACCATGCACGCCAATCCCGTCGACGTCGGTGTCCGGGTGGAGGTGCTGGCGGCAGTCATGCAGGACCTGTGTGACGTACTCTACGAAGGCAAGCTGGAGTTCATATCCCCCACCTTTGACGACCGGATAAGGACCTTCTGCATGTGCCCGGCGGGAGAGGTCATACTGGAGTCGACCGGCGGGACGGACCCGGTGATTACCGTCAACGGCCACAGCTATGCCGGCAGGAAAACGGAGAACACCAACTTCGCCCTGCTTACCAGCACCACCTTCACCGAGCCCTTCCGGGAGCCGATTGCCTACGGGAAGTACCTGGCGGGGCTGGCCAACATCCTCAGTGGCGGCGTGCTCGTACAGCGGTTTGGAGACCTAGTACAGGGACGTCGCTCCACGCCGGAACGGATCGGCCGTGGACTGGTGCGTCCGACCCTCGCCAGCGCCGTCCCCGGTGACCTCAGCTTCGTGCTCCCCTACCGACATCTCACCGGCATCATCGAGATGCTCAGAGCGATGGACAGGCTGGTACCCGGGGTGGCCTCTCATCACACCCTGCTCTATGGCGTGGAGGTCAAGTTCTACTCCGGTCGCCTTCACCTGTCCCCCTGCCTGGAGACAGAGATAGGCAACATGTTCGCCGCCGGGGACGGCGCCGGTGTCAGTCGCGGCCTTATCCAGGCGTCGGCATCGGGGGTGGTGGCGGCGCGCGAGATCCTCAGCCGGCGCTGCTGAGCGGACGCGAGCGGTCTGGCTGCACCCGCAAGCGGCCACCATGGGGGCGGCCGGTTCGCCTTGACACCGGCCACCGCACTATCTACAATGATTCCGTGCGGAACTGCCCGTCTCCCCTGGCGACAACAGTTCATTCCAGCCGGAAAAGGAGGTCGATGCCATGTGACCAGCGTGGTCTCGGGGGGTAACGAGAGCTTTGAGAGCCTTCTCAAGCGCTTCACCCGCAAGGTGCAGCAGGACGGTATCCTGTCTGAAGTGCGCCACCGGGGGTACTTTGAGAAGCCCAGCGTCAAGCGAAAGCGTAAGGCGGCTGCCAAGCGGCGCAAGAGTGCCCGCGCGCAGAGGAAGCGCTAGGCCAGCATAATCAGCCGTAGGAAGCAAGTAACTGAAGTGAACATACCGCTGAAAGAGAGACTGTCCAGCGATCTGAAGCAGGCCATGAGGAGCGGGGACACTGACAGGCGGTCGGTTATTCGTCTGCTCATGTCCGCTATCAAGAATGCGGAGATCGCGCGGGGCGGTGCTCTGGAGGAGTCTGACATCCTGGGCGTGATCACCAAAGAGGTGAGACAGCGCCAGGAGAGCATTGACGCGTTCCGGCAGGGGAACCGGCAGGACCTTGTTGACAAGGAGCAGCGGGAGATGGCAATTCTCCAGGGGTACCTGCCTGAGCAGGCGACTCGTGAAGAGATCATAGCCGCCGCCCGCGAGGTCATAGCCGAGGTCGGTGCCGAGGGGCCGCGTGACAAGGGAAAGGTCATGCCCGTGATGATCGCCCGGTTCAAAGGCAAAGCCGACGGCCGCGAGATAAACGCCGCCGTTACCGAGCTACTCAGCTCGTAGTCGTATCGCCTCCCCACCCCCGGGAGCAGGCCATCATCTACCTGCCAGTGCCTGCTATTCTGAGTTCGCGTAATGATGCTTGCACCGCCGAGACCCTTCGCTACGCTCACGGTGACACCGCTATGTTGTCATTCTTAGCCCCAGCGAAGAACCTCAACGTTACGGGGGTTTCTGACACCAGGTACCAGTGTCCTGTTTATAAAGTTCGCTGAGTGATTCCGGTGGTTCTAACCATGGGTCTTCCGCAAATCACCATTCCGGCGCAAGCCGGAATCCACTTCCCCCACCCCACCTGGATTCCGAATCGAGTTCGTAATGGTTATCCAATAACGGTCTCGCCTGGAGCAATCCTTCCACGTATTTCGGTTGCAGGACACTAGTGTAGTGTCTCTCAAAGAGATTGACAGATAGCAGGGTTATCAGGCTATCTTCGACAAAGTTGCCCAGACTGTAAAGCCGTTTACGAGACACTACACTAGAGTGTGGCGTCTCACTAACTGTCCCATGGGCGCAAGCCCTTTCCAGGCCCAGGGAGCAACCATTGCAGTCGGAGTGGCATGACTAGCGCCGACAGGAGGACAGCTGGCCATGAAAATAGTGGATGTCAGGACGTTCGTGGTGGGCAATCCGCCACCCCACCACGGGGGCATGAACTGGGTCTTCATCAGACTGACCACCGACGGCGGCACAATCGGATACGGTGAGGCGTATGCGATACCATTCCAGGCGCAGGTCGCGGCGCAGCTCATCGAGAGCGTCGGGGAGCGGTTCGTGGTCGGCTCTGATCCTTTTCGAATAGAGAGGCTCTGGCGCAGGGTCTACACCAGCGGCTATGACCTGCACCCTGACCTGACCAAGATGGGCGTGCTCAGCGCCATCGAGATGGCCTGCTGGGACATAGTGGGTAAGGAGCTGGACCAGCCGGTCTACAACCTGCTCGGCGGTCAGTACCGTGAGAAGGTACGCTCATACACCTACCTCTACCCCGCTCCGGACGACCCCGTGCGGGGCAACCTCCACACCGACCCTGAGCGTGCCGCTAAACGAGCGGTCGACTACGCCGACCTCGGGTTCACCGCCATCAAGTTCGATCCCGTCGGGCCGATGTCCGAAGATGACCCCGTGCAGCTCTCCCTGGACACGCTCACCAACGCCGAGGCGGTCGTGCGGGCGGTGCGCGAGGCGGTGGGCAACCGGTGCGACATCCTGGTGGGCACGCACGGGCAGATGGTCACCTCCAGCGCCATCAGGCTGGCAAAGAGGCTGGAGCCGTACGACCCCCTCTGGTTCGAGGAGCCGGTTCCCCCCGAGAACCGCGACGAGATGGCACGGGTGGCACGCTCCACCACCATCCCCGTGGCCACCGGCGAGCGCCTGTCCACCAAGTACGAGTTCCGCGAGCTCCTGGAGAGACAGGCAGCGGTCATCCTGCAGATGGCCCTGGGCAGAGTGGGCGGGGTCCTTGAGGCGAAGAAGATCGCGGGCATGGCCGAGGCCCACTATGCCCAGATTGCTCCGCACCTCTACTGCGGGCCGATAGAGGCCGCCGCCAACATCCAGCTGGATACCTGCACTCCCAACTTCCTGATCCAGGAGAGCATCGAGACATTCGGTGGTTTCCATGCCGAGCTCCTCAGGAAGCCCATCCGGTGGGAGGAAGGATACATTATCCCGCCCACCCAGCCCGGACTGGGTGTTGAGCTCAACGAGGAAGTAGCAGAGAAGCACCGGTACATCCCCGGTCGCGACTGGACGCGGACCTGAGCAGGGTGCGCGAGCGCAGCAACACGGATGGCGCTGGCGCGACCATTCTGCTAACATTGTCATGGTGAGCATACCGCCGCCGGCAAGGGACTGCTCGGTGCACCGAATAGAAGTTCGCCTCAAGAGCCACCTTCCCGACGCCCGGGGCATGGGCCTGGTCCGGGACATTCATGACCTGGGTGTTGATGGCGTGTCTGCTGTCCGCGTGGTTGACGTCTACTGGCTGGACGCGGAGCTGGCTCCGGATATCGTGGACGAGATATGCCGCACCCTCCTTGCTGACCCTGTCACGCATGAGTACCGCGCAGTGTCCGGGGTATCCACCGAAGAAGCACCCTCTCCCGGTCGTCGCGTGGTCGAGGCGACCTACAACCCCGGGGTCATGGACCCGGTTGAAGGCACGGTGATGAAGGCCGTCCGCGACATGGGCATCGAGGGAGTGCGGGCAGTGAAGACGGCGAAGCGGTACCTCATTGATGGCCGCGTGGATGACGCCCGGCTACAGGACATCTGCACCAGGCTACTGGTCAACCCCATCGTGGAGCACATCGTGGGGCCGTACACGGAGCCTTTCCCGGAAGTCCCCCAATACCGGTTCCATCTGAACCAGTATGACCTGCTCGAAGACGCCGGTATCCCCGAGGTGAAGGCACAGTTCGGCTTCTCAACGGACGAGCTTAGCGCCATCGTGGACTACTTCCGCGCCCAGGGCCGTAATCCGACCGACGTGGAGCTGGAGACCCTCTATCAGACCTGGTCCGAACACTGCGTTCACAAGACCTTCAAAGGCAGGATAACGATGGACGGCAAGACCATCGATAACCTGCTCAGCAGTACCATCGCCGCATCCACCCGGGTCCTGGACAGGCCATGGTGCCTCTCCGTGTTCATGGACAATGCGGGCGTGATCGACTTCGATGGAAGGTGGGCGCTCTGCTTCAAGGTGGAAACCCACAACCATCCCTCGGCAGTCGAGCCCTACGGCGGGGCCGCCACCGGCATCGGAGGGGTGGTACGGGATCCCCTGGGTACCGGCCTCGGCTCCAGACCTATAGCCAACACGGACGTCTTCTGTTTCGCCCCCCCCGACTTCCCCTACGAAAAGCTGCCGCCGGGCGTGCTGCACCCGCGGCGGCTGTTCAAAGGCGTCCGTGCCGGCGTGGCTGACTACGCCAACCGGCTCGGGATTCCCACCCTCAATGGTGCCGTGCTCTTTGATGAGCGCTACCTGGCTAACCCGCTGGTCTTCTGCGGCACCCTCGGCCTCATGCCACGGGAGCTCTCCCAGCGCGGTCAGCAGCAGCCCGGCGACCTGGTGGTGGTGGTCGGTGGTCGGACCGGCCGGGACGGCATACACGGTGTCACCTTTGCCTCGGAGCAGCTCACCAACGAGTCCAGTACCCTTTCCTTCACATCCGTCCAGATCGGCAACCCCATCGTCGAGAAGAAGATGATAGACGTCCTCCTTCAGGCCAGGGAACGGCGGCTCTACCGGCGCATAACCGACTGCGGTGGGGGCGGACTCTCCTCGGCGGTGGGTGAGATGGCCGCCGACACCGGCGTGCGCGTGGACCTGGAGAAGGTCCCCCTGAAGTATGCCGGTCTGACCTACTCGGAGATATGGATATCGGAGTCCCAGGAGAGAATGCTCATCGCCGTACCGCCGGAGTGCATCGACGAGCTGCTCGGGCTTTTCGCCGGAGAGGACGTGGAGGCCGCGGTGATCGGCGAGTTCACCAACGACCGCAGGCTCCGGCTCTTCTACCAGGGGGATCTGGTGGGCGACCTGAGCATGGAGTTTCTCCACCAAGGAATCCCCCAGATGCAGCTTGAGGCGGTCTGGACACAACCATATCATCAGGAGCCTGCCTTCGCCCCTCCGGGTGAACTGGGAGACGCCCTCGTGAGGATCCTCGGCTCGTGGAACGTGTGCAGCAAGGAGTGGGTTATCCGCCAGTATGACCACGAGGTACAGGGCGGCAGCGTCCTCAAGCCACTGGTGGGGAAGCACTGCGACGGCCCGGGTGACGCCGCCATCATCAGGCCGGTGCTGGACTCAGACCGGGGGGTGGTAATCTCAAACGGCATCAACCCCGGGTACGCTGACATTGACCCCTACTGGATGGCAGCCTCGGCAATTGACGAAGCCCTGCGGCAGGTTATCGCCGTCGGTGGGAACCTTGACCGGGTCGCCCTGCTGGACAACTTCTGCTGGGGAGACACGCGGCGGCCCGAAGTCCTCGGCGCGCTGGTAAGAGCGGCACAGGCCTGCCATGACATGGCCCTCGCGTACGGGACGCCGTTCATCTCGGGAAAGGACAGCCTCAACAACGAGTTCGAGTACGATGGAAACCGCATGGTCATCCCGCATACCCTCCTGGTGTCAGCGGTAGGCATCATGCCGGACGTGAGCCGCGCTGTGTCCATGGACTTCAAAGAGGCGGGCAACCTCGTGTACCTGGTGGGCGAGACCCGGAACGAGCTCGGCGGCTCCGCCTACCTGGCCAGCCGCGGCCTGGTGGGCAACTCGGTGCCCACAGTCGACCCCGTTCGGGCGAAGGCCGCTATGGATGCCCTCAGCGCCGCCACCGCCCGGGGACTGGTCAGGGCGTGTCACGACTGCAGTGAGGGCGGTATCGGCGTCGCCCTGGCGGAGATGGCCTTTGCCGGTGGTCTGGGTGTGAGGGTGAGGCTGGCGGATGTACCCCTGGAAGAGCCGGTCGAACGGGAAGATTTCGTGCTCTTCTCCGAGTCCAACAGCCGCTTCCTGGTGGAGATTACACCTGAGAGCAGAAACGACTTTGAAAAGACCCTGGAAGGAGTAGCCTGCGCAGCTATCGGGGAGGTCACGGACTCAGGGGTGGTAGAGGTATACGGCCGGGGCGGAGGACTGCTTCTCAGCCGGCACGTCACCGATTTGAAGGAAGCCTGGCAGAGTCCGCTGCGGTGGTAGAATAGCCATGAGCAAGGTTAGAGTGCTGGTACTGCGTGCCCCGGGTACGAACTGCGATGTTGAGACTGCCTTCGCCTTCGAGCAGGCCGGGGCGGAGCCTTCAGTTGTCCACATCAACCGCCTGGTACGGCGTGAGTACCGCCTGTCTGAATACCAGGTGCTGGTGGTGCCGGGCGGTTTCACCTATGGCGACGATATCTCTGCCGGGAAAGTGCTCGCCAACGAGCTGAGGCTGGGACTGGGCGAAGATATCAGGCGATTCGTGGAGGCGGGTGGCCTCATACTGGGCATCTGCAACGGCCTTCAAGTACTGGTGAAGGCCGGTATCCTGGCCACACCATCGGGGGGGCCAACCCTGCTGACGATCACCGACAATGACTCGGGCCGATTTGAATGCCGGTGGGTACATCTCGCCGTGAACCCGGCAAGCCCGTGCGTCTTCACCAAAGGCATTGAGAGGATGTCCCTGCCGGTGGCCCACGGGGAGGGCAAGGTCGTCATGGCCCATGACGGCCTGGCGGAGGCGAACACAGTTCTCTTCTACACCGATGACCGTGGCAACCGCGGCGCCGGCTACCCCTGGAATCCCAACGGCTCGAAGGCCGATATCGCCGGCATCTGCGATGACAACGGGCGGGTATTCGCCCTGATGCCCCACCCGGAGCGCTATATCCGGGGAGTACAGCATCCGCAGTGGACCCGCCGGAAGGCGGGTAGCACCGGCGACGGCTTCCGGGTCTTCGAGAACGCGGTCCGCTGGGCGGAGAGCACCTAGCCGCGGTGACCGCGGCCGAGGGAGCGGGGCGTCGGCTACTCCTCGGCGAAGGTCAGTACCTGGCCGTCAGTACAGGTCACACGTAGCATTCCGTCTCTGACCTCGTACTCCTTCGCCTTACCCAGGGTCCGCAGGTAGGCCTGCTCCTGGTCCATGACCCCCTCGGGGTCGACGCACCACATCTCGGTTGAGGCCAGGGGGCCAAAGCTCAGGTTCTCGCAATCGGCCGTGTACGAGCCGAAGTAGCGGTTGCAGCCCGCTGTGCCCGCCACCTCCCCTTCTAAGAACTCGGCAGTCACCTCGCTGCCGGCGATGACCGCGGCAGGGTCACCGGGGTCCCCGTAGGACTCCAGCACCCAGGTCTTTCCTTCCAGCCCGGTGGCGCCGGACGAGCATCCGGATACACCCAGGGCAAACAGCAGAACACCAGCTCCCAGTGCTGCCAGAAGTGTCTTCTTCATCGCGCTCTCTCCTCGCCTCCCTGTGCCCCTGTCTCCTCTGTGTATACGAATCACCGCTAGAAGCATCACAATGCAGTCTGGTGCCTGGGCGGTCAGGGGGCGGCTCAGCTCTTGGACCTGCGCCCGACAGCCGCCAGGGGCGCCACCGTCAGCCAGGCGGTGATGGTTATCAGCATAGCCATGGGGTAGCTGATCTCGTCGCCCCCGAACTTGGGGGCAATCACCCCCCACAGCGCCATCAGTATCAGTGAGCTCAGAAAGAAGCCCGGTATCGCCGCCAGGATTGAGAAATAGCCCATCATGGTTGTCCTCCGCCTCTGTGCTCTACCCTTCTCCCCAGCGTACCCTTGCTCCTGCCATCTGTCAATCCACCTAAAGGCCAGTTATGGGAGTGCGGTCTCAAGCTGGCTCCGGAGCCGCTCCACGCTCATACCGGAGTCCACAATCGCCCAGGGGAGATGGGTGGATGTGCTCCAGTGGTCGTAGGCGTAGAAGTGCGCATCTGTCCCCGTATCCCGGATAGCCCGCCGCCATGCAGCGAGACTGGTGCCCTCCATGCGGGCCAGGACCCCGGCGAGCCGGGCGTCACCCCGCGAGAGGACTGCCTGCACCTCGCTCCAGGCAAGGCTCTCCGCCCTGACCCGAATCCCCCGAGGCTCCAGTCCCTGCCTGAGTCGGGAAAGGCGTACCTGCAGCAAGTCTGCTGGCGCCATGCCGATCCACTGGAACGGGGTGCCGGCCTTGGGGACGAACAGGGAGACTGTCAGGGAGAGCCGGCTTCCTCCGGCGCGGTCGAACTGGTTCCTGCACTTCAGTACCAGGGCAACCGCCTCCTCTATGTCCTGGTCGGTCTCGGTGGGCAGCCCGAGCATGAAGTAGAGCTTGAGATGCCGGAAGCCGCTCGCAGCCGTCTTACCAACCGCCTCCAGGATTTCGTCCTCTGTGAAGACCTTGCCCAGGACCCGGCGCAGCCGTTCTGACCCCGCCTCCGGGGCAAGGGCCACCGTGCGGGTGCCCTGGGCAACCGCCGACAGAACGGTCTCCGGTAACGGTCTTATCCTGAGCGAACTTACCGAAACATGTGCCCCCCTGTGCCGGATTCCGCTGACGAGCTCCTCTACACGGGGGTGGTCAGTGACCGCCGGTCCCACCAGCCCGATGCGTGTGCGGTACTGCAGCCCTTTCTCCGCCAGGGCGAAGAGAACGTCCAGGGAACGGTATCTCACCGGGCGGAAGGCGTTGCTCACCAGGCAGAAGCTGCAGCCCCAGGCACAACCCCGCTGCACTTCAATGAGATAGAGATTCCCCAGCTCGGTGTCGCGGGTAAGAACTCCCGAGGCTACCGGGAAATCATCCAGGTTAGCCAGCCACTGTCGTGCCACCCTCTGGCCGGCATGCTCCTGCGGGACGTACAGCCCGGGGAGACGCGCCAGCACTTTCAGGAGGTCCTTCCTGCTTCCCCGGACGCCGTCCGCGAGCGCGGGCAACAGGGTAGGAAGTATCACCTCCGCCTCGCCGATGCACAGGCAATCGAAGAAGGGGGAAAGAGGCATGGGATTGGCAGTTACTGCCGCGCCGCCGGCTATGACCAGCGGGTGGGACCCGTCACGTTCGGCGCTATGCAGGGGAATGCCGCTAGCCCGGAGCATGTGGGCGACGTTGAAGTAGTCAAGCTCGTAGGTCAACGAGAAGGCGACCAGGGGGTAGTCGGCAAGCGGCCTGCCGGACTCCAGCCCGAGGGGCGCCCGCTGGTCTTTCTCCCAGAACGCGCGCTCGCACAGGACGTCCGCGTAGCCGTTGAGGAGACGGTAAATGGCGTGGACACCCAGGTTGGACATGCCCAGGTAGTAGGAGTTCGGGTAGACCAGGGCAACCGGAAGCCTCCCGCCCCAGTCCTTGATGATGGTGCCTGTCTCGCGGGAGAGGGTAGACCTGTTATCGCTCGGCTTGGTTCCAGGCATGGAATCGTGTCAACCCCTCACCCTTTATCCCTCTCCCCTTGGCAAGGGAGAGAGAAGCACAAGCAAAAGGGGCTTCGCCCCTTTTCAATCCCCCGGTTTGCCACATGCTATTCCCCGGCCGCGGAAGTGCTGCGCATGGGCGAAGAGACTCCTTGTTCGCTGGCGCTCCCGGCAGTGACCGGCCCCTGTCATTGTTGCGAGCCGAAGGCGAAGCAATCTCATCCCGGCTGCCGGCGTCGCTTCCTCGGCACTCTAACCCGCCGACCATAGCCTCTGCCGTAGTGCCATCCACCCGGTCCCGTCAGTCCGGCATGGCGAGGACAAACAGTACTGTGGAGATGACCAGCAGCACCCACCCCGCCTTTCTGGACATCGTGCTCGAGAACAGGCCTACGCCCAGCACTATGCAGCTTGACGAGAGCAATACCTCGGTATTGTGTGTCGCCATGACGATGCCTATTGCCGCTACCAGAACACCTCCAGCAATGAGCAGGTTCTCTGATTTCTGCAGCAAATGCGCCAGGCGGCTCCGAACCCTTTGTAAAAGACGCGGCTCGTCCGGCATATCGCCTATTCCCTGAAAATCCTCACCCTGCGGTTGGGGTCTTTGCCGGTGCTCTGGGAGCCGAGGGCGTTCCGCTCGGCGATGAGGTGCTGGAGGCGGCGGATGTAGGCGCTCTGCGGGCTGAGCTCCACCGTTTCCTCCCCGGACCTCACCTTCTCCACCGCCTCCTCGGCCTCCCTCAGCGCGCTCTCGAAGGAGCTGGACTGCGGTGACACCTCGGTGGGGCAAATCGTGTTCAGAAGCTGCCTTATCTGGGGAGCGGTGTTGCTCCTGAGGACGAAGATGGGCAGGTTGGCTGCCTCGGCATCCCTGATCTTGCGCGGCTTCTGGCGGAAGTACTTCTTAGAGGTCACCATCAGAGTGGCATCCTCCAGACTGTTAGCCAGGTCCAGGCTGATGTGCATATCCTCGGCCACCTGCTCCACCCTGCCCCGGTTTACCCCGTAGAGAAAGAGCCGGTGGTGGCCGTCCTTTCGCGGCGCCTGCTTCTGAACCGGCGGTTTGCGCTCGATGAAGTCCGGCACAACCCTCTCGATCTGGACCTGCCCGTTCTCCCCGGGCCAGCGAACCTCGCTGGCGGGCGCCTGTCCCCGCAGGATGGCATCCACCGCTTCGCCCACGTCCGGGTGGATCGCCACCCGGTCCCAGTCCTGAATCTCCACCAGTATGTCAAAGGTGGGGGCGGACATTCGTTCAAGGATTGACTTCTGGGTGCCACGCCGGCGGGCCTCTTCGTCTCCCAGGGTAACCGTCTGTATACCCCCGATGAGGTCCGCCAGGGTGGGGTTCATCATCAGGTTCTCCAGGGTGTTGCCGTGGGCGGTGGCCACCAGCTGCACCCCGCGCTCAGCTATGGTCCGGGCGGCCTGGGCTTCCAGGGCAGTGCCGATCTCGTCGATGACGATAACCTCGGGCATGTGGTTCTCCACCGCCTCGATCATAACGGCGTGCTGCATGTTGGGGGTAATCACCTGCATGCGGCGAGCGTGGCCGATCGCGGGGTGGGGAATGTCCCCGTCACCGGCTATCTCGTTGGAGGTGTCCACTATGATAACCCGTTTACCCAGGTCGTCGGCAAGGACACGGGCCGTCTCACGTAGCATGGTGGTCTTACCCACTCCCGGCCGCCCGAGCAGCAGGATGCTCTTCCCGCTCTGGACGAGGTCTCGGATTATGTTGATCGTGCCGTAGACTGCTCTCCCCACGCGACAGGTAAGACCCACGATGCGGCCTTTGCGGTTACGGATGGCAGAGATGCGGTGCAAAGTACGCTCTATCCCCGCGCGGTTGTCCCCCCCGAAGCTGCTCAGGCGCTCGGTCACGTAGTCAATATCCTGCTCGGTAACCTCATGCTCGTCAAGGGTTATCTCCCGGCGGGCAAAGCGCGCTTCCGGCAGTCTTCCCAGGTCCAGTACCACCTCCAGCAGCTCCCCGCGGTCATCCGCATCCACCAGTGGCTGGCGGATGCGAGGTGGCAGGGTGTCCAGGAGAGCATCCAGGTCATCAGTGATTACCTTCTCCACTGCTACCCTCTTCCAATGTCAGGAGTTATCTTTTCCCGTCCACAATGTCCAGGAAGTACCGGTGGAATCTGAGATCGTCGGTGAGCTCAGGATGGAAAGCGCAGGCGAGGAGATTGCCCTGTCGGGCCGCTACCACGGCGCCGGCAGCCACACCGGAGTATCGGCCTTCCGGCAGACGAGCCAGCACCTCCACGGAGTCTTCTGCTTGCTCAATCACCGGGGCACGGATGAAGACCCCGGGAAATGGCCCGTTGCCGAGCACGGGTATGGAGAGGTCAACCTCGAAGCTTTCCCGCTGACGCCCGAAGGCATTGCGGCGCACCCTCATTGCCATGGCCGCCACCGGCTCGATGCGGGCATCAGCAACCTCCCGTGCGAGAAGGACCATGCCCGCGCATGTCCCCAGCACGGGGAAGCCCTGTTCCACCCGCCGCATGATCTCGCTGCGCAGCCTGTAGCTCAGCATCAGGCCGGACATGGTGGTGCTTTCGCCGCCAGGAATAATCAGCCCGTCCAGCCCCTCCAAGTGGTGGGGCAGCCGGACGGGCGTGGTGTCTGCCTCCAGCCGGCGTATTATGGCGACATGCTCGGCAAAGGCTCCTTGCAAAGCAAGGACGCCCACTCTCATGCTACCATCCCCTGGACGCCAGCAACTCCTCAGGCTTGATCTGCTTGATATCCAGTCCAGGCATCGCCTCGCCCAGGTTCTTGGAGACCTCGGCGATTATCTGTGCATCCTGATAGTGGGTGGTAGCCTTGACAATTGCCTCGGCTCTTGGCCGGGGGTTACTTGACTTGAAGACACCGGACCCCACGAAGACCCCGTCGGCTCCCAGTTGCATCATCAGGGCAGCATCCGCGGGGGTGGCCACGCCGCCGGCGGCGAAGTTCACCACCGGCAATCTGCCGGTCTGGTGTACCTCCTTCACCAGCTCAAAGGGGGCACCCAGCTCCTTGGCCTCGGCCATGAGCTCGTCTTCGGGCATGTTGACCAGTCTGCGGATCCCATCCATGACCGCGCGCATGTGCCGGACGGCCTCCACGATGTTGCCGGTACCAGCTTCCCCTTTCGTGCGGATCATTGCCGCCCCCTCGCCGATACGGCGCAGTGCCTCGCCCAGATTCCGGCACCCGCACACGAAGGGTACCTTGAAATCATGCTTCCAGACATGGTGCGCCTCGTCCGCGGGGGTGAGCACCTCGGATTCGTCAATGTAGTCTACTCCCAGCGCCTGTAGCGCCTGGGCCTCAACGAAGTGCCCGATACGGCACTTGGCCATCACCGGTATGGAGACGGCCTTCATGATAGCTTCGATGACCGTCGGGTCCGCCATCCGGGCAACCCCGCCGGCGGCACGGATGTCAGCAGGCACCCTCTCCAGGGCCATTACCGCGCAGGCACCGGCGTCCTCGGCAATCCGGGCATGCTCGGCAGTGACAACGTCCATGATAACCCCGCCCTTGAGCATCTGGGCAAGGCCCGTCTTCACCTTCCATGTCCCGGTTTCCATGTGCGCCTCCTCACCAGCAGCACGCTTGCGTGTACACGAGTATTCTACTACTGCTCAGGGGGATTCGCAACACGTAGGACAGGGGGCCGATGTTCGTGCTCCTTCATGCTATAATCAGTCATGACTCCAATGGAAGCGCTCGCTAACGGTACCGCCAGGCTCGGACTGAGCCTGACGCCAGAACAGTTGGACCAGTTCGAGGTCTACTACCACGAGATGATCGAATGGAACCGGCGCACGAACCTGACCTCGGTCACCGGCTACGAGGAGGTCCAGCGGCTTGCCTTCCTCGACTCCCTGACGGTGGTGCTGGCCTGGAAGCCGCTCGCCAGGGACGAATCAGTGGCGGTCATTGACGTGGGTGCGGGGGCAGGCCTGCCCGGGGTACCGGTCAAGATTGCCTTCCCCGGCGTAAAGCTGGTGCTGCTGGAGGCCACCGGCAGGAAGGCGGACTTCCTCAGGCACCTGCGCGATACCCTGGGCCTGGCGGAGATGGAGGTGGTGGTGGAGCGGGCGGAGAAGGCCGCTCATGCTGGAGAGTACCGCGAGGCGTTCGACCTAGTGCTGTCCCGCGCGGTCGCCAGGCTCCCCACGCTGGCAGAACTGACCTTACCCTTCTGTGCGGTGGGGGCGGTGTTCGTGGGCCACAAGAAGGGGAACATGGACCGGGAGATCAGCCGCGCGCAGGCCGCTATCACCGCCATGGGCGGCAGGCTACGGGAGGTGAAGCCGGTGAACCTGCCCGAGTTCACGGACCGTCGCCTGCTGGTGGTGGTCGACAAAACCTCACCCACTCCGGAGAAGTACCCCCGCCGCCCCGGGATACCCGGCAAGAGGCCGCTGCTTGCGAGACACCCTGGAACGGCTTGACACGCCGCGTACCGCCAGCCTAACATGGCCGCAGCAGTCAGCAGGCACGCCGGTAGCGTGCCTGCCGGGGGAGCGTTCCTTGAGAGTGGACTTTGCCAGACTGAACCGTGCCTTCAATCCGCGCGTCGTTGCCGTGGTCGGGGACAGCCGGAGCACCAACTTCGAGTGGCTGCGGAGCGAGAGGGAGTTTCGCGGCAAACTGTACTCGGTGCAGGTCAACCCGGAAACAGCCCGGGAGATCAGAACCACGCTGGGGGTGGAGAACTACTCCTCACTTCTTGACATCCCCGAACCCGTGGACCTGGCGGTGGTGGCGGTATCGCGGAACGCGGCCCTGGACGTGCTGGAGGACTGCATCCGCAAGGGGGTCGCCGCCGCCCACTTTTACACGGCGGGCTTCTCCGAAACCCACACCGAGGAAGGGAAGAAACTGGAGCAGGCGCTTGCCCGAAGGGCCGGTGAGGCTGATTCCCATCTCATCGGGCCGAACTGCATGGGGATCTTCAATCCGGCCCTGGGAATCAAGCAGACCCCGGAGCAGTACGTTGGCGCTTCCGGGCCGGTGGGTTTCATCTCGCAGAGCGGCAACCTGGCCCTGGCTTTCAGCCTGGATGCACACGTTCTGGGGCTGGACATTGGCAAGTCCGTCAGCTCCGGTAACGGTACCGTCCTCGAGGCCACCGACTTCCTGGAGTACCTCGGTCAGGATGACGCCACGCGGGCCATCGGCATGTACCTGGAAGGCGTGAAGGACGGGCAGAGATTTGTGAAGGTGCTGGGAGAGGTGGCTGCACGCAAGCCGGTGGTGGTATGGAAGGGAGGCCGCAGCGAGGATGGCGGCAGGGCAATCGCGTCCCACACCGGGGCGCTGGCGGCGAACCAGGCCGTCTGGGATGCCGTGGTAAGGCAATGTGGGGCATTAGGGGTTGCCAGCATGGAAGAGCTGATGGACACCCTCAAGGCCCTGCTCTACCTGCCGCCGGTACGGGGCGAGCGCGTGGCGGTGGTGGGTGGCTCGGGG
>Ga0180434_10000932_pt1 | contig 42980 bp, 68 predicted proteins | sample SS_ome_7_FD_132453 | JGI IMG/M metagenome (GOLD analysis project Ga0180434, IMG submission 132453) | Hypersaline lake sediment archaeal communities from the Salton Sea, California, USA - SS_1_D_2 metaG | ecosystem: Environmental > Aquatic > Non-marine Saline and Alkaline > Hypersaline >... | reverse complement strand
GGGAAAAAGGCGCATTGGTGCGGTAATAGAAGCTAGTCAACAATCTGGGAGATTGATCCGGCCGGAACGGACAAAGATAACAACTGTCATGGGACACAAAAGCCAGTTGAGTGCATGGCCCGGCCAATGCGTAACCACGGGGAAAGGGGATGCTTAATTTATGACCCATTTATTGGATCTGGATCCACGCTCATTGCCGCGGAGACAACAGACCGCATCTGTTACGGGATGGAAATCGAGCCGGTGTATTGTCAGGTGGTCATCGACCGTTGGGAACAGGCGACGGGCGGGAAAGCGAGGAAGTTGACATGAAGGAACCGAGTGAAGCGGCGCGAAAGAAAGCGGCGGAAGTGATTGAAAGGATTGATAAGTACAATAAACGTCTTGGTCTGTGGTGTGAATATAAAGAGGTATTAGACAAGGAAATTGCCGCAGCGCTGGAGGAGTTTGCGGCGGAACGGGAGAAGTATAGATACGATGCGGCTTATAAATTGGAGGTGATAAAACGAGAGAGGGAGAAGGCGGTCAAGGAAACCTTCGCCCGGTTGGAGGCGTTGATGGGAAAAAGAAGTCTTTGCTTTTATCCAGAAAAAACTGGAATAGGGTTTAGGCTTGTACATTATTCTAAGGCTGGAGAACAAAAATATTTTGATGCCTCCACCCTCCAAGCTACCGTGGAGCAGGCAGAGAAGGAGATAGGATATGGCGAGTAAGGAAGCGGAAAAGAAAGCGGAAGAGGTAAGACAAGAATTACAGAGATTTACAGAGGAAAGAATAAAGCAGAACAAATTATCTATTCCACTAAACAGCAACCTGGAGGCTATCATTGCCACCGCCCTGGACGAGTTCGCGGCGCAGATTCTCTGTAACACGATAGAATTGGGGAGGCTCCCACCCTGCAAGCCGCCGTGGAGAAGGCGGAGGAGGAGGTAGGGAAGTGAAGTTTGAATTAGCAGACACAACCAATACTCTTTTGCGGGAGATAGCAGACCCTAAGTTGTATCGGGATGATATAGCAAGGACGTATGCCTTAGCGTTAAATTCATCTTATGTTACAGACTGGAAAAGGGTAAATGAAGCCATTATTAAGCGGTGGAGTTTATCTGCCTTGAAGTATATCAAAGAACGTGCGTGGAGTGGGAAGTGTTTTAAGGAGTCCCAAGAATGAAGCTGGAAAAGTGTGCGTGCGTGGGAGAGGCTAAAAGAGAAAGCATTTGTGGGTGTGAATATTTACGAGTTTGTCAAAAATGCGGGCTTACTACCCTTGAGGATAACTGGAACGAACGCCAGAAGGCGATACGCATGGTGGAGGAGTGGAGAGGAAGAAAAGGAACGCTAGGGACGCAGATACTTATTGAAGAAACCGAATTAAAGGCTCTACTCGGCCTCCTGAAAAACGAAACGCCTCCCGCCGAAGCGGGGAAAGGATAGGAATGATGATAGAGTGCCCGAATTGTAAACACATAATATTAGCGTCAAAAGCCTTTGAAATGATAGGTCATAACGCCTACCGTCAAGACCTCCTGCGCGTGGCGGCGAAAGGATGGGCGGAGGTGATAAGTGATGAGGCAAGGCGTGGAAGGTTTCTAAACATAAGAAATATAGATGAAATTTTAACAAAGAGAGCCGCCTCTCTCATCGAAGCGGTTGGTAAGTTTGTGGAGAAGAAGGAATGAAAGAACTGGTCAAGTGTGCCTGTCGGTTTTGTGGAAAGAAGATAATTTGGGGGACACGGGAAGGGGAGAAAATTCCTCTCGACCCGGCCCCGCCAGTTTACCAATTTGTAAATGACTGGTTCGGCACGGTGGAGGTTAAACTGATGCCGAAGGATCAATTTTTTGTCAGCCACTGGGCGACTTGCCCGAAGGCGGCAGAGGTAAAAAAGAGCAAGGAGAAAAAAGATGACAGCATGGACGAAGGCGGGAAACTGCCCTAAATGTGGAGCGCCGATTTTTGGAAACGAAAACGAACTGGGCGGCGACATTGATCCCCGAGTAAAATTTACCTGCGACTGCAAGGAACGATGCCAGCAGAAGTCGGACGAGTTGGGAAAAGGACTGCGGTCGATTGGAAAACAAATCGGAGACCTTCTTGGCATGGGAGCGAAGGCCGCCGCCGTAAGTGTTATCCGGGAGGGAGCCGCCCGCAAGAAAGAAGAGGCGGACCCGGCGGCAACACCGTCCGGGGGCCAGAACAACTAACCCCGGCGGTGTTGAAAACACGGAAACCAAGAAAGGAGTGAATTAAATGACACGGAAACAAATCGGCGAACTGGGCGAGGGGTTAAAGAAAGGACACCTCCTCTGCGACGTGTGCGGACACGAAGAAATCTTCGACCTTTCGGAACGGGTTGGCGCGGAAGGACTCGCGGAGGAATTTGAATCCCGCGATTGGTTTGTGTTCGACAACAAAGACCACTGCCCCAAATGTTCGGACGTGAAACTGGGGAGGCCGGTCCGGGCCGACCAAGAGCTTCTCGAAGTTGATGCGGAACTGTACCAGGATCACTTGCGGGACTTGCCGCCAGGCGATCCGGAAAAAGAGTTAGGACTGTAAACTAAAAGAAAAGGAGTGAATCATGAAATCAATGAGTGTTGTCGGGCGGCTTGCCAAAATCACAACGAAGGCCGGAAAAGAACTGAAGGACGGGACTTGGCAAAAGGGGTGTTACGTTATTCAGATCCACATACCAAAGCCGATGAAGTCAAAGCAACTGGAAATCTTGGACAACTTCAGCGAACGGGAATCCATTACCATTGCCCTCGAAGAACATCAATTAGAAGTAGAGTAACCCGTGGGGGCCGTGTTTCCCGTCGAAGTTTCTTTTTACTCAAAGCTCTTTCTTCGACGAACCAATCAACCGCACACGGCCCCCCGTTAAACCGGGGACGGGGGACAAGGACCGCCGCCAGACCATACGGAAGGATCCCGCTGATCGGCGCTGGTTCAAACGGGGGCTGGCATCCCCCGCAACTGCCGCCCCCGTCCCCTTTGTAAAACAAAAAGGAGACGACATGAAAATCATCGAACTGTACGCGGAAAACGTGAAACGAATCAAGGCCGTTCGAATTAAACCGGACGGCTCCCTCATCGTCATCGGCGGGGAAAACGCCCAGGGAAAGACTTCGGTCTTGGATGCAATTATGGCGGGCCTCGGCGGGAAGGGAAACTGCCCGGACAAGCCCCTCCGCGAAGGCGCGGAAAAGGGAACCGTTGAAATCGACCTGGACCGGTTCAAAGTGAAAAGGACTTTCACTCCGACCGGCGGGGGCCAACTGACCGTCGCCAACAAAGACGGGTCCCGGTTCCCGTCGCCCCAGTCCATGTTGGACGACCTGCTCGGGGAGTTAACCTTTGACCCCCTCGCCTTTGCCAAGTCGAAGGAAAAGGAACAAATCGAGATGCTCCAGAAAATTGTCGGCATCGACTTCGACGATTTCAACAAACGATTCAAGGAGGACTTCGACGGGCGGACCGACGCGAATCGGGAAATCAAAAAGCTTACCGTGGCCATCGAGGAACTGGAGAGGCAAGTCCCGAAGGACGCGCCGCTGGAGGCGGTGTCGGTGTCGGGGTTGATTGAAAAACTCCAAGAGGCGCAACGGCATAATGAGAAAGTCCGGGAAGCGGTCGACCGGGTCAGCGGTTCCAAGTTGTCCTTGAACACCGCCGCCGGTGAAGTTGCCCACTTAGAAAAACGATTGAAACAGGCACGGATGCGACACGCCATGGCCCTGAAGTCTTTGAAAACGAACCAGGTAAACCTGGCCTCGATGCAGAAAATTAACACCGACCACATCGAGGAACAAATCAAAGAAAGCGAATCGAAAAATATCCTGTTCCGGAAGGCGGAATCGTTGAAACAACTGACCCAGGAACGGCGCGGCTGGTACGGCACCGCCCGCGACCTGTCCGCGAAGTTGGAGGGCATCCAAAAGGAAAAGGCGGATGCGATTGCGGCCGCCCATCTTCCGGTGTCGGGTTTGAGTTTTGACGACGACGGCATAACGTACAACGGGCAACCGTTCAGCCAGGCCTCCGACGCGGAACAGTTGCGGGTGTCCGTGGCCTTGGGGATCGCCGCGAATCCGGAGTTGAAGGTTTTGTTGATTCGCAACGGTTCCCTCCTGGACAAGAAGAACCTGGCGCTCGTTGCGAAGATGGCGGAAGAGGCCGGAGCGCAGGTTTGGATGGAACGGGTCGGCGAGGACGAGGCAACAACGATAGTCATGGAGGATGGGGAGGTGCGCGATGCCAGTAATTAAAGCCAAGGACTGCCTGTGCAGGGATTGGGCAAGGGTAGAATCAAATATCTTATCCGAACACCATCCGAACTGTGATTTTTTCAGGGATGAAATTGAAGAACGATTCGCCGGGTTCAACAAGGCCCAGGTGATGGTTGCGGCGATGGTTGCCCAGGCCTACGAAAACGACCGGGACCGGGTCGACATCCCGCTGGCCTCGGCGGAACGACTGCTACGAATTTTAACAGGAGAGGAGGTGGTCACATGGAATACCGCAAACGGCTCGCCCTGCGGATCCTGTTTTTCATTGCCCGGTTCCTTCTCGGCGAAGTCAAAGAAACCGGAATAAGCAACGAACTTTATGACCTAGGAAAGTTGATTGAAAAATACGGGAAGGAGGAGGCCGAGTGAACTGTGTCCTGGACCTGCCAAACAAGAAAGTTATTTTCATGCACGTCCCCAAGAACGGCGGCATCTCCATTCGGCGCGGGGTCTTCCGCGTGAAAGAAAAATTCTTCGGACCGGAACGACTCACGACCGGCGAATTCAAAGGGTTTTTTAAATTCGGATTCGTCCGCAACTCGTACGCCCGGATGGTGTCGTGCCTACACTGGGCGCGGAAACGGTTCCCGGATCATTTCAAATGGAAAAATCTTTCTGAACTACTGGACATCGTCGAAGACCGGGTAATCCCCTACACCTTCGAAGGTGGGGAGGAGTGGAAAAAGCGCGGCCCGGACTTTTACGCCCTCGCCCGGATCCGGCACCACGGGATCCCTCAATGGCACCCATACAACTGCCTCCAACATGCGGACCTGGTCGGCCGGGTCGAAAACTTCCAGGAAGATTTTGACCGGGTCATGCGGATTCTTGATTTGCCCAGGAAAAAGGCGCCTCACCTCAACAGGACGAAGCACGGGCATTACTCTCAATACTTTTCCGACTCCACCAGGGAACGAGTCGCCCGGTTGTGTGCCGGGGAAATTAAAATCTTTGGTTTTAAATTCGAGGAGAAAAGTGGATGACGCAAAAGAACGGGAACAAAGGATACAAGGACACATTCGGCGGATACGAGAAGCTGAACAATCGGAAAAAGCCAAGGAACGGAAACGAAAATTAAATACCATTGCGGCGCGAAGATATCGTGCCCGACACCGGGATCGGGTGAAGGAAATTCAGAAACGATTTCGGGAACGGAACCGGGAACGATTAAAAAAGTACCAGAGGGAATGGTACCGGAAAAATGCCAAGTCCCGAAGTGCGGAGGCGCGAGCGCGATACTGGAAACGGAAGGAGGAAAAATGATTCCAACACGACTGGAAGAAGAAGAAGAGGAGGAGGGAATCCCCTGGTGGGAGCCGTGGCCGATTTGGTTTGAACAAAGAGAGGACGTTATGAGAATTGAATTGAAAGAAGAAGGGATCGCGATTGTTCCGGAAAACGACCAGGACAAAGCTTACATTAAGGACACTCTCGGAATGACGGAGCACGGGTCATGCAGAACGTTGATGCTGCACAAACGAGGAAACCTAATCGAGGACGTGCACCTCGAGACAGTTGCAGACGTGAAGGAGGAAAAATGAAATTCACTACCCTTTTCGTTCGGGACAAGTACCCGGACTACTACCCTAAGATGTTGGCGAAAAGTCTGCTCCCCTTCAACGTGGAAGTCGACTGCTACACCGACAACCCTCGCCTCCCCATGGAGGAAAACTTAAACTACATTCTTTTCAACCCGGCCCTCGTTCCGGAAGTCGTCCGGGACGCGGAGCAGGGCTGGTGGTATTTGATGTTGTTCTTCAATCCGGAATTCACCGAGGAGAAAGAAGTCTGGTTCGTGGATGTGGATGTGTTGTTCACCGCGCCCCCGGCGCAGGTGTTTGCCTGGTGCCAGGGATTTCCCAACTGCACGATGGCTTTTCAACGTGCCTTCTTCCCGGATCGGATGTTGGCGGAAACGTCCCTGTTTTACTTGAATCACAATTCCCTGATCCCCGAATCCCTCTGGAACGAATTCCAAGAAACCTTTAACTGCACCGCCCAACTTAAGAAAGCTTTCGGGCCGCAGAAGTTTGTCCGGGAACGGGTCCGAGAGTTTTCCAACGTTCCTTTCTTCCCGGACCATTTCCAGGTGTCGGTCCCCCACTGGTTCGGGTACCGGGTCGACTCCCTCTACCAAACGGGAAAGCGGAACGTGCAATCGGAAGATTCCATCGTGTCGTTTTCGTTCCTCGGAAAGGAAAACCCCCACTGGGTCGCGGTGCAGGACGACCGCGCCGGGAAGTTCTTCCGGGACCGGTTCCCGTGGCTGGTGCCGATGGTGGAAGGGAAAGACAATGAAAAAGAACCTTAAGATTGAACAAATCATTCCTGCAAATGGCCTGGTCGCTGTTTACGAAGACACCTCGAAGGAACCGGACCTCACCTTTTTGAAGCCGATTGTTTGTTTCGGTCTTCGGAGTTACGAAGAGGACGGAGAATCTTATCAGGAGGTGGTCACCTTTTGCCCTGGTGGCGGCCGCGAGGAATATCTTCCCGCAGAGGACGAGGGAAATTTCATCACCGTTTGGGAAAAAGACAAGCCCTTCCCAGGGGCAAAAGAAATGCTCGACTGGGGATGGTTGGAAAGCGAAGAGAACATTAGGTATGTTTTGAACCTCTTGGACCACTTTTGAACCTTCCTGGTTTTAAACCGGACAAGGTTTATCTGGTTTGCCAACGTGTGATCTCCAAGGAGTTTAAATTAACCAAGCGGGGCCGGTGCCTTGAGAGGTTTCTGGTATTTTCCGTGTTGTACCGACCGGCCCCGCGTTTTTCAAAGGAGTGAATCAAATGGCGGTAAGACTGAAACAAACGATGAACTGGACGTGCGATGCCTGTGGCGAAAAACACCAGGACATTCTCGAAGTCGGCTTCGAGGAAGAGTGGAGTGAAGCCCTGGCGCCAGAGGGATGGCACCCGGTCCAAAGGGGCGACGGGGAATGGATGTTCTTTTGCCCGGCGCACACGTTGATTCTTCAGGCCTCGACCAAAGGGCCTCCGGTCGTGTTTGAGTTGAAGCGGGGGGTTAAGAAAATTTCCTTGAAGGGAGGAAAGTCATGACGGAACACAAAACCGACGACGGCCTTGGCAAAGTCCTGCGGGACGGATGCGCGGAAACCGACGCGGTCTACTTTTGCCCCCACTGCCACGAGCGAATCGTGATGGAAGTGAACCTGGTCGCCCCCATGTTTTCTAAGAAATTGAATCGGTTCGGCGAATGGGCGCGGGACGTGACCTGCCCCTGGTGCCACAGCGGCCGGGTCTTTTACGACCGGAACGAACCGACCCTCCGCAGGTGCGGGCGGTGCCATGCGGAATGGGATCACGCCGCCCTGGAGGCAACAGCCATTCCGCCCGTAAAAACACCGGCGGAACCTGCCAACGGCGCAAAGAAGGAATGACAAAACCGACGGAAAAAGAATCGCGGCCCCCCGTTCCGGGACGGCTGCAGACCTCTTGGAAAGGAGACACAGATAATTCATGACGACTTACCTCCTTTTGGCAATCGTGGCGGGGGTCGCGGTCGCCCGGATCGTTCTCCGGAGGCCGCTGTGGCCGTGGCTCCCTGCTTTCGATTCGCCTGGTAAAATCAACCCGGATGAAACGATTCCCGATCCGCCGGCCGATGGGCGCGGCGGGTACCGGGCTGCAGAGGGGGAGGCGGCCCCTCGCGGCGGTGGCTGGCTCCCGGTCGTCTTTGTCGACGAGGACGACATGACGACGGGGGTTGAATCTTTGGACCCCGCCGATGTGGAAGTGTCCTACTGGAACCACGGATCCCTGGTCCGGCGGAACGTGGAAACCTTCGGATGGAAAGAGCTTACAAACGGACACTACCGGATCGGGTTGCCCGGTGAAGTTTTTACAAACGAGGGACCGTTGGGATTCTCTGTGTCGGCCCCAGGCTGTTTGCCCTTCGTGGACACCGTCTTGGATGCCGAGCCGGTACGGCTTCGGGATTCCGAGGGACGTTTCACGACCCCGGAAAAACTCGAGGCAGCCCGGTTCCCGGAATGCGACGGCACGGAAGAAGGCCCGGCCCCCTGGCTACTTTCCAGGGAAACTATCGCGGCGCAGGCGGGATTGGACTGGGACGAAGAGAAGGGCCGAGTCCGGACGGAACCTCCGCAGAATAATATCTTTACAAAGGTTTACCTTGGGGCCTCGTCCGTCGACCTGGAAGGGTACAAGGGGAAACTGGTTCTGGACCGCGACGGGGAAACCCCCATCGGCGTGGTAACGGACTGCGACGCCCACGGCAACGCGACCATCGCCCTGACCGGGAACCTTCAATTCGACGCCGGGGACGACATCGGGATCGGTGGTTTCCGCGACCCGGACGACGGCTCCCTCTCCACGGAAGAAAAGGCGGCCCTGGCTGGCGTTATACGGGATTGGATGGGCGACACGCCCAAGGACACCGGTCCCCACGTCGAAGCCCCGGAAATCGAACCAGAGGCCGCTCAAACGAGCCAGGAATCGGACGACGATGAAGGGGACGACGACCCGCCGACACGGCTGGAAGTAATTTCCCGGTGCCTGGTCGCCGCCGCGAATGCCGGGATTTCCGTCCGGGAAACCTCAAACGCCTTGTTATCAATGGTTTCCGTGTTGAACGGCCGCGGGGATCCGGACCCACGGAACGACTGGCCCACGGAGGAACAGGCACGAGCCGAAGTCCGGAAGTGGGGACACGATGCCGGGAAGGCCGCTGCAGAAGAGTTGAATCGGGCGGTGTTTGAATCCCTCGCCCCGCCGGAACCAGGGACCGTGACCATCGAGGCCGATGGGACACGGGTCACCGCCTCGATTTCCCTCGATACCGACACCGAACAACGATTTCAACAAACGATTCAAGTCTACGAAGCCATCGACAAACTGGGAATGGCCGGGGAAGTCAACCCGCAAACCATCACCTTTCACTCCCCGGACGAAGGCGGCGGAACGTACGGTAGGCGATGAAATTTCAGCGCTTTTTTCCTTGACAGCCCCCCACGGTCCCCGGTACGGTGTCGGACGTGCAGCGCCATTGTACATAGGGGCGACGGCTCGAGAGGTGCTAGACGCCCGCCAGACGTGGCCGGGCCTCGCCCCTTAAAATGTGAATGCGAATGTGAATACAAAGGGCGGCAGTAAGTCGTTCAGTCGGCGCGGGCCGTGTGACTGACTGCAAAGCAGAGGCGAACGGGCGCAACCCCTGCCGCCCCAAAATCCCAAGGGACCCGCCGGGGGACGCGGAGAGAGTTCAACCCCCAAAGCGCCCCCGGCATCCCTCCCCAATTCTCCCTCGATTCTCCCTCGCACAGAAAGCACTACCCAAGACCCCCTTCCAAAAAACAACAAACCCACTAACCCCGCGCCTTTCAAAGCCAATTCCGGACAGCCCTGTCCACAACCGGACACAGATGGCCGCCCCCTCCAAAAATCAAAGGATCCCATAACCCCGCACCTTTCAAAAGGAAAAACGGACACGCATGACCAAAACCGGACACGCATGGCCGCCTCCGGACATCCCTGTCCGCTTTTACGCCTCGGGAGAGGGGAAAGGGGGGGGACTATAGGGGGGGGATTGGGGTGAGGGTCTTCGAAGGTTCCTACTGATCCCCTCTTGAAAAGGTTTACTCTTAGGAGATCGCACACTGGCGACGCGACCCCCTCAAAAGGACTCCCGACAACTCCTGAGCAACAACGGACAACAACGGGCAGAAAAAAACTTCTTGACAAAAATCAGAGCATCGTGGTAACACGGAAAACCAGATTACCCGTACCGAGTACTCGAAAACTCACACATCAATCCACACACCACAGGCCCCTACCCCACGATCCGAAAACACAAGGACAACTCACTAAATCCATGGGCGAAAAAAAACGACGACCACCAAATACCAAATTCACCAAGGCAAACGTCGACCGCATCCTGCAACTGGCAAAACTCTTAACGCCTAAAGAATTCATCGCAAAGGCCGTCGGCATCACCCCAAAAACCCTTAACAAATGGCTCAACGACCACAAACGGCTGCCATGGAAAATGAAGGTGGCAGAAACTGAGCACGGGGAGCCAATCATGGGTCGGCCTTTGTTCGACGTGGTCTACAAAAAAGCGGAGGCCGAGGGGGTAGGCTACAACCTTGGGCTCGTCCAGCAGGCCGGGAAGCGCTCCTGGCAGGCGGCCTGTTGGCTACTGGAAAGGAGGCACCCGGTATACTTTGGGAAGGTGGAGAGGGGGGCTGTGGCCGGAGGTCAAAAGAAGGACAGGCCCCAACTACCCCCCGATGCGGTACGCGCCCTGGAGGGATTGGACCCCAATGCCCTGCGTAGGTTCCGGGAATTCGTGAAGCAGTCCAAGGTGCGGGCAACACAACCTGGGCAGGGGCAACAGCTTAGGAAAGTGACTTAACTACAACGTCCGATAATATACATTATGTAGAACTGCCACTTGTCGTAACTAGGGAAGGCTGAAAGAGTTATGCAAGACACCCTAACAAACGCTATGCCCTTGAATATTCGGGCAACCCTAACAAACGAAAAACCCCCTCGCTTCCTGGCACACACACAGGGGACCGTACCCCATGGCCAAGGGGGCCGCGGGGAGCGCGAGGGGCCAGTCGTTCCCTGGCTCCCTGGCCACGGGGACGGGGGACCGGGGCCGGAGGGGGGCAACAAGAGAGCAGGAGGAGGTGGGCAAAGGATGACCCCCCATACAGCACTAACATTGGAATGTATACCATCTTACTGTACTACTTTGGCGACGGCGGGCCGCCCGGCGAACACAAAACAAAAGCCATCCGGGGGGTCCAGGTCGATTTTGATACAACTCCATTTTTTGGCCCTTGGGGAGATCCGGGGAGGGGCAGGGTCCTTTCTTGGTCTTAAGATTTGGGCACCTCCCCGTTGGTGGCGGGAAAAATATTATTTGGATTTTGGGGGGGTATCTTAGGGATGGGACGAGACATGACGAAGGCGCTTCGGGACAGTAAGGGGAAGTTCCGTAAGAAGCGTGGGAGGCCCTCTCGGGAGGATTTGATTCGTCAGGGGCGTTTGCCGAAGGCGGGTACGGCGGTCGGCGGGATGCCTTGGGAGGATCCGTTGATTCGTGCCTTGGAGGGGTTGAGTGTAGAGCAGATGGACGTGGGCCTGGAGATGGCCTTGCCCAGCATTTGGGCAGAGCGGAACCGTTGGATTGGGGGTCGTCCTTGGAGTTTTGCTGGTCGGGAGTATTTGATTGGGATGATGGACTGCCGGAAGGGGGATGTGGTTTTTAAATGTGGTCGTCAGGTGGGGAAGACTCAGGGGTGGATGAATTTGATTTTTCATCTGCTCGATTTTAGGGCATGGAGTGTATTGATTGTTTTTCCGACCGGCGACGAGGTGAGCGTATTTTCGAAGGACCGGTTCACTCCGGCCTACGAGGAGAGCCCGCGGCTGCAGGAGTTGTTTTCGTCGGTGGACAACGTGCATCACAAGCAGACGGCGGCGCGGGTAGGGCGCCAGGCGGCGAATGTGTATTTGCGGGGGAGTCTTTCGCGGAGCAAGTTACAGAGTATCTCTGTGCAGAAGTTGGTCATTGATGAACTGGACTTTTGCAACGAGGACAATTTGAAGTCAGCGGAAGAATGCATGAGCGGGCACCTGGAGCGGGGGACGTGCAAGGTTTCGACGCCGACGGAGCCGGAGATTGGGATTGAAGCGGAATGGGACCGGAGCGACCAGAGCCACTACTTTTTGAAGTGCCCTCGGTGCAGTGAGGTTCAGTTTATGGACTGGCCAGACTCGGTGGAGTGGAGGGAGGGGCGGGCGGACACGGCTCGCTACCGGTGCAAGAAATGCAAACGGCCTTGGGAATGGCAATCGGTCCGGGCGATGGTGGCCCGTGCGGCGGACGAGGACGGCCTCGGATGGGTGCCTGCGTACCCTGGCCGGGACATTGGGGGCTTTTGGTTGCCGCAGATGTACAGTCCAACGGTGTTGCCCTCGAAGGTGGTCCAGGACTTTGAACTGGCGCAGGGCAATGCCTCTGCGGAGGCGGACTTTCACCGGTTTAAGATTGGGAAGGGCTTCGTATCGGCCGGATCGCACATTACCCGCGAGATGGTGGAGGCGGCCAAGCACCGTGGCGGGGGTCAAATGAAGCACAGTTCCATCGGGGCCTTTATGGGGATCGATGTTGGGGTGCCGGTGAAGCACGTCGACATTTCGGAGTACCCGAATGGGGTCTTGGGGAACAAGCACCTTCTTTGGGCGGGGGAGGTCACAGATTGGGCAGAGTTGGGCATGTTGATGCGGCAGTACTCAGTGGCGGCCTGTGTGATTGACGCCAATCCGGAGCGGTCGAAGGTGGAGGAGTTTCGGGACGAATTCATGGGGCGGGTGTTCATGGCGTTTTACCCGAACGACACCTACCTGCAGCGGAAGGAGAACTGGAACCTGGAGATGGGGATCGTCACGATGCACCGGACTTACTACCTGGACCAGGTGACGGGGCGCTACCGGATTGGGACGGTCCTTCTTCCGCGGGACGTGCCGGAGGACTACGGGAACCATCACCTGAACATCGTCCGGGTCGAGAAGGAAGACCAATACGGGAATCCGGTCGCTCGTTGGGCGAAGCGGGGAGCGGATCACTTTGCGCATGCGGCGGCCTACTGCGAGGCGGCGGCCCGCTACTTTGGGGGCAGCATGGAGGAAGACTTGTTACCCGAGGACACCGCTCCCATCGAGGAGTTCGTACAAATGGAGGAGTTACATGGACAGCCCTTCTTTTAGGGACCGCGTAGAGAGCGGGGCCTTTGATAAGATGGTTTTAGGCATCGGCCTGGGGGCGGGGTCAGCTTTTGAGCAGGACGTTATGATGAATTTGCTCGAGTCGCAAGCGGTCCGGGAGGCGGAAACCATCGCCTCGATTGGCGCAGAGGACAGTAAATGGGTCGCCTGGAGCGGGGGCGGGGATTACGGGAACATCGACCTTCCCCAGATTCAGCAGATGTGCTGGTGGTACTACCGCAACTCTCCCTTCGGGAAAAACATAATCGAGAACTACACCTTCCTGACCGTCGGGGAAGGATTCGATGCGGAGTTCGACAAGGACGCGGACGCGAAGCGGTGGAAAGATCGGGCCGAGGAAATCGGCTGGTACAACGAGCACAGGACATGGGTCCGTTCCACTTTCGGCTTCGGGGAGGTGCCCTTGGTGTTGTTTCCGCTCACGGGGCGGATGAACGGGAAGCCGGGAAAGAAGACGGCGGTCCGGATGTACAACCCCTGGCAGATTTCGGACGTGGTCACGAAGGCGGGCGACCCGAAAGCGATCCGGTACTACAAGAAAGTCGACGGGTCAAAGATTAACCCCCGCGACGTGATTCACATGAGAATCAACTACATGGGGAACTACAAACGGGGGCTTCCGGTTTTGTTGCCGGTGTTGAAGCCGTTGTATTATGCGCAAAAGTTTCTCACGAACCGCCACTGGATAAACCATGTCCGGGCGCGGATCCCCGCGATTCGGAAGGTGCAGGGGGGCCGGACACAAGTCCAGGCGGAAAAGGCCCGGCTCCAGGTGTTACCGAAGCCGGGAACGTATGCCATCGAAAACAAAACAACGGAATGGCAATACCCCGACTACAAAATCCACGCCGCCGATGCCAAGGACGACTACCGGCACAACATCCTGGCGGCCGCCTCCGGGGTCAACCTTCCAGAGTTCTTGGTTCACTCCACGGCGGAAAACTCCGCTTACGCCTCCCTGTTGGCGCAGGAGTCGCCGACGGTTCGGATGTTCCAGGACTTTCAAAAGTTGTTTGCGAATTGGTTCCGGCCGATCATCGCCGCCTTTTCGGAAACAGAAAACTTCGTGATGAAGATTCCCTTGGTCGTGCCGCGTAACTTGAAAGAGGCGGGGGAAGCTTACGGCCGCGCCGAGATTCAGGGGGCATGTTCCAAGCGCACCTACGCGGAGAAGTTGGGATTAACTTGGACCGGGAAGGACGGGGAACTGGAACGGATGGCCGAGGAGGGATTTTCCCCGGTCACGAGCCAGGGCGACTTCCCCGGCGCGGCGGATGCCGACGAGCCGGAGGAATGTCTGATCCAAAGACTAGAATCGGACCCGGCCTTTTTGAATCGAATTAAAGCAGTGCTCAACAATGGAGCACCGAAGAAAGGAGGCGCGCATGCCCGCCGGACTTAACTACGTTGACCTCGACATCTACACAACGGGGGACGATGTCCACGAGACGCAGAAGGCCCGTGTGTCGACCGTCGAAGAAGATGGAACGAACATTAAAAAAATCGCTTTTGAAATTGTGAATGACGATGGCTCGGTAGTGGCAACTAAGAAGGTTGCTTACCAGGCCATCGCGGTTGCGATAGGAATATTCGAATGAGAACAAACCGAAGAATCGTTGTCCTGGGGAACGGGATCAGCCGGAAGGGCCTCCCGTTACAAAGGATTCAAGCGGAGTTGCCGGTGTACGCATGCAATTTTGCCTACCGGGAACAACATGAGGACGGATCCCCTTTTCATCCCGATAAGCTTTTCGCGTATGCCCCGGTCGTGTTGCGGAACATCCGAAAGGACGGATACGCCTCTAAGTTTCCTGTCTACTCCGTTGGGAAGTTGAACACACAACAGCGGGCATGCCCAGAGGCGACCTTCGAGCGCCGGGTCGGATTGTCGACCGGGGGCCAGGCGGTCTTCCATGCCTGTCACCAGGAGGGGGTGAAACAAGTTTTCCTTTGCGGGTTTGACTTCCATCCGAAGGGCTTCCCGCATCACATGCACGGCAACACCGGCGGCTACAGCGACGGGGCCTGCACAAGATGGGCTCACCAGTTACGGGGGTTCTGCATGACTTTTACGGGGATTAAGTTTTTCCGGGTCGACAATGAACCGATGGACGTGTTCAAAGATTTACCTAACTTAATCCACATCTCCAGGCAGCAATTTTTAAACCGGACGATTTATGGGGGCGAATGACAAAATCTGGGACCGGATAATTAAGACCCGTGCCGGTCACATCCGCTACGAGCGGAAGACGGCCAGGCGGATCCGCCGGACGTTCCGATCCGTACGGGATGAAATCCTGGGGTACTTCAACAACCAGGCGAATGACATTGTTTCGACGTATTCCGCCGCCCGCCGTCGGTACCTGGTAGACACCATCGACGGGTACCTCGAGCGGGGCCGCCACGAGAGTTCGTGGGAAGTTTATGACGCGATGACCGGGACCGCCCGCCGGGAGGCCGAGGAAACCTACGATGCCTTCCGGTCCGAAATCCCGAGCGAAATAGGGCTCAGTTTTTACGCAGTCCCGGAGGACTTTTTAATCGCCATCGCGGATCAGCCGGTGATGGGGAACTACACCATGGGCCTGGTCAACTACGGCGACAAGTGGAGCCGGGACGCGGCGACCCTCCTGGACAAGGCGCTCATGCAGTCCGTGGTCAACGGGGAAAACGTCGGCCAGTTGGCCCGGCGGATGGCCCTGGCCGTGGGGGTCCAAAACTACGCAATGCAGGCCTTCGCCCGGACCGCGATTCAAACGGCGGCGCACAGGGCGCAGATGGAATTCTTCCGGCGAAACAAAGAAGTAATTAAGGGGGTGCAATGGGTTGCCATTTTGGACGATGCCTGCTGTGACACCTGCGCCGGGTACGACGGCCGGATTTTTAAACGGAGCGAGGCCGTCCATCAACCGGTGCACGTTAAATGCCGATGCACCTATTCGGCGGTCACGAAGTCCTGGAAGGAACTTGGGCTCAAGGGAGACGAGGCGCCTCCGTGGATGCGCCGGACGATGGATGGAGAGGTACCAGAGACAATGACCTTCAAAGATTGGATTGATAAAAAGATGAATTCCAAGACCGGGCGCTCGTGGGTCCGGGACTGGATGGGGCCGGGGAAGTTTGAGCTTTTTAGCAACGGCCTCATAACCCTTGACGACATGGCCATTCGGACACGGCGAAAGAACCGGGTCCGCTCCTTGGGCGACCTTCGAAGGATCGCAACAAGGAGGAGACGAAAAAAGGAGGAAAGTTTATGCCTGATGAATTAAGAAGACCGGAAAACCTGGCAAAGCGGATCGTTCTTTGGAGGCGCGAACTGGACCAGTTGCGATCCGAAGCGGGAGTGATTTTTCGTAAGGCGCGGGACTTGACCCTGGCGCTCGAAAACACGCAACGGGAAGAGACCCTTCGCCCGTTGGTACAAGCGCTCCCGACTGAATCCGATGAATGGTTGTACCGGAACGAACCGGATCCCCGTGGGGCCAGCGCCGAAGGGCAACCCCGCCAAGGAGGAAAGTTTGCGAAGAAAGAAAAAGAACCAAGCAAAGAGTGAAGGCGCTCTTTCAAACCGGCCTCGCCCCGCACGACCGGCGGGGCCGGTCTTTCATTCGTTTAGTGAGTTGGCAACAGCCAAGGAAGAAACCATGAAATCAAGGGAACCGAAAATGAAAGACGACATGGGGAGGCGGTACCCTTCCCATGCCTATGCGTACACCCCAACGGATGACCCTCGAACGTGGGAGTTCAGGGTAAAGAATTACATCCGGGGGAAGTTGACTCTCGACCTTCCGCAGGTGAAAAAAGCAACGGACACCTTTCAAGGGAAGAAGTTGGCCGAGCGGAAGGCAGCGCTTATCAAAGCGAACCTCCGCGGGTGTTACACCCGCCTCGGGGAAGAGCCCCCCGCCGTCCTGGGAGGAGGCCGTGTGCATGACCCGGTCAACCAGGAAAAAGAGTTCATGGGTGCCTTCGTGCAACAGTACATGCAACTGCTTACAGAAAGAGCACCTGCAGGGAAGGATGTAACAGTCCTGATTGAAAACTTAAATTTTCAAACGGACGATTTGATTCTGGAGCGGGACGCCAAGGGCGCCCTGAAAGTAATCCGGAACGTTGTATTCCTGGGGAGTACTTCTCTGAACCAGCGGCGGTACCTGGAAAGGGCCATGGAGCAAGCCGTCCCGTTGTACGAGGGGGCGAAGTTGTACTTGAACCATTCCTTTTTTCCGACCGGCCGACCAATCCAAGAATTATGGGGACGGGCTAAAAATGTTCGGTACGACAGGGAGGCGCGGAAAATCAAAGGCGATGCCGTGGTCATCGACCACGAAGACCGCATCGAGAAATACGTCGAACGCGCCTCTGACCTTGTCGGGTTTTCCCATACCATCAAAGCGCAAATGAGCGACCCCGACGATAACGGATGGGTCGACGTGGAAGAAATTCAGAAGGTGTACTCCGTGGATTTAGTCACAGACCCGGCCACGACGAAGGGGATTTTTGAAACCAACAAACGAAAGGAAGAAGAACGTATGAATCTGGAAGAACTTCGTTCCAAGTATCCTGAGCTGGTGTCCGCGATTGCCAACGAAGCCATCGAGGCGGCGGGGGACGCGGCATCTCTGGATGCGCTTTCGAAGAAAGTCGAAGCGCTCGAGGAAGCGAACAGGAAAAAGGACGCAACAATCAAGACCATGGAGGATGCTCAGAAAGCGGTCACTACCACAAAGACCCTTGAGATACTCCTGGCCGCCAGTAATCTTCCCGACGCCTCCAAGGACCGCCTCCGGAAAGCCATCGAGGGGCAGGTGATTCCCGAAGACAAGTTAAAGGAGGCCATCAAAGCCGAAGAGGATTACATCGTAAAACTCAAAGGCGACACGGTGACCGGAGTCGACGAGACACAAACCGGGACCGGCGAAGGGAAGACCATGGAATCCGTCTCCAATCTGATTTTCGGATGGGCGGGTGCGCAGAAGGAGAGCAAGGAGGAAAACACCGCGAAGGCATAAAGAGCCGACCGGTTCCTTGCGGTAACAACTCAACAAAGGAGAAACGTAAATGGCTGATAAAGTTTGGGCTCCCGAGAGGGGGCTCGCGGATGGTGACCTTCGTCCGCGAAAGTACTGGAACCGCTCCGGGGCCGCAATCCCCAAAGGCATGCTGGTGGAGTTCGACACAACGAACCACGGCATCAAGAAAATCACGGACGGCGGCCAGGCACTCGGCATTACCAAAAACGCCCTCGCCGACGACGAACAGGGCATCGTTTGGACGGCCGGACAGTTCCGGGGTGTAGCGGCCGTGGCAACCGGAGAAACCGTTCATGAAGGCGACCGCATCTGCTCGGCCTCGACCGATGGGACCGTGGAGGTGCAGGCGACCGGCGGCGGGTACGCCATCGGCACCGGCGCCTGTGTGGACTCTTCTGCCACGGCGACGGGCTCCGTAGCAGGAGCCGACTGCGTCATGGATTTGATTTCGTCCCTGGACTTCCCCTCCACGGTGTAATCCAGTAGTCGGGGTCAATAATTAAACACCCTACGAAAGGAGTAAAAATAGATGGACTTCAAAACCGTCATCAGAGAAGCACTCGCGAGGGGAGTGGATCTTTCCAAGGATCCCATTTTCCGCGAGGCCATGGGGGGCATGTCTGTCCGGGACGTGACCGAAGCGCTCGGGTCCGACTACTTCCCCAAGGTGACTCTCGACGCCGCGCACAACCGCCTGATGCAGGGGTATGCAGCGGTGCCGGAAGACTGGAGGAAGGTGGTCAACGTTGACACAGCCTCCGATTTCAAATGGCAATACGTGACCGCCCTCAACGGGTACGGGAATCTCCCCAAGGTTCTGCCTGGGGAAAAGTATCCTTTCTTAACGCCTGGCGACGGGCAGGAAAGGTGGAAACTGGATAAATACGGCCGGATTTTCTCCATCGACATGGAGGCCCAGGCCAACGACCAAATCGGCGCCTTCGGAAAATGGTCCTTCAACGAAGGCAAGGCGGCGCAACGGTCCCTGAATTATCTGGTGTTCCGTACTCTCATGCACGACAACCCGACGATGTACGGCGATTCGACGGCGCTCTTCGATGCCTCGAGCCACGGGAACCTGCTCACAAGCAGGACACTCAACTACGCCAACATCAAGGCCGGATACGAAGCCATGGCCGCCCAGACCGGGCGCGGTTTGGAAACCATCCGGATCATCCCCCGGTTCCTCCTGGTCGACCCGACCAACTGGCTCGAAGCCCTGCGACTCACGCAGAGCAACGAATTATACCAGTACATGCAGCCGGGCGCGACGGAAGGAGAAACGGTCAACTACGGGACGTTTAATGTTTTCGGCAGAGGTGGTCTAGGATTGATCCCCGTCCTGTGCGAGGACATTCCCAACGGCTACTGGTACATGGTCGCGGACCCCGCAACCTGTCCTACCTGGACCCTTGGCTTTTACAAAGGGAAACAGGAGCCTGAAATGTTCCGGGAAGCCCCGAACACCGGCGGCGAATTCTACCAGGATTCGATGTCTTTCAAAACCCGGCTCATCGCGGGCGGGGTCGTGGAAGATTATCGCGGCATCGTTCGGATGGAAGAGTAAAACCTGGGGACTGAAAAAAAGAATGCCGGGGTTGTTTTGGGCGAAGAGTCTGCTGTCTTCCCCAGGGACATCAACTCCCAATCTCCTTTTTCGGCCCCGGCATTTTAGCAGGAGAGAAACGAATGAACGATTACCAAGGCAACACGACCGGCACGGGCCGCATCGGCGAACACGGATCCGGGGAAGACCTGGAACTGGACACCGACGATGTCCTGTTGATTAAAGACGGCCCGGCCATCGTTTGGCTGACGTCCCTGTTTGGGACTTGGGAACTGCACGACATCAGCGAGGCGGATTTAACTCACGCAACCGCCCCGGTAGCGCCGAGCGCCGCCACGTTGAAGATGGGCTTTCCCGCCTCGGGAACGATCCCGACGAATGTCCCCTTCCCGGAGGGGCTCCACTTCGACGAGGGACTGGTCATAAAGAGGACATCGTCTGCCTCGGCCGACCGGGCCAGCCTGAACTACTCTTAGGAGGCGACTGTGAACGGACCATTTAAAGGGACAGCCGTCATCTCGGCCCCCGGTAGCGCCATCAAGGCATCAAGCCCCGCCATCGTGCAGGTGATTGTCGCCAAGGGGACGAGCGCAACTGTTCAAAATAACTTAGTCACGATTACCGAAGGCGCGGGCGGGGCAACGGTCTGGAAATCGTGCGGCCTTTCGAATGCCATCAACCAGGTCTTCGAATTTCCAAAGGGTCTACATTTGCACACGGGCCTCGCCATCGTCTGCACGAATGCGGTCGCATCTGTTTGCTACCAGTAAGGAGCGCGGGAAATGTCGAACAAAGTCACAATCGATTACTCGACCGACGTAGGCAAGGTTCGCCTCTTAATCAAAGACGACATCGAGGACGATCCCCTCTTTACCGATGCACAGATTCAGGCCTTCGTTGATTTTGAAGGCTCCATCCGGGAGGCGGCCGCCTGTGCCTGTGAGGCGCTTGCCGTGGAATTCGCCAGCGCCGGGAAGCTGAACATGGAACGGGGGAACATGGTCATTGATAGAGCAGCCGCCTCGGTGAAGTACCGGATGATGGCGGAACTGTTCCGGAAGGTGGAAGGCGAGCAGCCTTATTCCGAGTACCAGCGCCTGGCGGATGAAACTCTCGAATGGCGGGACGGCATCACCGGGTACCACGAAAAGGATCCGCAGGACGTAATTGGAGAGGACGACTAATGGGGCGGGCAAGGTTTAAACCACTGACCAGGCGGGAGCTTAGTTTTTACCGTCAGGACATCAAAGACGTTTTAACGGATCCCAATCTTCGGGTGCCCATCAAGTTTATTTCCCAGAACCGCCCGACGGCTTCCGGGTCGACTTTCACGGAGGACACCCTCGAGATTTACACCTTCGGAGTCTGGCTCGAAGTCAACGTGGAAGAAAACAATATGAACCGGGACTACGGCGGGGAAGTCGGTCAGAAGGTGTTTTACATCTACGCCCGCGACTTGTCCAAGTATGGCCGCCAGCCGCAGGCCGGGGACACCATCACCTACACGACCGGCGGGACGGAATATAAATTTCACGTCCGCCGGTTTTCTGGGCCGGTGTTTGATTTGTTCTGGCGGTGCATTGTGGATGCCCAGTAATGGCTTTTAACCCGTACCGAGGCGCGATGCGCAGGCGCAATCTTAGAGCACAGGCGCGGGGTGCCCTGATTTGGGCAAAAATAGACATGGAGCATTATAACGCATGGTACAGACACTACCTGCGACTCAAGAAAATCAACTCCGAAAAGGCCAACAAAAAAGAGGGCCTCGAGTTGACCAAGAACATCCAGAAAACCTGCCGGGTCCGTTCCGGCCGGTACCGGATGGGCTGGACGGGGGTCAACCAAATGGAAGGGGTACAGCCCCCGCGAGTCCGGCCAAAGGTTCGAAGGGTGCACAGCCTTTTTCGGCCGGGGAAAAGCATCTCGGCGGCCCGTGCACAAAGAGAGGGTAGACGACTCGCCAAGGCGAAAGAGTTTCGCCAGGGGGAGTCGTTTCATGGTTTGCAAATTGTTAACGCGGTTTCTTACGGCCCGGTAGAAGAAGCCCGGTATGGAAACGTCCGGCGGGCGATCAAGTTTAGGACACAACACTACATGAAAGCCGTCGCCAGGATGATGGAAAAAGTAGGAAAGGACTCACAAAGATGAGCGATGCTTTTTTATTCGAAGCCCTGAGCACAACCCTCCGGGCAACGAACTTAAACAAAATCCTTGAAGGGTCCGCCGTGAATCTTTGCCGGAACGGTTCCTTTGAATTTTGGGATTCATCCACGGAACCATACGGATGGGATTTTGACGACGGGGGATCCGACACGTTGGCTTCGAGCACAAACCTGAACTACGTTTATGACGGAGCGAAATGTGCTCGGGTTACTAAAGACGTTACCGGAACAGCGCACCTGAAGCGGTCCATCGCGGAAGTGGCAACGGTATTTGCAAAGAGTAAATACTGGTCAGCCTGTGCGAAGGTGAAAGGGGACTACGACGATTCCTCTGTTCGGTTGTGGATTTCTTTCGACGGCGGATCGACGAAAACTTACTCTTCCTACGCGGCGGGCGGCGCGAGCCATAACGCGCTAAGCGTACGAGCGGAATGCGGCGCGGCTCCATCCAATAAGCCGATGGTCGGGATCGAAATGGCCGCCGGGAGTTACGACTGCTACATCGACGCCGTGGGATTTTTCCGGGGCGAAATCGCCTGGCCCTGGACAGAGTGTATTTGGGATCCGTCCGGGAACATCACCGACGACCTGGATCCGTTGATGCCCCATGTTTGGGTTTGGGATCCGTACGGCGCAACCATCAATCTGGTTGCCAATGCTGGAACCTCGTCCGCTTGGACCTCGAAGGATGTCCCGGTAACAGTCGGTACCTGGTGCTACGATAATGCCAAGGCGATTCTTTGTCGGGCCGTGGTCGGCGATGCCAACTACCGCCCTTCCTGGGACGGCTCCCCGGCGGATGCCTTTATGAAATTCCGAACCAAGGGCGACACCGACGCCAGCAACGAAATCATCGTCAGGCCGTTGGCCGGTGGAAGCGGGGCCAACGGGGACAACCCGACCCATTCCCATTCGCAAATCGTAGTGATCGGTTTGGACACCGGCGGCGAATTTGAATACTGGATCCAATCGGGGAACGGGACGAATGGATTCTATGCGGACCTTTTCCCGTTGGCGCACCTGCGGCCGATTTAGGAGGGCGACATGGGCATTCCTTTTCACGATGTCGAAAGCACAATTATGAGGCACCTGGAAGACAAACAGGCGACCGGGGAAGCGCTCGAAGATGTAAATATCAACTTTCCGGGATACCCGTACAAAACTAAGGGCCTGGAGCATTGGTGTGTTCCCAACGTGGAGGAAAACCGCGACCCGTACAGCCGCCAGATGCAGGGGGACGGGACTCTTCTGGTTTTGATTTACGTTCAACTCACAACGATGAAGCGATTCGAGCGCGGCCGCCTGTGCGAGTTGTTCAGTTCAGTGCTCAAAGAAACAACACTCACCATCAAGGATTACGAAAGCGGAAACGGGTCCAACGAACTGGGGAAGGTTCGTTTCCGTGTCGGCACCTTTGGCCAGCTTCCCGAGCCAGAGGACGGACTTTATATCGGTGATTTAACTATTCCCTTTTCTGTGACAGGAGGAACGTAAACATGGCCTACGATAAAATCACCAGAAACCTCACCGACGGGAAACTGACGATTTACGACTACAACGAAACCAATAACGTAGTAGTTGCAATCGATGAGGGGGATCTAAATGTGGTCATCCACAAGCCCCGCCGGATCGTCGTCGCCAGAGGTACCATCAAACACATCCGATCCGGAGACGAAGTCCCGTGTGATGTTTCTTTTACCATGCAGTTTTCGGAGTTCTACACGGCTTCGGATTGCACCCCGTACGAAATTCTTATGAGGGAAGGAAATGCATCCGCGTACCTGGGAACGAAATCCCCGGACGGATTGAAACAAGGCCCGCAGGACTACACGACCAAAATCAAATTCTTGTTAACAGACCCCGGCGGCGGCAACGATGAAAAGCTGGAGTTTAATCATTTTGCCGTCGAAGAAATCAACTTTTCAGAAGGCGAGGAGTACAGTTCCCTGGCGATTTCCGGCCGCGCCATGGTAACGGCTCCCTCCATCGCCAAGGTGTAGGAGGCACGCAAATGGCATACGACCCGATTACCAGAAACCTGACCGACGGGCAAATCGTAATCAAAGACGGTACGACGACCCCGCTCTCGGTCACCATCGATTGCGACGAGGGCGACCTTTCCATCGTCGTGCACAAAGACCGAAAAGTCATAATGAACCGGGGCGACTTGGACCATGTCCGGGAGGGAGTTTCCGTGCCGGTCGATTTGTCTTTTACGGTCATGTTTTCTGAGTTTTACACCGACGAGGCATCGAGCTACACCCCCTACGAATTACTCATGCAGCAGGGGGATGCGACCTCGGCGGCTTCGACCCGCGCCGATTCAGCAGAGGCGTATTGTGTCGATGTCGAATTCACAATCACAAACCCAGACGCCGACACCGGCGAGAAAGACGAACTGATTAAAGTCGACGATTTCTTTGTCGAAGAAATCACCTTCACAGAAGGCGACGAGTACAACACCCTCGCGGTAAGCGGGCGGGCGATGATTACCAGCCCGACAATTACCAAAGAGGCAAGGTAAAAAGGAGAGCAGCAGAAAATGAAGATGAAAGTAAAAGGAGAGAAAGGAAAAGCGAAGTCGATTTCTGATTTCAAGGACCGGACGGAGTTCACTTTGAAAACGGTCCATGGCCCGGTGAAATTAAAAATCACTTCGCTCCCGCTTGGTTTCCAACAGCAGATGGGAGAACAGTTGCCGATTCCACAACCGCCCAAGAAGCCGGTAAAGGTGGATGGGAAGGTACGCAAAGACCATAAGGGAAACGTGCAAATGGCCCCGGACCGGGAAGACCCGGAATGGAAAGAAGTCGCGGAACGGATGAACCGGTTGCATCAGGTGGCGGCGGTGTACCACTGCCTCGAGGACAACAAAGACCTGGAATGGGATACGAAGGTTGAAGACTACACAAAACCAGGAAAGGGATTTGATGCCGAGAAGTTTTACACCGCCATTGAGGAGGAATTTGCGAGGGCAAAATTCCAGTCCGGCTCGTTCATGGAAATTTTTAAGCTTTCGTTTCAGGTGAGCGGATTCGACCTGGACGAAATGAAAGAACTACAATCTTTTTTCTTGTCGGCGAGGTTGGGAGTCTAAAAAAGTACACCAGCCTCTATGTTGTTTTCCGTTTGTGTGAACGGATGAAGAAATGGGATCACGAGTTCTACGAGCTTTCCCCGCACCGCCAGAAGTTGTGGCTGGCGTATGAACTGATGCGCGAGGACGAAGAGACGGAGGCGATTCGAAGGCTGCGCCACGGTTCCGGCGCCAAGCCCCCTCCGGGTCCGCCGAAAAAGAAAAAGCAAAGAAAACTGGGGAGAAGGAAATAGCCGAATGCGAATGGGTGGCCATGCGCTCATGTTGAAGGTGGGCGCAGACTTTACGCAGTTTGATCGACAGATGTCTGGCGTGAAAAGTCGCATGGGCGGTGTCGGTTCTTTGCTTACGAATCCATGGGTACTCGCCGGGGCGGCTGCTGCCGCCGCTGGTTATATTTTCGTTAACGCGGCAAAAGGCCTCGTGACCGAAGGGGTCCGCGCCGCGATGAAGTTTGAACATGCCTGGGCGGAAGTCAACACCATCATCAACAAAACCAGATGGGACGTTGGGAAAGCCCACTTCGACATCTTAAAACAGAGCCGGGAAATCGGCCTGTCATCCGTTGACACCATCAATGCAATGTATCAGGCGGTGTCCGCCGGTTTTACTGAACAGGCCGAGGCAACAAAGGTAGTTCAGGCCTCCGCGAAGGCATCCATCGGTGGATTAACTTCGCAAGCCGTAGCCGTCGACGCCATAACGACAGGGCTCAACTCGTATCGCATGTCGGCGGATCAAAGTGAGGCGGTCGCCGATAAATTGTTCCAAACCGTGAAGCTCGGGAAGGTGCGCTTCGAGGGGTTGAGCAGTTCGATTGGGCGTATAATGCCGATCAGTTCCCGGTTCGGAATTTCCATGGAAGAAACCTTGGCCGGTGTTGCAATGTTGACCAAGAGCGGTCTGTCCGCAGATGAGGCGGTGACCGCTTTAAGGGCAGCCATGAATTCGATTGCCTCGCCGTCGGAGAAGGCGGCCGAGGCGGCCAAACAATTAGGGATCGGATTCGACTTAACCGCTCTGCAAAGTAAGGGACTGCTCGGGACGTTGGGCGACATCGTAAATGCCGCACAAGGAAACGAGCAGGTTCTGGTTGACTTGTTCGGAAACATCCGGGGCTTGACCGGGATCATGACCATCGCCGGGGAGGGTTACTACGATTACGCGGATGCGATTTACGAAATCGAAAACGCCTCCGGCGCGGCGCAAGAAGCCCAGGATGAAATGTTGAATACAACCGAGGGGCAGTACAACCGGTTCAAAGAAACGATGGGCCAGTTGGTTAAAAAGTTGGGCGACCAGTTCCTCCCGGCCATCAAAGGTTTCTTCGAGGGCTTTGCCGACGAGGCGGACAAATACCTTTCGGGCGAGGGCGGGGTCGTTTCCATGTTGAAGGAGGCGGTCGGTGTTACGGAGGAGAGCGGGAAGTCCATCGGCGCGGCCGTGGCGACTTGGATCGTAGATGCTTTTAAGAAGATGTACGAATGGGCGGACAAGGCAATAACCTGGGTCGTAGAGCACGGGCCGGAAGTCATCGAAACGATTTCAAATATCGGGAACGGTTTTAAAAAGCTCTTCGAGTTCGTGGAGAAGGTTGTCAACGCGGTCATCCGGTTCCACAAGGCCCTGGCCGACATCGGGATCGTCAAGGAAGTCGGCGGTTCGGGAATCGTGAATGAATATTTCAAGAGTCGCGGCGGGAAAAAGGGATGGCCGGGTCGACACGAAGGGGGCTTGGTCGGCGGCCTGGGCGGGCGTGACCAAAACATGACCCGCACCTCTCGCGGGGAGTTCGTGCTGAACAGTGATGCCACGGCAGCCCTGTGGCCTTTGCCAGCCGTCATGAATGACGCCTATCCGCAACGAGGGATTTACAACGACCGCTCCCGGATCGAAGTCCACAACCACTTTCCGAATGCGGGCGGGCCGGTCGACCGTGGATTTGTGCACCGCTTCATCAAGCCGGAATTGGAGCGGGCAATTGAAATGAAAATCAATCCGAGGAAGAGAGGACTGCGCTAATGGCGGACAAAGGATACACCCGTTTTTATTTAACGAGCGACACGTCCCAGACCGTCGATTTCAAGGTGCCGGAATTCGGAAACCTCGACGAGTTGGATTTCAACCAGGCCTGGGGGAAGACCGAAGGGGGCCAGGTGTTTGTGGAAGACCCCGGATTTGTTACGCAACAATTAAAACTCGACTTCCGGAACGTGAAGGACACGCAACGATTCAACTTCGAAGAGTTCTTTGAAAACGTTCTGCTCCGGGGACGAATGAAATGCGACCTGCGGATCGCCGGGTACTACCCGAAGCGGACCCGGCGCATGGTGCACTGCGGGATGACCGTTACACAAACCGACGGGAGCGAGGACGAGTTAACGGCCGACCTTGAATACGACGGCTCCTACATCACCTGTGACCAGTTACTTCCGCCGACGTACATCTACCTGGTGGGGTACCGGATCATGGATGGGGTCTTACGTTGGGCAGATGCCCAGGACGGGTACTGGGACATTTCTTTAAACTTAACGAGGGACGCAACGGGATGGGAGAACAGGTAATCGACAAAGCCGGGACGCGGTTCGGGGCCGTGTTCACTTTTCCTTTCGGGACCGTGGCGGTTTCCGATCATCCGTTCGATGTGTACGAGGGGCGGGTGTTGAACTGGCAGCCGGTTATCAACCAGCTACAGGGGGGACAAGACAACATCACTTTTACCTTGGACAACTCGGCCGGGTTTCCCGAGGCCCCGCAGAAAAGGTTTTCAGAGTATTGGGATTTCACGAATCCCCCGGAGGGGTCCGAAGTCAAACTGCGGCTCCACGATGTCGGCGAGGATCCCGTCGATCTTTGGGAGGGGTTTGTCGCGGAAATCGAAAGCGAATCCGAATCGGAAATCGTGATTCATGTCCGGAGCATTGACTCCCTCCTGGACCGGCGAATCGGGAAAGTAATCGACCTGGACGACTGGCCGAATGCCCCGGCGGAATCCGTCGGGAAGATGCAACCCCGGATCATCGGGGAGGTGTCCTTGTTTAAACCAGTCCTGGTCGACGATAACCAGGTGACAAAACTAACCGCCTCGGTGTTGGAAGACGACCTGACTATCAACGTGGAAGATGCCTCCCTCTACCCGGATCCGTCTGGAACCAGCAAAATCAAAATCGACGAGGAGATAATTAAGTACACCGGGAAAACCGCGACGACCTTCACCTGCTCGAGTGTTGCGGATCGGGGGGTCGATGGGACCGTGGCACAGAGCCACGTTAATGGAACCGACGTTCATGAATACGCGGGCCTTGTTTTCTTGGTCGACGAAAAAGCGATTTCCTCTGTGACCAACATCCGGAAGGTAAACAGCCAGGGCGTTCATCTGCCAGCCGATGCAAGTGAATACACGATTGTTAAAACCGGGCCTACGACGATTTCCTTCGCCGGGACTCCGGAGGTGCCGGTTACGGTAAGCGGAAGTATTTTTAAGGATGTCGATGTGGAGGAGGCCGGGAGCGGTGACGCGGCCTTAAACAGTACAAACGCCTGCCTGGGGAAAAAGGTCGACGACGGCGGAACGGCCACGGAGTACAACTTCGCAACCCTGCAAAATGGCAACAGCCCCTTCGTTGTGGAGCGCACCAGTGATGTCCGCCGTCCGGGGGCGGCCCCGATGAAGCGGGCCTTCTTGGTCATCGAACATTACAACGTGAAAAATCTGGTAGGAAATGGCTGTGTTCCAACCGTTGATGTTTACCTGGACTCGGATTACATCGGGGTTTTAACGGAGGACACGAACACCCCGGCGGACGTGCAAGAGGACAACACCATCCACCAGGAGGGAAAGGGCTTTCAAGATTCGCACACACACACCATCACCGGCGCAAATCACAATCACACGGTAAAAGACCCTGTTCTAATTAAGCCCACGGCGGAACGGACGAACCCCTACTACGCGGGAAACGGCTGGAAAGCCATCGACGATGATTTTTTTACCTTGTGCGATATTATTGACGGGTATGCAGACTGGGACGATGTCGGCTTTTCTTTCTTGGAAGTCCCTGATCCGACCGCGTACATCGACGAGGTTAAGCTTTACGTTTGCCACGGGGATGCGGGAGAAACCTACACGGGATCGACTGGTGCGCGTTTGTACATCAACGGAGTTGACAGGGCCAATTTTACTTTTTCAAGTAGCTCAACCCCCGTTACTTCGTACAGCGGCTGGACCGACATCTCCTCTTTGAACATCCAGGTTTCCGCCCTGATGAATTCCACGAGCTACCTTAAGGTTTATGTCGGCGGAACTACTGGGCAGGTTTTGCGCTTAATCGAAGTCTGGATTGAGGTAAGGCTCCGGGCCACGTCGGGCAATACAACCGTGGGGCCGAATGCCACGGCGACCCCGCTCGAGACATCTAGCCTTACCTGGTTTGATGTTACGGCCAAACTCACCGGCGCGACCGAGGAGGAAAAGTGGCAGGACATGAAGAACAAACTGATCAAGGCTTACGAGATGAACTTCCACGCAACGAGTGATTTCGTGTACTTCTTGCGGGCCTTCTTCTGTGTAGAGTTTGTGAACTGGCAATACGAATTTACGAAAACAATTCTCTGTGATTGCACCGGTCCCCAGGCGGCGGGGAACGGAGCCCTGGTCCTTTCCCAAATCGTGACCGACGTATGCAACGTGCCTCTTGCCCGTGTCCATGCCGGGGTCTGGTTGACAGCCATGAGCGCCGCCAGTAGCGGGTACGCCATCGCCCTTACGAAGTTTGAGAACGGGCGGGAGTTGATTGACCGGGTCGCCCAGCAGGTGCGGATCTCCGTGTTTTCAGAAGTGGGATACCTTTACGCAGTCTACAAGCCGTTGATTTCGGAGATGAGTTCTGTCGATTGGGGGTTCACTGACGCCGACTTGATAACCCCGGTCGTTAAGAAACGACTGCCCTACCACGAAGTTTACAATTCGATCCGGGTCAATTACAACAAGAACTACCTGGCCGACGGGGAATGGCGGGGGGTGTACCCGAAGGAGAACACGACTTCCCAGGACCGGTACGGCCACATCGGCGATGCGGAAATAGAAGGGGACGCGATCCCTTCGGAAACCCTCGCGGAAGAACTGGCCGACCAGTTGGACGAGTACAATGGCTGGCTGGTCGATCTTTTGGAGTTCACCGTACACCGAAAATTTATGGACGTAATGCGGACCGACCTGGCGAAGTTGGCTTGCCGGTTCGGGACGTGGGACATCATCGAGGTACTGGAAACTGTCCTTGTCCCCAAGAAAGGGAAGACCCCGACGGGGATCAAAATTAGAGCAATCGAAAGGCGGATTACTTAATGAGCGATGAGGATTTTGAATTTATCGCAGATTCGACCTTCGTCGACAACCTGGTGGCTGGATACAATGCAAAGTATACCGGGAAGGTTGTCACGATGGGGACAACGTCTGTTGCAGACGATGGGACAATTCTCCACGGCCTCCTGGACGTTCCAGACGACGTTTTTCTAACGCCCACGAAGTCGGGCCGAATGATTGGGGTGCCGGACAAGGGAACGACGACATTCGACGTGGCACTAAAAGAAGTCGCCTTCGGAGTGGAAACGATAACCAACGGCGCGGGGACCGTTGCACACGGGATGGACAATACGCCGACCACGGTCATCTTGACTTCGACGGTTGCGGACCGTTCCTGGCGGGTGCACACCATCGGATCGTCGACGTTTTCCATCGCGGCCCTGGTTGCCTCGACGGGCGGCGCGATTACCGGGGATGAAGATTGGCATTGGGTTGCGTATGCGGACTGCGCCGCCGAGGACATTCACTGGATGGCCTTCGGTGACCGGGACGGGGAAAGTGGGCCTTAACGATGGCAACTGCAGAGGCGACTTTTATCCAGGCAGTGTCGGCCCCGTGGGGCGGCGGGAATTATTACGGGAACGAAGATGCAACAATTCTCTCGGCCTTCCCCACGATGAACACAGGGAGCAACACAACCATGCGGGTTGACAGCGCCGGGAGCGGGATGAACCTTTGGATCTGTTTCGATATTTACGGGAAACTTCCGGACACCGCGATAGTTTTAGATGCCCGGTTACAGCTTACGGTTTCATCCGTGGCGACAAACAATGCAGGGAGTTGCGGAATTTACCGGTGCCTAAAGGAGCCGGTTGAAAGCCAGACTACCTGGAACATTTCCAAAACAGGAATCAACTGGAAAACAGCGGGAGCCAAATCTGAGAGCACAACAGAAAACGACAATGACGATGCAACCAAGGCGGACCGGCGGACCGAAGCATTCCCGTCCGTTCCCCCATCGTACACCTGGACATTCAGCGGGTCCAGCGGGTTGACCACGATTATCCCGTTGGGAAATTCCTGGTTTCAGGGACTGGTTCAAGGTTGGATCGATGGGAATGTCGGCAGCAAACGGGGATTGATTTTTGACGGGCGGGATCACATGTCGCCCAAAGCCATCGATTGTACGTTTCACTCGAGCGAGGCATCGTCCTGGGCAAACCGCCCCCGGTTGTATGTAAAGTACCGGGTGCCGTCGACGACCGGATGCGCGAGGGTCGGAACCTGGAACAGAATTATTTACCCGAGGGGGTACAACTAATGAGCGCTCCAATTCGTGTTAAACAAGAGGACACCTGGATCCCTATTATTTTAATCGACGATACGGATTTCAAGTCCGAGGAAACGGGGAAACTGGTCGGGGATTTCACGGTCAAATACTGCGCCTCGGACCAGTCCAGTTTTTCACCGTTGACCCTTTACGATACCGGATCGAATAAGAACTGGGAAGAAGTCGGCCTCGGGGTGTACCGGATCATGTTCACGTCGACGGAAATGGACGAGTTGGGTTTATTCATCGCGCATGTGGACGTGGCCGGCGCCTTGCCGTATTTCATCCTTTTGGAGGTAACCGAGCGGACGACGGAGGAAGACTCGGACAACATCGCCTCGGTGTTGGACGACACCGGGACTGACGGGGTTAAGTTGGCTGCAACGGCTATCGATGAAATCTGGGACGAGTTAACGAGCGGCCACGACGATACAGGCTCCTTTGGTGAGCTTTTTCTGGACAACATCGACGCGGCGATTTCTTCGCGGTCAAGCCATACGGCCGCCGCCGTGGCTACCGCGGTATGGGATGAACTAATCGCAACCGGCCGGGTTACCGATTCATATGGGGAGTGGATTCAAACCATGCTCGATGCAGCCGTGTCGACCCGGTCCAGCCACGATGCCGATGCGGTCTGGTCCGTGTCGACCAGAGCCCTTACCGACAAGGCGGGATTCACAATCTCCGGAACGTTGACAACCCTCGATGCCTTACTTACACAAATGGAAACGACCCATGGCGCGGGGTCGTGGGAGACGGCGACCGGTTTCTCAACACACGATGCAGATGCCGTTTGGGCGGTTGCAACCAGGGCGCTAACGGATAAGGCTGGGTTTACAATTTCCGGGACGATTCAAACCCTGGACGCCTTGAAGACGGACTTTGAAGCGACACACGGAGCCGGGTCTTGGGAAACCGCGACGGGATTCTCGACCCATGATGCGGCGGCGGTTTGGTCGTACGTTTCCAGGAGCCTTACAGACAAAGCCGGTTTTACAATTTCTGGAACAACACAAACCCTCGATGCTTTAAAAACCCTCCTGGACACCGACCACGGCCCAGGGTCCTGGGAAACGGCCACGGGGTTTAGTACTCACTCGGCGGCGGAAGTCGCCACGGCGGTCTGGGACGAGTTGATTGCAACCGGCCGGGTTACAGGTTCCTACGGGGAATGGATCCAAACGATTCTCGATGCGGCGATTTCAACCCGCGCCTCGTCGGCGGAACTGTCAGCCTTGGAGACACACGGGGATGGGGCCTGGGCGACAGCTACGGGGTTTAGTACCCATTCCGAAGCCGACGTGGCGGATGCGGTCTGGGACGAGTTGATTTCCGGACACACGGACACCGGCTCCTTCGGAGAGTTTGTCCAGTCCATCACCGGTTTTTCGACACACACGGCGGCCGACGTTTGGGCTGTGGCGACCCGGACGATAACCGGGGGGTATTTGGAATGGATCCGGGAGCGCTTCCTGCAGCGCCACAGCGACGACCAGGACGCCGCCGGACACATGACCGAGGGCCGGGAGCGGTGGTACGACTCCGAGGCAAACCTGGACGCGGATGACTGGTCTGAGGTTGACCCCTCCTACGTTACCGGATGCATCGCGGAGTACTTTGTGAAAGTCACCTGGTCAGCGGCGACACAGGCCGGGCATTTTGTTAATCAGAAAAGGACGAAGGTATGGGAGGCGTAGGACTTTTTACAAAGGGATGGGCGCATGATCCGCCCTATGGGCCAGTGGCTGGCTCCACGGAATACACCCTTTCAAAGAACCTGGAAATCAAGGCGGCGGAAACTCGCCTGGTCAACATCGTAGTTAACTCGTCCGCCCATCTTTCGGTACAAGAAACCGGGGCCAAAATCAAAATTACACAATCGGGCCAGGTGGAAATCAAGACAACGAGCGACCCGGTGAAAATTTTAGGAAAGGACGAATAACGATGCAGGAACATGAACTAGTTCCCCTGGTGGACTCGAGAGGAAACCGGGTTGAGTTGTTCACGGGGAATACCGTTGACCTGGATTTTCTAGTAACTGATCTTGACGGGAACGAGATTGATCTGTCAACATGGGCTTCGGGCGGTATCCGATGTGTCGCTAAACAGAGCGAGGACGATACCTCGGCGGTGTTTGATAAAGACGCAACCTTCCCCGACGGACACGACGGGGCCAATGGAATCTTTCGGATTTCCCTGACGGCCGACGACCTGGATACAGGGTACAAAAAAATCATTGTGGAGTTTTACAAGAAGAAGGCCGGGCCGACTTACGAAAACATCGGGATCCCCGGCAAGTGGTACACTCGAATCCGGAAAAGCCTTTTATAAAAGTGAACTGTTATTAACCCCCTTGGCATTGTGCCTGTGGTTGGTTTCTTGTTCGGCGCAAAGCTAAGGAGGCGAAAGGATGGAGCCATTGGAATATCTAAGACTGGCCGCAGAGGTTATTGTACTGCTTGGAATGTTGGCGGGGCTGGCAAAGTTTTTTTTCTCGATGCAAAAAGCAATCGACCTTTTAAAGCTCGAAACGAAGGGACATGTTGCAGGGCTCAAGAAGGACATTAAGCGGTTGGAAGAAAACGGGCTCACGACCATCAAGGAAAACCAGTCCAGGTGCATTAACAAAAGAGAAGAAATTGAAAGTAAGCTTTTTGACCTTACGAGATCGGTTTCAGATGAAGTTATCGCAATCAAAGCAAAACTCGAAAACTAAGAAAACGGCCCGAGGTTGATTGTGTGGATCGAGGTTTTGTATTCGGGTATGGGCCTCGCCTCGGGCCGTAGTTTTTTTTAAAAGGAGATACCGATGAAAAGAGCCGTCTTTGTGACTTTGGTATTGTGCCTCTTTGTAGGTGCCTGTGCAAGCACAAAAGAGGAGTTGCTTTTAAAAGGCATCGGCGCGATGGCGAAGGAGGATGCGTACAAAACCCAGGTTTTAATCGGCGGAAAAAACCCGGCCGGGGATTACCAGGAAGGGATTTTACAATTCGCCATCCGGCAAAACCCCGGCAACCCGGACTTGCTCCATTTAAAGAGTAAGGTGGAGGAATCCGCCGCCCGATGTTTGGAAGTCGCCGAGCGGATGGCTGCCCTGGTTAAGGAGTCCCCGAAGTTGTCCCAGGAGCAGAAGGTGTTCATTTTAAATGCGCTCCAGGAGGCAATGAAAATATGGAAGGGAGGTGATTAAAGATGCCCCGAATGCCAGACTTGTCTTTCATGGAAAAGCTGAACCTGGTCCTGGACGACGAAGGGAAGAAGACGGTTGCAGAGTTGAGTGCCCTTAAGTCGACCATGAGCCAGATGGAATTCGACAACTTAATCACCGACCTTAAGGATCTGATTGCCGAGCAGGAGTGGAAACAAGAGGCCGTTGACATCGCCCTGTTGATTTTAAAGGTGGGGTTGATGGTGGCGGTTGCGTAAGGAGTTTGAAAAATGGAAAACGGAATTACAAAACTCCTGGGGTCAAAGAAGGGAGTCGTTTGCCTGTTGGCATGTGTCGCGGCCTTCTTCCTGATTAGGTATGCGGGGTTGACAGAGGCCCAGGTGGGTCTTATACTTTCCCCCGTTGTCCCGTTCCAACTCGCGCAGGGCTGGGCGGACAAAGCCAAAAAGTAGAGCAGTAATCCGGGGGGCCGGAATCCAAATCCATAGAAGGGGCTACGTCTTAGCCGTCCGTACCGCCTTCCTCAAATGTACAGATTCACTCCAACGGCCCCCCTCCCCCTTCCCCTCCTTTCCCCGGTTTCCTTGCCGTATTTGCCCCCCAAAAAAACCGCTTATTTTTTCAAGATTTATCTTGCTACTGCCGACCCCAAGAGCGAACATGCGCTCAGTTAAACAAAACACTAAAACATAGTTTTAAAAGGAGTGAGCGAATGGCCGTGAGGAATGCGAAGTGTGATATTTGTGGAGAGAACATTCCCCTCGCCGTGCCGAGGAGGCATCCGGAGACAGGAGTGGACTGGATTATTTGCGAAGGTTGCTTTAACCCGAAGGGCCATTTTTTTGCAGGGCATTCCGGCCCATGGGGCGACGGGACAGATCCTTCATTCGAAAATGTAGAACGCTATTATGAAGATACAAATTACTAGGGAGGGAACCATGAAAGACGGTTACTTAAAAGAAGCCCTTGCGGTTGTTTTGGTTTGCGCCCTGGCGGGCGCGGTAATTTTCATCGGGTTCCTGTTCAGCGGGAACCTCTAAGAAAGGAGTAGGTTATGACGGCGCAAAAGGCGATTAATGGATTCGCGTTTTTCAAGTTGGGGAAGGGTCCGAAGAGGGGAGGCAAAAAATGAAACGTTCCGAAGCCGACGTTACAATCTACGACATCCGGATCCCGTTCCTGCGCCTGGTGATAATTCTTTTTACCATCGGCCTCGCCGCGATCCCCGCGGGTGTTTTGCTAAGCCTTGTCGTTCTTTTTTGTCACGCCATCCTGGCTGGAATTCTTTTATCTTAGGGGAGGTGTAAAATGATCCGGAGATCAGTAATTTCCCTTCGTCGGTTGTTCCGGACCAGCGGCCTCACGCAACAGGGATTTGCGGACCTGTTCGGGGTGCACCTTTCCACGGTGCGCCGTTGGCTCCACGGCCACGGCCGCCCGTCCTTTTTGGCCTGGTGCCGCATCGACCAAGTCCTGAACGGGGAATGGGTTGCACCCGTAACTAAGCGGGACACGAACCAGGCCGCGTAACAACCCATCTTTCAAGATGGGGATCGGATTTTCCCGGTCCCCATTTTTTTTATTTGACAAACCGGAACCAGTGATTAAAATGCGCCCGTGGTCGTGGTCGGGTCTTGCCATCCCCCTTTCTTCCATAAAGCGACGGCAAATCTGTTAACCAATAGATCAACCCGACCACGCCCCCCCCCCTTTTTTTTTTGTTTTTTTGAGGAGTGAATCATGGAACACGACCAAGCCAATCCCGAAGCCGTACAGGCAACCCCCATGGAACCGGCCCCGGTGCCTGCCACTACGTCGGGGCACATGCCGACACGACTGACCCCGGAAAACCTGGCGGCCGTGGAGGAGAACATTCGGATGTTGCAAGAGTTGAAGTTGATGGCGATTTCCGGAACGAATCCCCAGGACTGGATTTTAATCGCGGACCGCCCCTACCCGCTCGATGCGGCGCGGTCGAAGATGGCCTCGTTGTTCGGGGTGTCCTTCACCGACATCCGATACGAGGCGGACAACTACGAGGACGAGCGCGGCCCGGTCAAGGGGTACATCGTTCTGTTGAAGGCCCACTTCCGGGGAAACGTCATCGAGGAAACCGGCTCCGCTTATTCGTGTGAACAGTTTTTCAACCGGCGGGCGGAATGCGATTGTAAGAAAAACAAGGACTGCCCCAAGTGCCACGGGCGCGGCCGGTACACCAAGCGCCTCCCCCTTTCCGAGATTCCCGTGGGGAACGTCCGGAAGAAGGCGGTCACGAATGCGAAGGGCCGGGCCTTCCGAACCATCCTGGGAATCAATTTCACAAAGGAGGACTTACACATTGGGCTCCAAAAGGGCGGCAAGGATCCTAGTAAGCTTACCGGGTACAGTTTCAAAGCCCCGGCCGGAAAGAAGAAGGCACCGGCGAAGAAGAAACCGGCGGCCCCCTTCGACCAGGCACCCGACGAGTTGACCCCGGAAGAGTACCGCCAGGAAATTCACAACATGGCGATGCAGTTTGCCAACGGGGACGAGTCGCAGGTGCCGGGGATCATCGACTACTTTACTTCGTGGGAGAAGGACGGGAAACAAATGCCTGGCAAAGATAAAGTCCAAGACATCTCCGACAAACAGGCACCGGTCACCTACCGGGAAATGCGGAAGGTTGCCAAGGAGAAAGGATTTATCGAATGAAAACGTATCCGAATTTTGTCCAGCGGTTGTACGATGCGGCGGCCCGGCGGCGGAAGGTGTTCCCCGCGTACACCTGCCGGGCGAGTGAAATTGGCGGGGACTGCATTCGACAAATGGCGTATGGGATTTTGCATCCGGAGTTGGCGGTCCTTCACTCGGTCGACCTTCAACTGATTTTTGACGAAGGCAACCTCCACGAGGAAGACGTGAAAATCAAACTGGCGATGGCCGGGGTGTACATCCACGAACAGCAAAGGGCTCTGTCCTGGAAGACCGACACCTTTCACATCACCGGCCACGTTGATGGGGTGTTCCCCCTCGAGGAAGGAGAGCGGGTCGTCGCGGTGCCGTTGGAAATCAAATCGATGAGCGAACATATCTGGAATTCGATTTTCTTCCGGGGTCCGGCGGTGTACGCCTGGGACGAAGTAAAAGGCGGTTTTCAAACGAAGCCCTGGTTAAGGAAGTACTTCGGACAGATTTCCTGTTACATCAAACAGAAGGACACGGATCGCGGGGTGTTTCTTTGTAAGAACAAAACCACGGGGGCCATCGGCCAGGTTAACGTGGAACGGGACGAGGCCTACCTTGGGCAGTTGGTTTCCGTGGCGGAAGAGTTGACCCGGTACATCCGGCGCGAGGAGTTACCCCCGAAGATTGCCTTCGATCCCGACGTGTGCGGCCGGTGTAGGTTTGCGGATTCATGTGTCCCGGATCAAATCGCCGAGCCGGTTGCGTACACCGCCGAACCGGTCATCGTTGGATGGGCGGAACAACGATGGCAGAATGCCGATGCCCGGAAGTTGTACGAGGAGGCCGACAAAAAACTCAAAGCCTGGGCGAAGGCAAACGACTGGATCAAGTTCCAGGTGCCCGGCTGGTTTTTTGAAAAGAAAAAGCACGGCAAAGGAATCCGCGTAGACATCAAACCCGCCGCCGGGGGTATGGAAACCCTCGAAAAGGCGGAACAAGCCACGAGGTGGAACGATGAAAAAAACAAAGATGATGACAGTGCCGCAAGTTAGGAAACAACTCGGGATTTCCCGGTCGCAGTTTGAGTACCTTTTCACCGTGGGCCTTTTGAAGGACGACTTCCCGCGCCTTGGGTATTACAGGATGGTTTCCAAGGACCGAGTCGCGGAAATCAAGCGGGCCTTGAAACAGGTAAGGAGTTGGACCAGGCGAAAGTAAAGGGAGGGGGTTTTGATTTTAAACTTGGCGGACGTGAAACGACTCGCGGCAAAGAAACTGACGGCGGCCGAAGCCCTGTTGTATTTGTATTTGCGGTGCCTGGAAAACAAAGGCCGGGCCTGGCCCGCCATGGGGACGATGAAGGAGGACTTAATCCTTTCGGAACGGACCCTGCGGCGGTGCCTTTCTTCCCTCGAAAAGAAGGGGGCGATTTCCCAGGCGCCAACTGGTCTAAACAAGGGCAGAATGGTGATTTTAGAAAGCGGCTTTTTCGACCAAAAACGGACAGGGATGTCCGGACAGGGATGTCCGACGGCGGACAGGGATGTCCGGAAAACGGACAGGGCTGTCCGCCCGGCATTACATAATAATGACTTAATTTATCCTAAAGAGAAGAACAGCGGCGCAACGAAATTGGAAACCGTCCCCCCCGTCCCAAAGGAATTGGTCGGTTTGGAACTGTACGAAAAGGACTTAAAAGCTTGCAAACGGCTCCCGGAAATGTTGCCGGTTTGGAAGTCGACTTATCCGGCGGTGAACATCCCGGATTTGATTCGGCGACTTCACGCCTGGGAGATGGCGGTGCCGGTCCAGGAACGGAAGAAGGATCGGATTCGGTTTTTCCACAACCGCATCGCGGCGGAACAGGAACGGGCGGATCGCCGGGGGACTTGGAAACCGCCCTGGGAAAAGAACCAGGACGATTATGAAAAGCGGTTGATTAAAAAGATGGGAGAGTTGGATGGACATACCAGCGCAAAAAAAGCTTGAGCGATTTTTGGTTCTGTACAAAGCCTACTTCGGGCCGTTCCCGAAAATCGACGACGATGGCCTGGACGTTTGGCGGCGGTTCCTCTCGGAGGTGTCCTTCGAGCGGATCGACGAGTTGATGGAAAAGACTGCCAACGAATGGGCCTTCGCAAAGTCGCCCCGGTTGAAAGCCTTCCGGGATTCCTGGTTCCGGATGCGGAAGGCAACTGGACAACGAGAGCGCCGGGGGTGTAACCTTTGCGGGAAGACCGGATGGATGGGATTCCCCGGCGGGAAGAACACGGAAACCGGCGCGGTCTTTCTCGACCGGGAGAGCAAGTACTCTTGGGCCGTCCCGTGTGAATGCGATGCCGGGCAACAAAAGCCCCTTGGGTTTAGCCGGGCGCTTCAGAGGGAGGTGCGGGCGTACCGCATCGAGCGGTACGAAGAGTTGAAGGAATGGAAACAGGCACTTGGGGAAAACGTCCTGGATGGAGCGAAGCAAGTTTTAAGAGACACGAATCTCCTTGCGCAGGGATCCCCGCCGGTCAGGAGGTGGACGCCATGAAAATTGGCATTTGTTTGAACCTAGATTTAGAACCACCCCCTATCAAAAAACGTTGGCTCCGAGTAGGTGGAAAACTTTGTGTCATTTTAAAAATGTGGATTATCCAAGTGGAAGAGGGCCGGGAGTGGTTAAAAAAAAACAGATACAATGAAGTGTGTGATAATTTAAGGACATTAACAATTGGCGTTTCTGAAATATTGTCTGAATACAGTGCTGTTCCTAAATGGACAATAGTTCGATTGTTTGGAGTTAAAAAAACGTGAAACTACTTTCTTTCGACCCCGGAACGGTGAACATGGGATGGGCGGCCTTGGACATTTACATCACCAAGAAAAACCCGACCCGGTACACCTGGGACTACGGGACAATCCAGACCCCGTCCGGATGGAAGATTCAAAGCCGGTTGTGGCGGCTGTACGTTGAGGCCCAGCGCCTGGTCGTCGTGCACGACCCGACGATGATCCTGGTAGAGGAGGTTTACACAAAACCCTCGAAGGGATTTAAGACTGGGGCAACCGTGGCCATGGCAAAGGCCCTGGTGTACCTGTTGGCCGGACAACTTCAAAAGCCGATTGACGTGTTACAATCTTCGACGGTCAAGAAATGGGCGGTCGGTTCCGGCCGGGCCTCGAAGGAACAAGTAGCAAAAGGGATGAAAGATTTGTTGTTGGTTCATCGACAAGGAGAGGATCCCTTTTGGGAGTTGCCGGACCAGGACGGCGCGGATGCCATGGCGGTTTGTTGGGCCTGGTGGAACCGGTACGACGAAGAAAGAAAGGCGGTTGAAAAATGAAAACACGAGCGGCGCTACGGGAACTGCTCAAGCGCGGGTACCAGGTAATCAAAATCAGAGAGAAAACCGGCCTCGCCTCGAAGGGCCAGGGACCGGCGAAGTCTTTCATCGCGGAGATGCGGGACGGTACTTTTTTTGAAATCGGAATTTACTGGCGGGTAAAACAACTCAAGGGCAAGGTGACCCTCCCGCCTCGTTGGAAGAAAAGAAAATGAAAGTTTCAACGTTTCAAGAATACCGGGCGACGTTGACCCCGGACCAGGACAAGGCCGACGAGCGAATCATTGCTCTCGGTTCCGCCTTTAAACAACGGGGCTTGAATTTAGAGCCGGTCGTCGTGAAAGGGCTAATCGCCTGGGGGGAAGAATCCCTCCGGGACCGGGAGGAACTGGAACGGCGGAACCAATTCCAGACGGCTGCAGAAATCGCGGAACGAAGGAAGACGGAACTGTACGACCAGGGCATTCCGTTCAAATCAAAACCGTTGACCGGCAATAAGGAATTGTCTGAAAAGACGTTAAAGGAGGCGGTGGACAAATTCACCGACGCGGTTAAGAAAATAAAGAACCTGGGCTGGTACGACGGCGGGCCGTTGAAGCCCCCGGATCCGGCTCTGTGAGCGCCGCATTTGGCCAGTCCGGGGATTTGCCGGAATAGTTGGGGATGTTACACCCCGGATCGCGCTACGGGGCTGCTAGGGGCCTCAAACGAGAAAGGAGTGAATCGAAAATGTGTTATGTTCATGCAGTTGCCAATCCATTAACTTGGAGAAGTTTTATCGGACGAATCGGGGGGTTGCGGATCGGTTCCCTTCTGGATGTGGGGACCGGGGACGGGGCCTTTCCCCTTTGGGTCCATCGGCGGTTTCCCAATGCGGACCCGCTGATGGGGATCGATGTGGTTTCCCCAAACGGGAATCAGCGGACCGGACGACCGGACGATGTCCGGGTCCACGATGCCACGGACCTACCTTTCAAGTCGAAAGTTTTCGACTGGGTAACCGCCTTCAATCTTTTGGAGGATTTGTTGCCGGACGAAGTCGACCCGGTCCTGAAGGACTTTGAACGGGTCGCCGTGAAAGGGATGGTTCTTCTTGTCGACCCGGAAAAGGTTCAGCCGGACGTTTCTTCTTTCGGCCGTGTCGAAAAAAGCGGCGGGTTTTACATTGTGCGATTTTGAATGCGCGGGAACTGTTTCCGCAAAATCCTATTTTTTTACTGGGAGGTTTTATCATGCAAGAGAAGTTTTATTTGCCGTGGGCGGAAATCGATCCGGACCTTAAACACGGCGGCATCCCCGGCGAGTTGGAGCCCCACTACGTCGGCCCCGACCTGGGGGATAACCCTAAGACCCGCAACCGGGATCTGTATTACATCTTCGGAGTCGCCAGGGATGGCGCGGCGGGCCTTTCGATGCGCCCGGCCGCCGACCTCGAGGGACCGCCGAACCAGAATGCCATGAGCGAAGTTTTGAAGGCCCTCAACTGGTACTTCGAGCGGGTATTGGACCGGACGAAAGTCTGCTCTACTCCGGAGCACGAATGGTGCCATGCGATTCCGCCTTACGAGACGTTCAAGATTCGGCCCATCAAATACCCTCTGCGCAATGAGTTCATGGACAACGTGATCTTCTACTGGATCGGGACGTTGGTCGAAATCGCGGAGTTGAACCGGAACGGGAATCACTCTTACCTGGACCCGTCTTCTTCGCTCCGGATTTTGAGCGCCCTGTTTCACCTGAAAAAAACCATCATCAAAGACTGGTTCGATCAGGAAGTCGCCAACGAAATCTCCCTCGCGGAGCTACAGGAACTGTTTGCCGGTCTGGTACAGCCTGGCCCGGTCATCGTCCCGGCGGGCGAGAGCGCTCCGAAGCCGGAAGGGGAATCCGTAAAGGCGGCGCTAACCGGAGTGGACACCCTGCAATGGTTCCCGGACGAAAGCGACTGGGCCATCTTCGGAAAGAAGCATACCGAGATGTGGAAACCGGAGCGCCTGTTTCAACCGGAAGGGGCGATCCCGGCGACCGAGGATGTCGCAAGCGAGGATACGATCCCGGCAACCAACACCTTGGAACCTGGCTAAAAGTTCTTTGGTAAGAAGGATTCCAACACGGCGGGGGAGGGGCCAGGCTCCCCCGCCATTGGGAAGGGAAAACGATGAGCAAGAAGAAAAACAAAAAGCCACGATTCGAAATCGTAAGGCTCGACAAGTTGACCCCGTTTGAAGACAACCCCCGGAAAAACGATGCGGCCGTGGCGGGG
>Ga0180434_10000931_pt1 | contig 42991 bp, 67 predicted proteins | sample SS_ome_7_FD_132453 | JGI IMG/M metagenome (GOLD analysis project Ga0180434, IMG submission 132453) | Hypersaline lake sediment archaeal communities from the Salton Sea, California, USA - SS_1_D_2 metaG | ecosystem: Environmental > Aquatic > Non-marine Saline and Alkaline > Hypersaline >... | reverse complement strand
AGACCACATGGTATAACTGAGCCAAAGCATCAACAGAACTACTGAAATCAGCAGAACCCGAATCAATAGTCCAGCCCGATTCCAAATCCCAAACAAATGTTGAGGCTTTAAAATCCAATGCGTATATTCCTCGTTTAGCACAATCGCAGGGGTCAATTACCTCTAATGTGTAGCACCCATCGGGTATAGAAAGAGCCTCCCAATCTATTGAGCAAGTAAAGTAACCTTCTGAAATGTCAAAGTAACCGTCAGCCTTTTCAAGTGAATCAACAACAACGCCTGATTCGTCAACTATGTTGACTAGAAAGTCATCATTTACAGATATTAACTGTACGTTTGTTAATGTAGCAACAGAGGACGCATCACCAAAGAAAAGAACCAAGTTTGTGCCCGCAACCGCTTCTATCCAAAACTCATACGAACCACTTTCAGTAATTGTTACCGCGGTGCTTGACCACCCCGCCTGAATTTCACCCTGTCCTATTACAATGTCAAAAGTTAATCGTGCCAAAGTTCCCTGAGACGCTGGAGCTTCTTGATAAAACGACCCACTCAGCCCTTGAACCTTTCTAGCCTCACCATCTTGAATAAACCAATAGTTTGAATTTCGTTCCCAAAAACTACCTACCATCCCTGAGGTTAATAGAAAGTTGCCGTTCTGTATCAAATTGAAATCAGAACCGCAAGGGTTTAACTTCATTTGAAACTGCGTAATGTCTCCGTGCTCAGCTAGAACTTTTATTCCTGAATCTTCTAACCAGCAGTTTTCATCTTGGTCAAATACTATCGGTTGATTTGGTATCGTGTTAGCCATTTTGTCCTAGTAATGTTAATTCTGCATTACCTGTTTTTAGGTTTCTGCTAATGTCCTTTAGCCAACCCAAGGTTGAGCCGCCATTATAATTAAGTCCCATTGCTTGATAAGGCGCTGATTTAATTGTTTTCCAATCGTCAATAGGTATTGGGTAAGTGGTCTGATTTTCTATGTTGTAAACGCTTGCAGCATCATAGGTTTGCCAAACACCACCTAAAGGGTCGTAAACCTTAAATGTAGACCCAGATTCATATTCATAAAGACCATTGTTTAAACTAAAACCAACGTATTCGCCAGCGTTTAAGTAGAAAGTTGCACCGCCCTGATACCTGTAAACTCCACCACCCTCTAAAACACCATTAATAAACACACACCCCCAACCGCCTGAAACAGAATTTGCAATCATTTTACCAAAAAAACCTATTGAGTTCAAAGTACTTCTAACGTCTATTTCAAAGGAATAAACATCGTTTGCGGGTGCTGTGTAAATACCTATTGTATGTTGGTTGTTAAATATAACACCCCCAGCCTGCGGTGTTCCTTCATTGTCTATTATGTATTGATTTGTATACCCTTGTATCGGAAACCACCTAGTAGCCACCTGATAGTTGCTGTTCACGTCATTCCAAGGTAATGGCGTTTCCTGTGTTCCTTGATAGCCTTGTAGAATAGTTACACCACTAAAGCTATTTGGCGAATTTATAAAACAACCATCGTTTCCTTCGCCTAAAAAGGCATAGATTGATTGGGGTATTTGACCTAGCCAACGTAGGGCAACGTTTTTATTTACGAACCTATCATTGTAGTAAAAATCAGTAGGTATTGCTGGCTTTTCTGTTAGCTGAACTTCGTTTGACGAATTACAGTGTATGATTAAAACATCATCATCGTAATTGTCATTACCTGAGCCGCCCATTGAACCTGATGGCAAAACATCCTGTATAATGTTTGTGTCTGTTATTATTGCGTTTAGGTCTAGTTTTAATTCTGTATCGGTGTTACATTGACCGCCTAAATGGTATTCCTCGTTGGCAAAAGAGTTAAACCTTATGTCTTGCAGGTAATCAAAATCACTTGAAACTTTTGCGCTACCGAATGTCACTTTAGCAAATAATGTTTCAGTTGCTAATGCCTGTGATAGGTCGTTTACATTGTCAAAAGAAACTGATGATGTTTGCTGTTTGAAGTAGTTTTTATCTTCTATTCTTATTTGATTTGTTGTTTCTTCATATGCTACCGCTAAGTTTTCAAGCGAGTTCATGTCGTTAAACAAATCTTCAAAGGATATTGTAGGGGAATTGCCATTGCCCGTCCTTACCTCTTCACCCGTCATTAAAACAGAATAAACCTGTGGGTCTGTATTAGTGTTGTAATCGAAGTAATCACTCACAAAACCAAGTTCACCATCGCTAATGAACGTAATGATTGAAGAAAAAGCATCAAATATCCTTATTCCCTCCCTTTCTATTGAGTTGGAATTAGTAGGGTCTAGCAATGTAATTGTCTGTTGAGTTACAGAATAATCAATGTCATTCTTACTTCTCCCAGCAGTTAAATTGCAAAGTATAGACCTGTTGTTTTGAATCCTTGATGTGATATTGTTGTTTTGAATCTCACATATTGCAAACCTTTTACTTGGATTGAATTGTGTGTCTGACACGTTTATTATTCCCTGAAAGTCAATTTCAGCATTTTCAGTATCTAGTATCCTAACATCAATCGACCCGCAAACATTGGTCAAGAATACGTTTCTTATGTAGTCATACTCGTCACCCATAAACGTAATATTTCCATCAACCTCTAATATGTAAGAAGATAACTCTTCCGAATAATAAAGATGTTCAGAAACCTTATCTAAATCAATAGGTTCATTAACTAAAGTGCCGTCTAAATAAGTCTCAAGCAAAGCCTCCTCGTTTACGTGGTTTTAATCTTTTCAATTCTTGCGCTAGGAATATGAAACCGTCCTTGTCACTTGTTCTATGCCTATCTATTGCGCGAAGTAGATTCTTATCGTTAAAGTTGTTTTGCAAGGAATAAGAAGCACCCATATTTTCAAAGCCGCCTTCTAACACTTGGTTGATAGCAGGCGCAATGATGTTTTCCATCTTATACTTTTCCCATTGTCCCGAATTGATAGCTTTAAGAATGTCTGCGTTTTGTTTAGCGTGTTTTGCCGATGTGATAAACTCACCGCCTTCCGCCTCAATCTTAACACCACCCTGTTTGTGTGAGCGACCTCTAATTTCTCCATGTTCGTTTACAAAACCACCTTCGGCAAACTCAGGCAATGGCTGAGATGCAATCGCAGCTATATTAGCCGCAACTGTAGCACCTACAATCGCTGCCAATATTCCCGTCGGGTCTGTTCTAAAAGTGGCTACAACAGCCGCAGCACCGTCAATAGTCGCTTGAAATAAAGCTGCTGATTTTTGATTTTCAGCCTGTTCTCTTAATAGTTGCTTTCTTCTATCTTCAAACTCTTCGCGAGTAATGCTGCCATTCTCTAATGCAGCTTGTAAATCGTTTAATTCGTCTTGGATTAGATTGTTTTGAATTTGAGCTACGCTTCCAACAATGCTTATCAATCCATCAACAGCCGCAAAAGATAACATTTCCCTTATTTGCTCCTGTTCTTCTTGGTCTTTTGTTATCTGTTCTTGTAATGCTCTTTGTGCTGAAACTAAATCTTGCCCTTTTGCTATTAAGCCAGCATTACGCCTATCAGCATCTTCCAAAATGTCATCCGTTAAATCTTCTTGAATAACAAGTGATTTTTTAGCGGCATCAAATTCAGCGTCCGTCATTCTAGCTGCCGTGCCTCTAACTAAATCAAACCTTTCTTCATCGCCAGAACCAACCTCACGAAGTTTGCCTAATAGAATAAGCCTTTGACGTATAGCCTCGTTTATTTCATCTTCTAATTGTCTTACCCGTTCGCGTGTTGTATTTGCATCTGCCTGTTCCGCTTGCAGGTCTTTAATTAATTGGTTGTAGTATGCAAGGTTTTTAATCTGTTCTTTTTCCTTTACATCCAACTCACTATAAAGTTGATTTAGCCTTGAAAGCGTTACATATTCATCTTCGCTTAATTCGTTACTCTCTCTTGAAAGTCTTATTTCTTCTTTCTGAGCATCTGATATTCCCAATAGAAGTATTTTGTAACGTTCTAAAACGCCTATTTCTTCATTCCTTGCTAATGAAAGCTCTGTTATTGCCTTTCCAGCCTCTGCTGCTCTTTGCGTGTAATTATCAAGACCTGTTTCTGAAAGGTTTGTAATCTTTGAAATGTCATCAAGTATCAATGCAAAATCACCGAAATCAATTAGCAATTCACCAATTGTTACTTTTAAGTTCTGCATGGTCGTATCTAACCTTGCCAACTTAATAGCAGTAGTATCAGCAACATCACCCGCTTTTTCAAGTTCACGCGCAATGATAGCACCAGCAGCAGCACCAAAATCACCCGTCTTTTTCATTTCTTCTTGAAGTTCGGTTGCGCTGATTCCTAAGTTGTCTAATACCAACGTAGATTTTCGCCCGATACCGTCAATGATGGAGTTAACCAAATAGTCAACGCTTTCACCCGTTTGAATTGACCGCTTTGTGGCAAACTCAAAGAAAGTTCCTAGCTGTTCTAATGGTACTTTGAAGTTTTGCGCCCGTATTGCTTGACGCATCAATGTAATGTCATCAACCGCGCCCCGTGTTGCCTTGCGTAATTCGTTTAATAGATTAGGTTGATTAAGACGCGCAAACGCTGTTCTGATACCCTCTGCTTGTGCTGCAACTCTTACCGCCTCTTTTCCGAATGAAACCAATTGGTCAACACCAAAAGCCAAACCAATAGCAGCCCCGACCTTTTTGAAGTCAGCAGCCATACCCTTAGACATATCTTTAAACCCGTTCTGAACCTTCTTGCGTTCGTCATCAACCTTGTCAACCCTTGCGGCTAACTTGTTAAGGTCTTTTAACGCCTTATCAACTTTAACGGTGTATTCTGCGACAATCTTATCAGCCATTCCATAGGTTGGATGTTTTAAGGGTTATGAAGCCGCCCTTTTGTCGCGCTCGTTCCGTGCTTTTTCCACACGTTTTACAAAGGTACGCAATTCTAATAAAAAGCGTTTAGCAGATAACGACATCAGATAGTCATACTCTTCCGCATCGCTTGACATTACATCGCGAATGAAGTCATTTAATGCAACAGCGTTCTTGGCTACTCCTTGTCGGAGTTCATCGAAAGAAGTATATCCCTTTCCCTTTTTGCTTCCTTTACCGCGTCTTGAAATCCTTTTAAGATGGTCATCCATCCTTCTTTGGAAATCTTGAACCGTTCTGATAGGTCTTTCACAACGGTCAACCGAAAAAAAAAGCTATCACCGCGTTCGATTGATGTCTTTAGATAATCGCACTTTTCCTGATGGATGGTCATGTTATCACCGTCCATAGTTTCGTCCTCTCTTACAAGGTCTGTGGCAATTAAACTAATAAGAACGTCTAAAGGTATTATCTCGTCTTTTAACGTCTTTAGGCGCGTTAATATAGCCCCAGCCTCAACTACTTTTCCATGCGCTAAAGCCTTGTTGATGTCCTCAACAGCCGCATCAAACATTTCGGGGCTAAGTCTTGCCGTAAGATATTCGTACGCTTGAAGGTTACGGGATAGACGTTTCATGTTGATTCCTAGACCTTCGGGATATTCGTACCACGCCTTACCATCGCTATCAACAAAAGCGAAATTAAGGTCTTTCAAGTCCAACGGCTTAACCCATCGCTGGATAATGTACTCGTCAACCGTTTTCGGGCTTACTTTGGATAAGAATTTGAATAACAGGTCTTTCACTCAACAGCGTTTAACGCATTAACAAAAACTTTGATTCTATCTTCTATGTAATTTCCACCACCCTTGTTGAATCGCTTTCTCATTTCTGCTATTCCTTTAGAATCGTACTGCTCAACTATATCTTTGCCGTTTTTATCAACGGTCAATGTGATAGACGAGCCGAATTGCATTTGAACATTACAGCCGTTCAAATCAATTTTATCAATGTTTGGCTTTAGGTCTTTATTCATTTCACGCTTCGTTAATCTTCTTTGCAACTTCATCAGGACTTAGTGGACTCAACCAAGACCTTTCTTTACCTAAATCAATATAGCACCCATCGCCATCTATATTAGGCTCGATTGTAGTGATTATGTCGTAACGAACCCAAACATCCTTAATGATTTCTTCGGTAATATCCTGTTTTGGTGGTTCAATACCCAATGCTTCATAATCAACATCGGAATTGTCTGGTTTGTAAAAAACAAAAGGTATCTTAATCAAACTCAATTGTCAGTTGTTTAGGTGGGTCGTCTGTAAGTATCTCAGCCCAATCAGGGTTGGCAATTAGAAACTCTTCTGTAAAAGTCATTCAACTATTTTAAAGTAGTCTTTTTGATACCAAACAGAATCTTTGTCGTAAAAGTTAGGAGACTTTACAGAGTTACCAAAATGCATGTGTTCAACATAGCCCTTTTCAGAACCTTCCTTAACATAAAAATTACCGTTAAGAACAAGTGTATCACCCTTCTTTATTTCGGGACTAATGTCTTTTAAAACTATTGCTTTCACTTCTCTATCCATTTAATCAACCCAGCGATAACAAACAGCGAAGGTAACCAAAGATAGAAATCAAACTCTTGCAACCCTCGCAATGATGCAAAGGTAAAGTAGAGTAAAGTACCCATTACAGAAGCCATGCAGTACACGCAAAAGATAATAGGCTTTAGAATTGTCTGCCAAATGCTACCTTCTAATTGGTCGTAATACACTTCTAAGTCCTTTCCTGTGAAGTGATACAACAAAAGGTCAACGCTATTGTGTAGACCCACTATTGCAAATGCTGAAAGTAGTTGTATCATTTTAACTTTGGGTTTCCGCTTTCATCACAAAGAATGCCTTGACAATTAAATCCACCAACACACTCTAATGGGGAGTAAAAAGTTACAGGAAATACCTTTTTATAACACGGGGTTATCGTATAACCTTTTGATTTATTACCCGTAATCTTACCTAAGTAATCGGCTTTTAACAATTCGTTATGCCAATAATAGTAACGTGTCATACCGCCTCAATTACAGATTCCGCAACCGTAACCGAACCGCTATTATAAGCGCGGTCAAACTTAACGGTAATGCAAGTAACGCTTGTCGTTGTATCGGGCAAGTAGAAACTATCCTTGTCATTCATAGCTGACTTTGAAGTGTTTATCCATAGTTCGTAACTGTTGCCTTCCATCTTGTTAGTGAAAGCAATAGACACCTTACCGTCAACACCCGTTGTAACCTCTTCAACTTCTGTTCTACCCGTTGCCGTGTTGCGATACCAAACGAATACGTCAACACCAACGCCTGCAATCCAATCGGCTACATGAATAGCTGTTGAACAATAAAGAACGGGTTTGGTCTTGGTACAAGGGCTGCAAATACTCATAATGCAAAGTTACGAATTAAATACCTTATCAATTAAAGATAAAGAAGTATTCAAAATGTCTGTATGCAGGTCTTTTTGATTTGAAACAATAGTTGAAGTTCTGTGTCTTTGAAATTCAATCGAATACTTCAAATGGTTTTCGTAAACGTAAACCGTAACATCAACCTCAACTCCGTTTAAATCACCATCAAATTTAGGCACTCTGTTTTTACCTCTTAAAATCATACGATTATTGATTTAGTCATTTCCCCCGTCTTAGGGTTAACCCTGTAACCCATCTTTTGAGCCGCTTTAATCAGCTTGTTGAACTCCTTGTGAATACGGTTCTTTTCGTCTGCGTACAACTTAGCGTTATAACGTAGGTTGTCCTCTTGTTCTTTTGTTAGCATTCGTCAAATATAATCATTTTCAGACACGCAACTTTTGACGGAACTTAATCCACTTTTGAACCTTTTCGTGGTTGACCAAGTACCTAACCGCGTCCATGTGGTCGGCTCTTTCGTGTTCGTGTTTCCTGTTACTCTTAGCTATTGAACCCGTACCATCAGCCTCAACAAATCGAAGGTCACGAATAGTGTTCTCACATCGCGGGTCTATCCTAAAGTCAATATCATGCGGCTTACCTTCTGAATGGTACAACACGTAGTTAAGGTCGTTACGGCTATTGATGTGCTTCGGGTTGGGAGATGTTTGTATCTGCCTCGCTGATATACCTAGTTCGCGTCTAATCTGTTCGAAATTACTAGCGTGGTCATTCTGACTAAGTTCCCTTTTGTTGCCGTTGTAATCGCCTGTTATTATGCAATTCCAAGTATGTTCGTAAAACTTGTATTTGATATTCTCAACGGCTTTCTGAATAGAACCGCTTTCAATGGTTTCTTCCATGAAGATATGACAATGCCAACCGTCCTTGTCTTGCCATACATGAGAGTAGATAAACGCGAAAGGCTCTATGTTAAAGTCCATTGAAATAATCAATTCACGTTCGGGTAAGTGGTAGCATGGTTTGATGTGATAGTCTTTAAAGTTGTAAGCAAACTGATTCTTTACCTCTATTGCCTCCCAATCGCCCGCAACGAACCTTTGGTAGTCCGTTGGCATCATATTAGCTTTTAGGCTTTGCAGATAGCTTTCAGGTATAAATGGGTTATCGGTAATCTTTGCTTGAATGTATGCCCAGCGTTCAGGTAACGAACCATCCACCCATCTATCGTAGAACTTAGCCTTTACCCAATTATGCGTAGGGTTACACGTAGCCAATATAACGCTTGGAACATCGCCCGCCTTTAGCCACGTTCCCGAACGTTCAATGAGTTTGTAGAACGTTGCTTCTTGCAGTTCGTTTATTTCTTCTGCCCCTGCACCGTTGATTTCAAGACCTCTAAAGCGGTTCAATTCCTTGTCGGTATCAAACGATTCAGCCATGAAGATAATCTGCGACTGATTTCGAAACGTTACCGTGTACGTATCTCTGTTAAAGTCTTGAACGTATTTGTCAAGCCCTTCGGAAAGTAACGCTGCAAAGGAGACTAAGGTTGTTCGCTTTAACGTTGGTAATGATTCACGAACGATAACCCATCGAGACTTAGGATAAGTGGACGCTAAATAACAGAACGTGGTTAGTAGCCAATATGTTTTGCCGCCTCAAGGTTTGCCCCCGCCTCGTTAGATTTGGGGGCTAATACCGTATAGCACCACCGTACAAGACTACATCTTTCTTGCCCGATGTTGCTAATTCAAAAGCCTCAGTTTGCTTCTTGCTTAACTCCACTATTTAATGTTAAAATGAATGGTTGACCGTCATCAGTTGAAACCTCTGTCCTTTGCTTTGGTAGACCCCAATCATAAGACATTAAAAGTTTAGCGGCTGCAAGTTGGTCTGATTCTTTTTCGGCTGTTCTCATAATGTTTACAACCTTCTCAATTGTTTCCTCTCTATAAGGCGAAAGAATGTCTCTAATGCGCTGTTCTTCTGCCTTTGATTTCCTACCTGCATTTGGTCGTTTTCCTCCTCGTGGCATTGATTGCGTTTTGAATAATCAACTAAAACTTTAGTTACAAAACTAACAATTTAGTTTTAATACAAAGATAACAAAAAAGCCCCAACGTATGTCAGGGCTATCACTTGCTGCACCATTCTATCTTCGCAAGTGTTTGATTATACGGTGTGGTCTAGGGATACCGCGCCCCCGTTTTGCATTAGTAATACGCTTGTATTTCTTTTAAAGTTTCGTAAGAAATTGAGTTAAAAACATACCCCATAACTGAAATCTCAACACCTAAACCAGTATTAACTACTTCTATATCGTTCAAGTTGGTGCAAATGTTTGCTAGGTCATCTGTACCTATTGCTACTCTTAGTTGTTTAGCTGTTAGTTTTGTGTTGATTAAGTTCATCGTTTTGTTGTTTTGTGTTTTGATGAATCAAAGTAAAACAATGATTGTCACATACGCAAATTATTTGCAAATAATCTCGCCACCTTCATTCAGTAGCTTTTCCGCTAACTTCAATTCGTAATCAGTAGCACCTCTAGTAAAGTGTATAACGTCATACTTGTTAGGTATGTACCGAGCGAACTCAATAAAATGCTCAACAAAGATGTGATGATATTGCAAACCTTGACTTTGCCAATACTGATTCTGTTTCGGGTTAGGGTCAACTGCTGTTTTGTTAACCCGTCTTAAATCCTCACGGTGTACGTTTTGAAATGTTGCTGGGTCATAGCCAACTTGTAGATATTCGTTTGATTCTATTTTCATTTTAGTGCTTTTTCGAGTTTAACTTTTGCGACCAATAACGCGCCACTTAAATCTACGCTCTCAACCCTTAGTGCTTTGTAAGCGTATTCAGCCGCTTCCCGTAGTTTATTTTCTTTTGGTCGGTAATAATGCGTTTCGCCTTCTCCCTCAACGGTGCATTCCGCCCCGCACGTAGGGCAGTGGGTAACTGTTCTGATATAAATCCCATCTTCTTCATCCTTACGCATCATTTCGGAAAGAAGTTCCTTTTGAACGGATTTGTTTACTTTTTTTTCAGATTGTTCACTTATAGGTTGATTTCCATTCGGCTCAACGCAGAAACCACAGGTCTGTTTGTTTACAACCTCAATAGGCATATCTCTATACTTTTTTGGAACATCTTTTAACCTTTCTTCATTCTGATGTCTTTTCATTTCATCCCAGCATTGTAAGAAGGCTTGTCTACCAATTTGATTTGTTACGTAATGCTGTGAGTGGATAGGCACTTTAGGAAACAACTCCATAGCCCTAGCTTCTGCTTGCTCTCTTGTTTTCATTTGTTCTTTGGTTTAATTACTTGAAATGTTGCAGTTACCTTAGATACTCCTTCTTGCTCCATCAATTCACGTTGAAGTTTTCTAGACTTAATATCATTGACATCTTTTTCTACTACATTCTTGTAGTGTTTTTCGGTCATTCTGACCCTGACTGTCATCGTTACTTCAATCATCCGTAAGTCTCTTTGAAGTATTGTTCACCTAATTTATCAGGAGTGAAGCCATCGTTATCTAAATTACCACAATTATAAGCCTCCTCAATCTGCTCCCGTGCCGTTTCTAGTAGTTCGGTTGCTTTCTTGTAAACGTATGCAGATAGTTCTTCAACGTCTAAACCTTGTTCCATTCGTTTAACGTCCTCAATCAGCAGTTGCATTGCTGTCTTTTTCATATCACTCCGTTTTTAAATTCAATTTGTAAACTAAACTTGGCTCACCTGTTTTTTCGTTAGGATACCTTTGCAATGCGTCACTAATTATGTTTTCCGTCAAGTCCATCGCGCTCTAAATTTTAAAGGTTTATTACTCGTTTCATTGTTTTGGTATGCGCTCCCCATAGCCGTAACCGTTATATGCAATTAAACATTCGCTGTATATCTTCGCTTGACACATCTTTCCAAAACATCTGCCTAAACATACAATAGTATTTGTTTGTTTTCTCTTGTTTTTCTGTTGGTGTTAAGTTGTTCCACCATATATTAAATTTTTCCATATTTCAAAGTATTAAAAGCGCATAACAAAGGCTAAAATTAATAGCCTTAATACACTTAGTTTATTAATTGATTAGTTCATTACTTAGGCTACTAATCTTAGCCAAACCGTTGTATTGCATTAAAACGTTCGCTTCGCCAATACAACATCGGCTATATGCAATGCTTGGTATCGTTTTTCAATAAAGGCTTTCACCATATTAAACACTCGCAATTCATTAGCACCTGATTCGAAGATATGCTCTATCTCCATCCATAATTGTTTTTCGTCTTGTTCTGTCATCTTATTAAAGTTTTGTTGTTAAAATTCGCACTGCATATAGCCCCGAAACGTTGTAGGCAATTAAACCACTTTTTCAAGTTCATCACCATCTATTAAGTAAGTTTCTAAACCGTTCTTTATTCTTTCCTGTTAGCATGATTCTCTCTTATGCAGTGTAACCTCTGTTCCGTCCTCGTTTATTGTTCATAGCTTTTCGTATTTGTCGTGCTTAGTTGATGCTCCAGCAAAACTTCCGTGGTCATAAAACCATCCAACTCTACACGCTGAAATTCTAACCATCCATTCATCACGAATCCAAACCCGATAAAATCTACCCTCTTCCCACTCAGCAGCAGCTATCTCTTCGGGCGTGGCGTGGCGTACCCATTCAACAGCCCAACTATATTCATGCTCTTCATCTTCAATAGCAAGGTCACCATCAAAGCCACCAACCTTCATGACACTACCAACTAGTAGATCCATTTGCTTATCCCATCCATAATTACGTAAATCAGGATTTATTGGTCTCTCAGGACAAACGAAATAATCCCCAATTTTGAAACTAGAGAACAGTTCGTTTAGGATGTTGTCAACCCGTTGTGAATTGCATATGTAAATGTTCAGCACCCGTTCAACTTCTGCTTTTGTTACTTTCTTTTCCATGTCATTAATTTTAGTGCAATGTATAAAGCGTTTCTCAATTACGCAAATTTTTTATCCGTTGAATTTCATCCTGTGTCAACTTTGTTATCTGTTCTAGTTTATTGCAGTTCGTTTTCGTTGGGTTATTGCATACTTCATTAGATGCCTTTTCTCCCAAGTCAAGCAATTTAAAAAGGGTCGTTGTCGTTTGGCTCATGGTAGTTAGTGTATTGCGGTTTATAGTCATCTCTTGGGTTCTCAAACCTCGTGCACTCCTTATTGAAGTAGAACTCAACATCCTTGCAGCTACCGTTACGGTTCTTCGATATTATCACGTAAGCCTTGTTAGAAAATTCAGGTTGGTCAGGATTGTAATACTCAGGACGGTAAACGAACTCCACAATGTCAGCATCCTGTTCTATTGCACCGCTATCACGTAGGTCTGAAAGCATAGGCTTCTTATCACCTCCGCGTGATTCAACAGCCCTGCTAAGTTGTGAAAGTGCCACTATCGGAACGTCTAATTGTTTCGCAAGCATCTTTAGACCGCGTGAAATTTCGCTAACCTCATTCTCTTTAGACCGACCACCTAAACGATGTTCAATAAGTTGCAGGTAGTCAATGTAAATGGCATCACAATTTCCGCGCATCTTTAGCTTCTTTGCCGTTGTCTTTATGCCACTAAGTGAGTAAACGTCATCAATGATAACGAGGTTATCGCTGCGAAGGTCATCCACCTCCTTCCAATATATCGACCATTGTTCTTGAGACATCGTTCCTTGCCTTATATCTTGCAAAGGTATTCCTGTATGTACTGAAATAAGCCTTTGCATCAATTGCTCTGCACCCATTTCTAACGAAAAGAACACCACCTTTTTCTTGTCCTCGTATGCCATGTATTTAGCCTCACACAATGCTAAAGAAGTCTTACCCATCGCAGGGCGTCCAGCTTTGATTATTAGGTCTGTATTTTGCCGACCACCGTAGATTCTGTCAAGTTCTTTAAAGCCTGTTCTTGCGCCAGTAATACCGTTAAATGTACTTGCCGCGTCTATCTTATCCGTTACCGATTTGATAAGTTCGCTGTTGGTCTTAGGCTTGCTAAGTGTTGTCAGCGTCGCAATCTTTTCCGCTTGCGATAACATGAACTCATTTGTATCTAACGGGTCTTGTTTAGGGTCGGAACTCTTAGCCGATAACTCAACAGCTAACGCACCTTGTAGCCTTGCAAGTTGCTTCTCTTTGAGTATTAAACAATGCTTTAAAAACCCGTTGCCACCGTTGGCAGATTCAATGTAACCAAAGCAATCTACCTCTTTGCCCGTGTCCTTTTTAACTTGGTCTGCAACCGTGAATATGGTAACGTCCTCACCTTTGTCAAATAGGTTGTGTATCGCTTGGAACACGTCACGGTTCGTTGGATTGTAAAAGGTTTCAGAATCAATTACATCAGTAGCCTCAAGGTATAACGTAGGTTCTGCGAGTATGCTACCGATTACTATTTGCTCTGTTGGTAGGTCGTTCATTAGTCTCCGTTGTAGTGTTTAAGATACGGTTGCTCCTTCAATAAACACTTTTTCTTCCAACGCTTATCAATGAATTTAATATATCTAAATTGTCTTAAACTGTGTTTTATGGCTTCGTCTTTTCGTTCAATTAAATGTTTAACGGCTTTATATCTTTTATCTTTTGGTGTTACCGTAAATTGGATTTTATGGTAAACCTCCCCATCAAGCTCGTAAAAGTCGCTAATATGCTCCCCGTAGAAAGAAAAACTTGCCGCTTGGTAAACTATTCCAAAACCACCACATCGCTCATCTGCAAAAGATTGAATCCATTTTATTTTAGGAAACTTTGAGCGAATGTATCTAAGCGAATAGCTTATTGCTTTGCTTTCACTGTTTCGCTCGGCTTTATCATCTAACCACATACGATTAAGTTCTAAGTACTCATCCATTTCAGTACCTTCAACTACGCTTCCGCAACTTGCTGGATTCATAGCGTAACCGTATTGCAATACACCAAGCAACTCGCCATTTATAAAAACGCCTAAGTGAATATAAGTAGCGTTGTAAATCTTGTGCGAATAGTGGTTTTTAATAATTATCTCGTTCGCAAGTTTTCGACCTATCTCCTTAACGTGCCAATCATCAGAACCAAATCCGATAACTTCTTTTGAACCCCAAAGCGTTGTTTGGTTGTCGTAAATTAAATCTTTTCTCATTGTCTGTCTAAATTTAATGTCGGTTTGATTAACCCTTTTGCTTCTCGCCATTTCCTGTAACGTTCATCGCGTTTAGCCCAATTGCGGAAGGTCAAATTAGCACTTCTGTTTTTAGAAAGCAAAGGTTCGTGGTTGTGCATTGCTAAAAGTATCTCAATGATGAAGTCGCTATGGAAGTCATCCTTGAGTTTCGTGCATTGTTCAAACGTTAAAGGCTCTTTCATCTTGTTAACGCGATTAGCGTTAGCGGCAATCCATGTAATAAGTTTATGTTTTTCACTTACACTATCACTTACATTAACACTATCACTTACACTTACAGTAGACGAAATTGAACGGTCGTTAACGGTCGTTGATTTTCGTTTAACGATTTCAGCGTTTCGTTTGCGTACTTCTGCCGAACGTCTGCCAGCTTCTGACCTCTGCTCTTGTTGGCTTTCCCACTTCTTTAAATCTCTTTTTAGCGTGTTCTTTATACCCTCAAAAGCTAATTCAGTAACAAAATCAGATTCAGGGTTCTCATCACTTACATAAGCAAATATGTGCTTAATCAACGAACCAGCCTGTTCGTCTGAAAGTTTGTCGAATATACCGCGTTGGTCGCAGTACAGAATAAATGATTTTTTACCTGTTGCCATTCTAATAAATGATTGTAAGAGGCTACGCTGACAACGTAGAACAAAGTGGGGCGAATGACAACCCGCGACCTTTGTTACTTCCTCTTACAAATGTTATTCGAATCATTGGTCATTCTTATTCAGCCCTTGTCATCGGACACGCAAATATACGGAATTATACTAAATTATTTGCTTGTTTCGATTATTTTGTTAAAAGAGTTGCAGTTGTTTTCTATGCTGTTCCAATCGTTTAACAGCTGCTTCGTAATACTCTGCATCAAGTTCATATCCTGTAAGGTCGAACTTTAGATTGTGGCAAGCTATGGCAATTGATCCTGAGCCTAAGTGCGTGTCGAGTATCTTGTCACCTTCCTTTGCGTAGTTTGTTAGTAGCCATTCGTATAGGCAAATTGGTTTTTGCGTTGGGTGTATTGTTCCTCCCTCTCTGACTAATACGAGCGGGTTTTTAGTGTATTCCCTTAATGCTCTTTGAAATGACGTAAAAGCTAATTCAGCATCTGATGAACTGAAATTTCCCCTATCCTTTCTCCAAACAACCCAACCCATAGAATTAGGTAAATGCTTTGTAAAATAATTTGCACCCCAAATGATTTGATTTTTAGATACTCTAAATAGTTCTTCAAAATACTTGTTTGATGGTATTTTAGTATCCCACCCCTTGAATTTATGTGCCTTTCTACCTCCATGACTTCCACTTGTTTGCTTCGCTCCATCATATCCAATCCCATAAGGCGGGTCTACAATAGCCAAGTCGTAAGCATTATCAGGCATATCTTTCATAGCCTCCATGCAGTCCATGTTGTAAAGTTCAATGTTGCTTCTGTTCATATCGTCATCGCGTAAATCATGCCCAATGTAAGTAGGTTAATTGTAAACCACAAGGGGAAAGCGTATTTACGAAAGCGTAATGTGTTAGCCTTATCCCAACGTCTAACTTGGTATCGTTTCATGCTGCAATTCTTTGGGTTAATTCGTAAGCGTCCATAAACAAATAATCTTTGCTTTCCATCCTTTCTTTAGCGCGTTTTGTAGCTGCCATGATGCTAGTCCTGTCCTTATTTAGCGCCTCGGCTAAAATATAATCAACAAGACCGTAAAAGTAAAATCTATCTTGAACCAAGTAAACAATAACATCGCGCTTTGCAACTAAAGTTTGGTCTCTGTTCAAGTTTGTTTCTTTATCTAGCTTGTAATCTAAAACGTTAGCCCAATATATGATGTCGTTCCAAATCTGTTCATCAACAGTTTCGTTGGGGTCTATTGTTCTGATTAAGTTAACCTGTTTTTTTAGGTTTGCTATTTTGCTTTTGTCAATACCTATGAGGCTTTCGTAATATTCTAGTATTGACATTATTTCTTTTTTATCTTTCTTTGTCATTGCCTGTTGATGTATTCGATTATCTTTTCCATTGTCTCAAGTGACGGGGTTTCACCGCAGAAATAACGGCAAACAGTTGAAGGTGCTAATCCGATTCCTTTAGCTATTTGCGAAGGCTTTAAACCTTTCTTGTTAGCTTCTTCGATAACCTCGTCCAGTTTGGGGATGTTAAGGTGTATCATGTTATTCCATCATTCCAATGTCCGAGATATAGACAACCGCAATTTGGGTTGCTATCATAAGCCCACATCAAATCAAAATTACACGTGTAGTCTTTCTCTAAAAGAATTACATTTTCCCAAATATTTGGTTTTCGCACTGCTTCACCAAACTTCTCCTTGGATATACTTAAGTATTTCACAAACTCAATCGGCTTTTTCTCTTCTTGTTTTACTTCGGGTTGTCCGAAGATGCTTGTCTTTGTCATTTGTTATTGATTTTAATTTACTGATTGCTTTTTGTAGTTCTTTAGATTTCTGTTTTTGTCGTTTAAAGGCTTCATGATATTTTACCTTATCAAATCCAGCAAGACAACCGTCTATTAACCGCTTTTCTTTTTCAAGCGTTTCTATTGAGTAAATCATCACTTAGAACAAAGAACTTGACTTTCCCAATCGAACCCGTAGCTGCTATCAACATCACATTCAAAGCCTAAAGATTCCATTTTCTTAACGAAACCTTTTATGTTTGAAGTTACCTTGATTTTACAAGCTTCTTGCCCTTCAATGTAGTCAAAAAATGACTTTTTAGTTTTGAATGTTTTAACCTTAGAAGCGCCTTCGGTAATAACTCCGTTGATTACTGAAACCTCTGTTTCGATTAGAGTAGTGGTTTTGTTGTATGTTCCCGTTATTGTTGTCATGTCTTTGTTGTTTGTTTGTTTTGATGAATCAAATGTCGCAAACGATTTCGACTTGTGCAAATTTTAAGTCAAAATTTTTTAGGAAATCAACGTTTTAAGTTCAAATTCTATGAACTCCTCACCCTTCTTAACGTCAACTTTCTCAACTTCCAACCTGTAAATGTGTCGGTCATTAAACCCGTACCGCTTCTGCAAACAGTCCACAAATGGTTTCACTGGGTTATCAATATCAGCGTTTTTTGAAGATAGCCCAAAACGAAGAAAGAGCGACAATTTGCCGCCCTTTACTTCAATTGGATTAAGATTTAACAATATTTCCTTTTCGTATTGCTTGTATGCTTTGGTTTTAAACCGCTTGCCTTGAAAACAGGCATTAACACTTAATGGTTTAACACACACCTTTTTCATTAATGTAATTTTCTCTTGCTTCAATGGCTTGTAATTGTGTTTCATACCTACCTATAAATATATTCTTAGAATTTCTATAAAGATATGAAGCCCATTTACCTCTTCTTTTTTCATAGAAAACGCCAGCAACTTTGTTTTTCTTTGAACTTAAATTGTTTTCAAAAGCGTGAATTGAATTTTCAGATAGTGTACACCATTCTAAATTTGCAACACAATCATTTTTCTTGTTACCGTCAATATGATTTACTATGTCTTTGCCATCAATCTTAAATAAAAAATGCTCTGCTACAAGCCTAGATATTTTCTTAACCGAAACACTACCATCTTTACTAAGTGCTATTAATCTATATTCAGAAACACTTGGAGAACGCATAGAGCCTTTGTATTTTGCCGTTCTTCCATTTTTGTATGTAACGATTCTGTCTAAACTCCTTACGTTTCCAAGTGTGCTTATTTGGTAGTAACCCTCATATCCATTTATGTCTTTCCATAATTCATCGGTGTAAGGGTTAAAGTCTTTCCAATCATTATCAGTAACCATATTGTCAAAGTATTTTATGTTTGTATTCATTACGTAAATATACGAATTAATACTTTAAACCCTGCCATACTTGGTTGACTGATAATGGTTTGACTTTGACTATCAAAACGGTAATTAGAACGGTAAATCAGGGTCTGTTATGTCCTCACAAATAATGTGTCCTTTTGGATGTTGCGCCTTCTCCCTAGCAGCTTCAGCGATAACCGCGCTTCCGTTTTCTTCTGAATCAACTTTCCAAGCTGTAAGGTTGCAATAGAATTTACCGTTGTACTCATTGCCTCTAATGTCGTAATGTACGGTTACAATTTGCCCCTCTTGCAAGTTGTCAAGTAGTGCCGTTCTGTCCTTAGTAAACTCAAAAGGAATTGTTTGCGGATAGTCTCCTGTGGTTTTTAACACAAGAACTCTTTTAGTAAATCCGCTTTCAAATGTTTGTGTGTCCAGTACTTTGTGAACTGGTGCTGTTAATGTGTTGCTCATTTTCTTATTTATATTTGTGAATTTACTGATTGTTTTTCTGATTTTAAGTAACTGATGTTTGTTCTAATTGCATCTGCTATCTTGTAACCTGATGACATTATATGCCTTAGTTGATACATCTGCGGATAGATTACATTCGCTTCGTTTACAGCCCTTGCAACGCTGTTACCTTCTTTGACCAATTCAAATACTTTGCTTTCGTACAGGTCGTGAACTTCGCTACGTACCGTTTCCAAAAAGAACAGTATTCCAGTTATCTTTTGCAATAGCATTGACAACTCTTCACCGTCTTGTCTTTTAGAACGATAATAAAGGTTAACGAATGATTGAAGGTCGGCTATCTGTTTGGTTGGGTCTTTCATTTATACGTGGCTCTGATTTCATCCTCTCGCTCAGACCTAGCTTGCAAAGCCTTTTTAACAGCTTCTTGCCGTTTCTTCCATTCTAAATCCTGTTCGTAAAGTGGTCGAAAGTTAGGTTGGTCAATGCGTTTGATTGTCATTTCTTCGCGGATTTCCGAAGGTATTTCCATGAAACGCTCTTCGTCAATCGTTGCGTAGATGTACGTTTCGCGGAGGTCGTTAAATAGGTCTTTGCTCATAGGTCAAAATTGTCGTTAATTTTAGCAATTGTTGGTGGTAATAAAAATGATAGATAATCGTATTTATTCCCATTATGTGCCTGTTACATAACATCTTTAAGTGCTCGAATCTTTTCCTTCAAACTAGCCTCTACTGATTCGCTGATTGAATATTTCACTTTAGCTTGCTCAATAGTTCCTTTACCTTCTGACACGCCTTTTAGTATCGCCATGAATACTTTGTCACCTTCTTTTACTTCGGTCTTTACAGGCGTTGTTATTGGCTTTGGTGTTTGTGCCGTTGGTTTTGTCTGTTGACCGCCAGCATCGGTATCTTTGTCCGTTACCAATCCAAGCATTGCCGAAAGTTGGTAACGCCTCATGTAAGTAATTGCGCTACCTAACACCTGAAAATCATTCATTCCTTTGAGGTTAACGCCCTGTGGAATATCTGCACAACCTTCCAACATTTCACCGCTTTCAACGTGAAAAACAGTCGTACAAAGTTGTGTACCGTTGACCGTTTGTGTAAACCCTAAACCATGCTTTTGCATCAATGGGTTAATAACGTCAAAGATTGCAGGTAGGTCGGCATAAGAATAGCCGTAGCCTTGAGTGTCTTTGTGTATTACAGGTACTTCTTGTTGAAATGCTGCGAGTGCTTTAAATATATTTTTCATCGTTTCCAAGGGTTTTGAATTTGTATGTCTTTACTGTTGTCTAGGCTATCGAAGATACGAATAAAATCTGTGCCTAAAGCGGGTTTAATTGGTTGATAGTCAGCGTATCTACACACCATATTGAACTCTAATTCAGTTACTTCAATCGGTTCAAAATTACTTTCGTTCAGTTCGTTCACCGCCAGTTGTGCTATCGTTCTAGCTAAAGCGGGAATCTTCGGGTCTGTGAACTTGTTTAAAAAGTCTATTGCCTTCATTTGTCAACGCTTCTTTCGTAAATGTAATCAACGTCAATCTCTGTGCAGTAATTCTCTGCCGCCCAATCTTCGCCAACTATTGTAGCAATCTCGTCAAGTGCGTTCTCATTGCCTTGCACCTTTTCCAAGAACTCAATAGGATTTTCAGGACAGTATGCGTCTAATAGAATTAAATCGGGCATTCCGTTCGGTTCGTAATGAACTGTTACCTTCAGCCCTTGCCATGTTATGTCTGTTTCTTTTTCCATGTTGTTTAGTTGTTTTGATTATGACACCAAAATAACGGCATAGTTTTGACTTATGCAAATTTTGACCAAGAAAAAGTGGAAATAATTAACCTTTTGTGTTCAGACTATCGTAAACGACCTTCGATAATTCGGAAGTTGTCAACCTCGTAACTGCCATCGGCAGGGTCGACAGACACGTATGCAAATCCATGATTCCATTTGTTTATCGGCATATACTGTGGGTGCATTTCGCACAAGCAACCCGTTGACCATGTAGTTACAATCTTGCCTTCTAAGTTGTTTTCCGTGTGTTCGCTTGTTTGGTGGTTGTGTCCACAGATAACCGAAGCCTTAGCCCGCATGTAGTACCCTCTAGCTGGGTTAACAGGACTGAAAACAGAACGCCCGAACTCGTGACCGTGTAGAATGTTCAAGTGTCCAGCTTTGATAATTCGTTTGTCCTGTATTAACTCACAACCGTATTGACCGAACTTTAGCAAAGTGTCTAAAGTAAATTCAGACGTTCCAAGTAGTTCAGGTGCTTTGGTTCGCAAGTAAGCCTCATACCTTTCCTCATGGTTTCCAAGTTTAAAGTAGATAGGGCATTGCAACTCACGCTGAATGATTTCCAATAGTTGCCGACACGCTTCTAGTTCTTCGCTGAACTTTCTTTTACGCGGGTCTTTTTCATAACGCGACAACGCATAGCAATCCAGCGTGTCACCGTTCAACACAACCGCGTTAACGTTCTTTTCCTTGCCGTAATTGATGGCAATGGTCAACGCTTCAATGTTGTGATAAGGTACGTGAATATCCGACAAAAGAAGTATTCGAGTTGCGCCTTTTGGTAGTACATACGCATCCCACTCATCTTCATCCGTGTCAGGTAATCCGAACGGGTTACCAATTCCTAATGCTTTAGCGTGTTGTGCTTTTTCTGTTAAAAGGTCAGAGCCTTCACGATGTTTTCTATCTTGGCTACCACGCTGACCCCTATAATACCGTATAATGCTACGGACATTTTCAACGTCTTTAAATACCTTGACGTTCTTCTTGTAAATAAGTTCTGCAAGTGATTTGCTAGGTAGCTCTTTTGTCAATCCATCGTTCAAGTATTCTAGAACGATTTGACCTTTAACTGTTCTGCTCATGGTTTCGGTTTAGTTAGCCTATTGGTGTTCTAGCTTTATGCGCTCCCAATACTTAGGCGCAACGCGGTTGATTTCGCTTTCCATGTACTTATCGTAAATGGCTTTCAGTTCTTCATCATCGCTGTTTGACTGAATGTTTCTATTTACGACTAGAATAGCGTTAACCAATTCTTGAACCGTTTCACTGTCACGGTAAGCATCGTAATCAAATTCGCGTGTAATGTTCATTATGTTAAGTTAGTAGTTTAAGTCAATTCAGATAATGAATAAATTCGTTTAAATCCTACTTGATACCTTCTATTATGAGGAGCATCAAACAAAAAGCAACATATACCAGCATTATTCAATTCGACAAAGTTTTCATATCTATCGTCAACATATATTTCAATACCGCTTTTCATTGCAACATCCACCTTGCTTTCACCGTGTCCAATTGAATAAACAGGCATTGTAGGAAACCCATTCTTGTCTAACCATTCTTCAGTCCATTCTTTAGGTATTGACCTTGACGTTATGTAACAATGAGGCTCAAAGTGTATGTCTTTAGGGTTTGTTTTTACAGGTATTGATAACCACCAATCTTTATCATTAGATAACGCTTTAAACTTTTCCGATATGTTTCTATCAAAGTTCCATGTTTCAGGCACTTCTTGACCATGAAATTTAGTCCAATGACCAACCCAATCGGCTAAAACCTCGTCAATATCAAGACCTATTTTAGCACGTCTAAGGTAGTTGTGTGGTCTGTCGTCACCTTGTGGGTATATCTTGTAATACTCTGTTAAGAATGCTGCATTACACATTATGTGTGCTGTATGCAACAGTCCTGTTTCAGGGTCAAAATCTTCGCCTCTTTCAAATGCAGCTGTATGCCTTTTTAATGAAGCTATTACTTTACTCCACTTCATGCCAAGTTCCCAATTTCTTTCAGCATATTTCTCAGCGCCTTTAGTTAGTACTTTGGCGTATTCATTTTGCGCAAATTGAGGTGTAAGTTCATGCCTTATTTTTCCGTCATTGAATCTCAATCCTTTATCCTCCATTATGTTAAATTAAATGTTAAACAAGAGTAATTTTTAACGTGTTTTACCTTTGAATAATGTTTCGACCGTAACGAACACCTATATAATGCTGCCCGTTAAAACCGTAATCGGCTGCAATATAACTTCTTTTTATTGAAAACTGCAAACCCAACCCGAATAAAGGCGTGTATCTAGTTTGAAAATCGCTTATTAACCCAGCGTTTGCGTGTATGCCAAGTGCAAAATTTGCACGTACCACTTTCGGAGTGTAATCAATGCGAAGATTCTCTGAAATGTTTTGGTAATTATGCCAACGTAAACGAATATCAGCACCTTCAAACGTTGTTGTTGTGTCGTATTTCTGAACTTCGGTTAACCATGCTTCGACTATTTTAACCGTGTCAATTATAAACAACGTATCTAAACGCCTAATTGTTTCGCGTTGATAGATTGTATCGGTAACGGTTATTACTTTCTTAGAAACAAAACGAACGGTATCAGTTCGCCATCTATCAACGTATTCTGTAACGGGTACGGGTTTATTAATGGTTATTACCTCAGTTGTTCCATCAGTTGTTCCATCATTGCATCCTTTCCAAGCTACAAGAACGCCTAAAAGGAAACAGACCAAGTAAGGAAAGTAGGTTTTGAAAAGGTGTGTTTGTAGGTCGGTCATTTTATACCTTATCGGGTACGAATTTAGTTGATTTGCAAGTAATTATACCGCATCGGGTATAACTTTAAATATCTGAATACTCTTTTTTAGCATCGAAGGACGGGCACGCCTTGCTTGAAACGTCTCTGTGACCAATGATTTCAGCGTTCGGATAACGGTCTTTTAAATCTTCAAGCAAACATCTTAGCGTTTCCTTTTGCCCTTCTGTTCGCGTGTCCTTCGGTTTCATGTCAGAATCAACACCGCCAACATAACAAATTCCAATACTGTTTTTGTTAAAACCTCTAGCGTGTGCGCCTGACCTACTTTCGTGCCGTCCTTTTTCTATTGCACCACTTAAAGTTATAATCCAGTGATAACCAATATCTGACCAACCGTTATCTTCAACGTGCCACTTTCTAATGGTATCTACGCTAACATCTCTACCTTCGGGAGTTGCAGTACAGTGAACTATTATTTTGTTGATATTTCGCATTTACCCGTTCGTAAACAATTCTTTGAGCATTCTATAGGTTTCGTAGCACACCAAACTTTATTCGCCATTACATCTTGCATTTACCATCTCTAAGTTCGCTCCTCATTTCGCTGATTGCTTTCGTGTTTTCGCTTATTACCTCCGCGAATTTCTCAACGTGCCTGTTATTGGCATCTTGCCATTCCTTTCGTTCTTCTCGATGAATATCAGTTAGCTTATTAAGGTAATAAACCAACACAGCCAAGAAAATTCCAGCTATTCCGTAGTTCGCAAGTGATTCAAGTATTACATCCATTTTCAATTCTCATTTTACGTTTCCAATTCTATACACCTATCCAATTCTTCTTGCGTTAATCCTTCACCATCGCCAACATCTAAACACCATTGTTCGTTGTACTCAATAGGGTTTGACCACCAACAGATGGTAGGCGGCTGGCATCCACGTTTGAACGCTTCGAACTTGTTGCGTTCGTCTGCCGCTTCTTTATTTTCGAATGGTAGTAGCATCATAATATGCTTGGTGTGAAGTTGTTATTTATGTTCGCTTCAATGTCTGTTCGTTCAGTTCCTAAATACTGTGAGGAGAAGAACAGGGCGCAAATCTTTCCGTAAAAATTAGTTGTCAAGTTATCTGTTCTACCTGCTATTCCAGTAATGTCTACAAAAGGAATCGTGCTGTAAGTTAATTCAGAAACTCCATTCACATAAATAGCATCGTTCAACATGAAGCTCACCAAATTAGGATCTGTGTTATTGACATCAGTAACAGCGACATCACCAATTTTGAAATAACCTATACCATCAACAGAACCTGTTCCACTAAAAAAGAAAGCAACGTTATCACCACCAGCTATTGTGTGTATCAGTCTTTGACCAAGTAAACTATTCTGACCTATTGCTATACATGTACGAGTTGTTATAGTTGTACTTATTGCGTAACGCTGCCACAAATCTTTTTCTGCACATGGTATTCCATTAAGCGTAATCAACGAGCCTAAAGATATTACCTTAGCTTGTGTAGTGGCATTTGAGTTAGTAGCCGTAAGTCCTGCTGTACTTTGGTCTTTCCAAGTTACCAGATACCCATTATCAGAGCCTATCCAATCACCTAAAGTCGTTGTTTCTGCTACGTTCTGACTTGATAGGCTTAGAACGCCATTAGAGTCGAGATTCCAACTATCTTGCGCGTTGTCTGATTCTCTTCTTATTATGGCGACATAATCATTGAAAGCCTCCCGAACCTTGTAAAATGCAAATGCTACATCTATATCTTGCCCGTATGTTTGGTCGAGTAGAAAATCAACGCTTAATGTAATGTCAACCGTGCCGAGAGCAGTTACATCTGGCGAGCCATTATCAACTCCAAGAACGTAAATGGTATATGTTCCAGCGTTCAGTCCGAGTATCTGCCAATCAAAGCTATTTGACGCTTGTTCTGCAATGAAGTACACTTCACTTGTTCCATCGTATGCGAAAAACAAATAGCTATCAGGTGTGTATCCACTTGCCGTTCCTGTTATTGTAATCGTATCGCCTAAACTTGGCGAACTATCGCTCGCGGTTACTTCAATTGAACCACCTCCAGCAGGACAACTTGGAACAATCCATGCAGAACCATTCCAACTTCCAACGGCTAATCCGTCTTGAGTTACATCAATATTCAACGAATCCTCCGCCATTACATCTGCAACAGGTGAACCGTTGATACTTATATCGCTATCATCAATTCGCCAATATTGACCTTGTTTAGATCCGACCAGCGTAGAACCGCTCGACTGCCTCACCTGAATGTTCTCCGTGTCTCCCGATGGAATGTCGGTCATGTCAACACCATTCAATTGAACCGTAGCGTCTGCGCATGGGTTTGATGTAACCTCCCAACTATCCCCATCCCATGAACCACTTGGAACACCGTCAAGGTTAACAGGAATGTCAACAGTTCCACCGCTTGCAGGTGTTGCTACTTCGATACCATTCAATTGCACGGTTGCATCAGCGCAAGAGCAAAGAAAATCAGATACGCAAGTTTGTTGTGCTAGCGTTAATCTACCAACAGTTACAGCCGTATTACCACACCAATCGAACGCTCTGATAATATCACTTTCAACGTCATCACATTCAGTAGGTAGGCAACTGTGCTTTGAAATGATTACAACGTCAACATCAATCGACCCGAAAACCGTTTCGTATTTTGGCTCAAATGTGCCCGTACCGCCTGTTTCGTCCTCCCAAACATCTTTGGCATCTGAATTAGCCGTTACTACATTGATACGAACGCTTTCAGCTTGCAACGTTGTTTTGATAACATCATCATCAATTGCAAACTGTTTAACCATCGTTTGACGTATTCGGTCAAATGAATAAGCGTCATCCTCTGTTAGCTTAGTTCTTGGAACAGCAAAAACTAACTTTAAAGGTACGGTTGTTTCAATGTTGTTTCTTGCACCCGCCTTGTATTTTCGCTCTTCCGTTCTATCAGTGCTTGGTTCATCTCGTAACCTCCAATAAGAAACACCGTTGAACTCATCGAAATTTATAACGTCATAATCACCATTTGAAATGTATTCAACAGGTTGCCTTGTACCCTCTGAATCTTCCTTTAACTCAACCAAACAACGGGTTAAATCAAAGTAGTTAAGTAGGTCTAATTTTAGGTTTAGATATGTAATAAGACTTTTAAGCATTGTCTTTAAATCTGTTTGGTACTGCGCTTTCAGCAACGGGTAAAATAGAGTGTTGGCAATTGTAACCGCCTGCCGTTACGAAGATTGTTTTGCTATCAGTACCCGCCATTTTACCTTCCCAATCAGTAGCCGCCCAACTTTGAACCTCCGCTTTTGAGAAGTATTTACCGTTACGAGCTTTGCAGAATGGTCTAGTTGTGTCCATTGTTCCGCCAACGTATCTGAACCACTTCGCATCCAATTGCTCTGAAACAGCGTTAGTAACAGCCCTATCGCTTAACGCAAATGTGTCCGATACTATTTGCCGTGTGGCGCGTTCTAAACGTCCTACGGTGTCCGCATCTCCTTCTATTAGCAATCTGAACACATCAATTACATCTTTTCGACTTGCGCCCGAAGTTACCGCGTTACTCAATGCTTGACGAACAGGATTGCTTAAGTATTGGTCTGTTGAATTCAACAGGTCTATTACCGCCTCGCGTTTCTTTTGCGCCAATATCTCGTTTGCAATCGCTGGAACTTCAAAATCTGTAAACGCCTCATCAAAGTATTTGTAAGTAATCGCAGCTTGGTCATCAAATTCGCCTAGCAACTCACCAACAACCGTTTCAAATTCGCCCGTTGTAAGTAGGTCTTTCGCTTGTTCTACTATCTGTTCTATTCGTAAAAGGTTCGCTTGATTGACAACAATATTACCGCCCGTGTAGTCAAGTTCATCTAATAGCGCGACTATCCCTGAAAACTTAGCGCGTTGAATTGCAACCATCCTATCTGCAAAAGCATCAGGAATGTTTTCAAGCCTTTCGACCTTTAGGTTTATGATTCGCTCAATTTCCGACATTTAATAACCTTTCTGCTCTTGCTTGGTTAGTGTTAATGCCCGAAGGTGTTTTCTCTTTTGCCTTCGCTTCCAATCGTTCAACTTGCGCCTGTAATTCAAGGTCAAGGAAACCAGCATCTTCATCAATCAAATCATTGACAAAGTTGAAGGCTGAATCATGCAGAACAATCTCCCAATTATTAACCGCCCCTTGTGCTTTTCTTTGGATTATTTCATCGTTATTCAAAGTCAATAGCCTATCTGCCGCCATTATCAACTCGCTAACCCTTGCAGTATCGCTTTCGGTGTAGAAACGATGCGAGATGTACTGATACATCAATGAGTTAATAATGTGTGTAGGTGCGCCTGCTTCTCTTGCAACTCTAATGTCATCCAAAATGTCGGCATCCGTTCTAAAGTCGAATGAAGTAGGATAATTCAGAACAGCACCCTCAAAGTTTTCACCCTCACGAACTTTGCCAATAACATCTAAAAGGAATTGAAAAACGTCAAACGTTTGGTCTGAATCAGGCTGAACAAAAGCATACATTGCTTTCAGGTCAATCATCTTACCAGTTGCCGTTTCATCTGAACCCGTTGCTTTGTCGTTCGTTGTGTAAACGTGCAACATCTGCCTAGCATCGTTCTTGTATTCCTGTGAGGTCTTTTTAGTAAACTCTAAAGTGTGTGTCTCAGGGCTAATGAATCCAATAGGCGTTGGAAAAGAAGTATCGCCTTTGTCTTGTCCTTTTTCGCTCTTAAGCAAATAGGTTTTCATTGGCGAAGTTCTAACCTTCATTCCTGTACCTGAACAGCTTGGACAGTCTACAAAACCTAATTCTGAAGCTATCTTACCATCAACACATGCGCCTCTTTCATCATGAAAATCACACTCATCTCCGACCATCCATCTAAATGGAAAGCAAACATTCGCTATTGAAACGTTCAAATAGTTGTCATACAATAACGACCAATCCAACAAGTCAACCGCGTAGTAAAAGCGCGAAGTGTAGTAGATGCTATTATCCGAAAGTATCGAAGGTACACCACCTAATTTAATGCATGGAAACATTCCAAGTTCGTGACGGAATACTATCGAAAAATTAAAGCTATGGTCAATGAATTTACCTACCTGTTCAATCTTCCAAATGTTCGTGTCATCGTATAAGTAGAACACCCTTCCGACCTTATAAGGCTTTCCATTATACTCTACAACAGTCTTTTCGTGGCTTTCAAACATTGCAGCCTCGTTCCATTCCCAATGCACGACCTGACCGCATTTGAAGTATTTGGGCTGTGGTTCTAATCGTTTGTTATCGGCAACGACCATTTCACCATCAACCTCAATCAGAGTTGGTTCTTTGATGTAGAACGTCATTACTCCGTTAGGGTCGTTTGCTCGAATACTTGGAACAATGTTCTTAACATAGTTTTCTATGCTTCCAAATACATCAATACCGCTATTAACGTACTGATTGTAATCGTCTGCCTCTGCGCTTCCGTTAGGATATTGGATTGACCAGTTGTTATCTTGAAGTCCTCTCGTTGTTATCGAAAGGTAATCCATGAAAACAGGATGCGTAGTGTTTTTGTAGTTGTTTTTAACGTACTCGCTTTCCTCTTCGTTCTGATTCGGGGCGCGTTGTTCAAATAGCTTTTCGGGGTACTTGTCAACTTCTGAGTGCGTAGAAATACGTTCCGACTGCATGACCGCCTTTCGGTAACCATCGTAATAATGCGGAATGTCTTTCGAGTCTTTGGTTTCCCAATACTTCCAACTCCAATTACCTTCACGAGATACCGTATAAAGGTCTTTTGAAGCTTCTAAAACACCGCTAAGAATAGCCTGTATTTCTTCTGCGCTTTTCATTACTTGTACTTCTTTTTACCGCCTTTCTTTTTACCGCAATTACATCCCATGACTATGATTCTAAAATTCGTATTGCTTCTGCGTTATACACTTTGTAAAACTTGTTAACCTCACCTTTGGTAAAATCAAAAACATCTCCGTATTTAGCCTCTATTCCTTCCAGCTTCTTAACGTTGTCAATGCGTTCAATGTACTTATCCTTATTGACCTTTATAGGTTTTGCGTTTCTTGGAATAGTATTACTTGACGCGCTGATGTTAACATTTGCAAACTCACTTTGCAGGTTGTTTGTCATCCGTAAGTTAACCCTATCATCCCTAAAGCCTTGTTGCTTTTTTAAAGTCTTGTAGTTTTTGTAATAACTTGTTTTGGTAGGCTTTCCAGTCTTACCTCTGTTCGTTCCTTTTCGCCTTAGTTGGTTATCAGACACCCATAGTTCGCGCGTTGTGTCGTATGTTCCAATACGTGCCGAGTTTGAATTTAAACCAACGTAAAAGATTCTATTGATTCTATCAGCGTGAACACTTGCAGCCGCCAACTTTAAAGGCACGTTGTCCTTCGCAAGTAGTTTGACCTTCTCACGAATCTTATTAGCGAATTGTGCCTCTGTCAGTTGAGCCATACGTAGAACATCTTAAAACTACCATCTTCATAAAAGATAGTGATAACCTCTTGGTTGCCAACTTTTATGGTAGCGTTGTTACTGATTTTGAGCGTGGTTTACAAGTGAAACAAATACCGTCCATAGGCGTTCTAATATTCTTCAATATCAATTCCATCTGTTTAGTATAGTCGGAATGGTACAAGCCGATGCGCTCTTTCATCTCATCCTTTCTAATTGCAGTCTTGGAGTTGAATCTATCAGAATTGAAGTAAGCATACTCTAAAATAGCCTGAGCCGTTCGATACATGATAGGCATTGCTAACAGGTTACGACTTGCACACAACCAGCTTTCTTGGTCGCAAATCAGACTAAAGTTTATGCTAAGTCCTGCCGTGTCCGTATGACCGTCTATATTCGCCAAAATTGGAGTTGCGCCCGTATCGTATTTGATTGACCTCCCTGTTATCCAATCGTTCAAGTTATACAACCCACCGTTGCAAGTTGTGCAACCTTCACCAATTAATGAAGTAAGATAATTAGAAATAGACGTGCAATCGTAAACGAACGCAATTCTACGCTTGCGCTTTTCAGCGTTGTAAGTCTTATCTACGTAAGTTGTTACAACTTGTCCAGCAACCGAAGTTACCGCTATCGTGTCAAGTGTTTCGCCCGTCATGGTGTCAATTACCAAAACATTCAAAGCACCCGTATAATTCAAATAAGTATCAATCGAAGAAACGTATAAGCTAAGGTAGCTTTCTTGGTTGCATACTCTTAGTTCAACGCCTCTGAATTGTGCTGCTGCCGATTTTTCTGTTTGCGTTTCTGCAATGAATCCAGCACGTTTGTTTTCTAAAATGGTTCTCGGAATGTAGTTATGTTGGAACATTCCGATAAGTTCCTTTTTTATAAGCCTAACCGCAAAGTCAATCTTATCTTCAATCAGTTCACTAGCCGTTCCGTAATCTTCACCCGTGTATTTTTCAACCTCACGAATAGGAATAAGTTCATCCAATAGCAGACCGCTAACACTTGTGCAACCGCCTTTGTAAGATATGATATTATCGAAACAGCTCATTGAGTTAAATAAAGGGGGTTAGCCGAAACCAACCCCCGTTACAATTTACGAATTAACTACGTTGATTTCAGCGAAACCTTTCACACCATCCAAGTGGTCACCTGTCTGATACATATCATCAGGTAGTGCTACCAACTTAGTTGTGGCTGTTACGGTTACTTGAATCACACCGCAATCATGCTTAATGACCAAATCGTAAGGAATACCCAAAGCACCCATAATTTGACCGTAAGACTGATTGGCGTCTTGAGCCTCGAAAAGACCTGACCAACGGTTGTAGTAAAGCACTTGCAATGCTCCGTTAGCTACCGCCCAAGCAGTCGCGTTGTTGCCTTGCGTAGATGCTACTGCTCTATCGTAAATAGAGGCAATACCGTAATCAGCTTGGATTCCTGCAATGTCCAATCCGTAGTCTGTGCAACATCCGTTACGAATAAGCTCTAAGTAGTTGTGTAGTTGGAAACCACCAACCAACGTAGAGTTACCGAAACTTGACGCGCTCAATGCAGATTGAATGCCCTGAAGCGTTGACGGAAATGGTTCGTAAGTGCTTGAAGGAACAAGCGTCTGAACTTCCAAAATATCACCATTCAAAGTCACGAAAGGAACACCTGAAACATCAGTTGACCATCCGCCCAATAGAGCGTTAGCCTGTGAAGCGTTCTTATCGTTAACAGCTACGTCAGTAGCCGCTACCATCTTACCAACTTGATCCATAAACCACATCTCGTTATCTTCACAAGATGATTTCAACTTCTCAACATCAAACTTTTGTTCAAACCCTACGTTTTGAGTAGTGTCGATTTCGTAAGATGCAGAAGTATCACCACGCTCGGATGTTGCAGTACAATAGTCTGAGCTGTTGGTAAATTTCTCACTTTGAAGGATTCGTGGTTGATACGTTAAATCAACTGTTCTGATTTTGGAACGTCCCGGTGCAACACGTTGAGCAAGCTCATTACGGTTGAGTGGAGACATCAAAAATTCAGAGAATGGAATTTTGTCCTGAAAAAAGCGTGCGTTTTCATTTTCAAACACGCTATCTAATCTCTCTTGTATGTTAGGACAAGCTACAAGAGTTGAAGGAGTGTAACTCATTTTATTAGGTTTACTTGATACTTGGACGTATGCAGGCTGTCCTTTTAGCCTCGTAAACCTTTTATAATGGGTAAGGTCACCCCACGAATAACCGCTTTTACAAAGGTAAGAATAATTTAGTTTAAATCTGTTTGCGCTATGTGAATGAAAATTTTTTTATATTTGCATCAGATAATTCAATCATTGTGGAGGCAGTGATTACAAGGATACCATAAGAACCCCTGATATAGCCTCCACTATTGACGGGGTTTTTTTTGGGTATTGTTCTAAGCCAAACAAAATAAAAACAGTAGGGTCCATTAAACGATTAGGTCAACTCAATACCAAGTTAATGAGTGTACCCGCTGTTAAATGATAGAAACGCGCCTTCTCAGACTTGCTACGCGCTATCAGCCAAAACTAATTCCTATGAACTCAACGGAAGCAGAATGTGTTCAGGTAAGTCTAACTCTCTTTAGGGGGTAGGGGGTTAGACTTGCTTGTGCTGACCTTCACAAACCTTGAATCTAACAAAAGCAGAATTAACTATATTAGTAAATAAATAAACAGTAAACATGAAATTGATATTCCTAGATATAGACGGAGTTCTTAACAGTCAATTGTTTTGGCATGAAAAACGTCAAGCCGATAGATGGAAGGAACTTCCTGAAAATGCTCCAGATGGGGCGCATGATATTGACCCCGAAAAGATAGGATTACTAAATAACCTGATTGATGCTACTGGCGCAAAAGTTGTCATATCATCCTCATGGCGAAGTGGTCGGTCGATTGATGATTTGAAAGAATTGTTTGACTGGTTTGGTTTCAAAGGTGAGATAATTGGCAAGACACCTTACTTGTGGTTCAATCACGACCAAGGAGAAGAATGGCGTAACACATCTGTTCCGCGCGGTTGCGAAATCAAAGCATGGCTTGAAAACAACAAAGGAATACTTGGGGAGAAGATGTCAAAACTTCAATATGTGATATTCGATGATGGTTGCGACATGCTTTGGTGGCAAAGAAATAATTTCATTTGGGTTGACCCTTACGCTGGATTAACGCCACACCTGATATACAAGGCACAGCGGCTATTATTGTAGCAACGGAAACAGCTATGCAAAGAAGCACTAAGATGAACTTTCAATTTACCGCCAACCTGTCCGCTTTTTTGTATAGCTGGTGTTGTGTGTGTGCGGTCGCTTTGTGCGTAGGCAAGTAAAATAAAAAGAAGGGTGGAAAAATTAGTAGTATCATTTTCTGGAGGAGAAACATCGGCTTATATGTGCAATTGGCTATTGCTCAATAAATCACATGAATACGATATGAAATTCATCTTTGCCAATACTGGCGAAGAAGCGGAAGAAACACTTGAATTTGTTGACCAATGCGATAAGTATTTTGGACTTAATGTAACGTGGGTGGAATTTGATGTGGTGAACGAAAAACCATCTTTTAAGCAAGTGAATTTTCAAACTGCTTACAGAAGCGATAATCCGATTGAAGTTGCAAATGGTTGGCAAAACCACCCTTTTAGAAAGATGATTGAACGCCAAGGAATACCCAACATGGAAAACATGATTTGCACAAGGGAATTGAAGGAATACCCCATGAACAGATATATGAGTTCAATCGGTTGGAAGCCGAAAGATATTACCTACGCAATTGGTATTCGTGCAGATGAAATTGATAGAGCTGGAAAACATTACTATCCGCTAATTCATGCCGACATAAGCAAACCTTTAATTAACGCATTTTGGTCTAAGATGCCTTTTCGATTAGGAATTAAAACCTATGAGGGAAACTGCAAAACCTGTTGGAAGAAATCATTTAGAAAACTGGCAACTATTAGCGTTGAAACTCCTGATTGGTTTCAAGTATTTAAGCGCATGGAAAGTGAATTTTCAGAGTTTACACCAGCTGGAAGAAAAGACCACAAAACCTATAAAGCACCGCATCACTTTTTTAGAGAGCATAAGACCGTGAATGATGTGTTTGACATTGGAAAAGAAGAAAATTTTGAACGTGCAATTGATGAACGCCACCTTACGAATTATCAAGTTTCAATTTTACATGATGGAACTGAACTTGACGTAACTAATGGATGTGAAGAAAGCTGTGAGGTTTTTTCATAATGGCTGCCTTAGCAGCCAAAGTGCGGTGGGTTTTATTTTATTACACACAACGGTAGGATAAAAAATAGCGCAGCGACCGTAGGTATTTTTTAGGTGATGTTGGCTACAGTAATTTGACATAAGATGAAACTGATTTTTTTAGACATAGACGGGGTTCTGAACCACCAACTATTTTATCAACGGCAATGCGATAAAAGAAAGGAGTTAACCACAGACGCGCCAAATGGAGCGCATGATATTGACCCTGAAAAGGTTGGATTGTTAAACAATTTAATTGATGCAACAGGCGCAAAAGTGGTTATATCTTCATCATGGCGAAACGGTAGAACGGTTGAAGATTTAACTGAACTGTTTGATTGGTTCGGCTTTAAAGGTGAAATAATTGGAAAAACGCCTTACTTATGGTTTGGTCATAATCAGGGCGAAGATTGGCGAAACACCTCAGTTCCTCGTGGTTGTGAAATCAAAGCATGGATTGAAAACAACAAAGGAATACTTAACGAAAAAGTGTCAAACCTTCAATACGTAATATTTGATGATGATAGTGATGTGCTATGGTGGCAGCGCGAAAACTTTATTTGGGTTGACCCTTACGCTGGTTTAACGCCTAATCTCATTTACAAAGCAAAAAGGTTGCTTAAATAAAAAAAGCCCCCACGCATCAAGGGGGCATAACCAAAACAACGAAACCATGAAAACGATGCGTTAATACTGTTTTCATTAAAAACCTTTATTAAAAGTTTTTTTATAAGTCAAATTTGTCGTTGCGTTTAGCAACTAGTTGGGGGTAATGCTAAAATTCTGCACTTTCATCAGACTGCCTTAGCAACCTCGCAAATACTTCTACAAATTTTTCTTGTTTAGATAGTTCATGCTCTCCCATAGCATCTAAAATAATATGTACTTTTTCATGGTAGAATGTGTCTATCGTACTACATTCAGATACTTTTTCGCCTTTGTATTCAGTGCAAATATTTATCTGGTTATCAGTAAAACTACAATCACCAAGCACTCCTTCGTTACTTAATCTCGCATTTTCAAAGCCTACATTTATTGTAGACGCAAAGACTTTGAATTTTTTCGGTATTTTCATTCTAATTAAATTTATCGTTAATAATCCGCACTACACACAACACACGCTATGGTGCATACCCTACGGGATACGCACCATAGCTACATCGTTGTGTGCCATTAAGTATGAAAGTCACCCCAAGATAAATCTTCATACTTTTCAGCATCTATCTCTTCTGTTCGTTTTTGAATAGCATCCTTTACTTCTTTTTCAAAGTTGGTTCTATCAGTATTCATCATTGCCCACCACAAGTAGGTCGCATCATATTCAAAAACTTGCTTTACTGTTTGTCCTTTAAATTTACCAAAGTCTATTTTATCATTCCAATTTTGAATCATAGTTCTAAAATTAACGGCACACAACAATGTATATAGTTAATGCGCCAAGTTAGGTCGGTGCTTTTGTTCTATCTCGCCATTATCCCGCCAAATTGGCGAGTAAGGAAGTTTTGTGGTAGGCGCACTAACCATATACCTACCGTAATTATAAGTCAAACTTAACGTTTTGTTTTGAAACTACAAAATAAAAAACCCCAACACTATATTCGATTCAAGTGGAACTTGAGGTCTAAGTGTCAGGGTTTAGAAACGATTGGTAAGTGCGCCCGACAGGGAACTCCCTATCCGTTATAAGCGTACCAATCACATACTTTGGCGAGCTTCCTATTAAATGTAAATATACAAAAAAGGGGCAAGCTAAAAGCCAACCCCTTCAAAACAACAGAAAAAAAGAAACAAACTACTACTTATGACGTACTACTCTACGACCCGTTGTCCGTGTACCTTCGGGAGTAAAGTTCTTTGGTGCTTCTTGACGCGGTGGTGTAACCTTTGACGCATCGGTTACTTTCAGAATCTTGTTCTTTTCAGCTTCCATTCGGATAGCCGTTACAGGGTCTAAGAACTCACCTGCTTTATTCGGGTCTGGAATACGATGTCCGTCTTTCAAAATAACTGGCTTGTCATCTTCTAGGTCAATCGTGTAATTCTGATTGATGTAAGACTGGAATCCTGTTCGCTCTAGGTCGCTGGCAGTTTCGCTAATAAATGAATTAGCCTTTGACCAAACGTCCTTAACAACCTCGTTCTTTTTGAAGTTTTTTTGGAACGTTACAAACTCCTGTTCTTTTTCTTGCAACGTGCTTTTGGTGTTGTTCAACAAGTTAACCGTGTCCTCATACTTTGTATTCAGTTGGTTAAACTTCTGTTCCCACTCTTGCACCTGTTCTGACGGCTTTTTAGACCCTTCTTTTAGCTTTTCAATCTGTGAGGTATAGAACTCATCCTTTTTAGTTGGAATAACCCTTAGAAGGTCTGCAACAGGTAGCTTGCTTTCCTCTTCGCTTAATTCGATTCCGCTTTCCTTTGCTACACGTTTAATTTCAGTAGCGTATTCACGAGTCTGTTTACCCATTACCGCCTTTGCAACATCTTCATCTTCTGCTGCTCTATCCTTGCGAATGAATGAAGAACTGAATTTGTTTTTAAACGTGTCTAGGTTGTCATCTTCACCTAGTTCAATTCCTAAGTAACCTGCAATGTCTTTAATTTCCATTTTGTTCGATTAATTCAATAAAGTATTCTATTTTTCTTTTACGTCCATCGTATTCGATTTCGCGTTCATCACAGATTGATTTAAGCTGTTCAACGCTTAGTTCTGAAAGTTCGGTTGGTTCGTTTAGAATTTCTTCCAATACCGTTTCTTCAGCGTCCTCTAATTCATCTTCAACAGGCTCGGCAAAGATTGTCCGAAGGTACGGGTAACGCATTATTAACTGAGGTTTAATAGGTTGCCCCATAAACGTTTCCCCATTGACCTTGTTCTTAATCGAAGTGTCTGTAATGATGAACTCGTTTGCTTCCATTGCAAAAATTGCCGATTCACTCAATAGCCAAGATATTAGGACTTTTCTTCTTCGCCCCGTACTTGAAAATACGATTTCTACTTTGTCTGTTAGTGCCATTTTATCCTATCATTTTGTCACGCATAACAAATGCGTTCTTGTACTTGTGATTCATTCCTTTTGGTTTAAATATTTCTTTGAGTAAGTACCTATCGTAAAACTCTTTGAAGTCAACCTTGACCATCGTTGCACCCCTACCATTTCCAAACATTGACAAGATGTAATACTTCTCTTTGACCTCTTGCAAAGGCTTGTGCTTATTCGGAAAAAAGATAGGTTCGTAAGCAAATGAAGGGTTTATTTGTTTACGGGCTATTGCACCGCCTAAAACAAGCTCGTCAGGCAATGACTTACCCCATTTGATAAGTAGCTTAGTTTTGTCAGTGAAAGTCTCTAAATTGAGCTTACAAGCATCTTTAAATAGTGCCGTGTTTTCCTTTGTCCTTTTAGCATAGTGCCAAGAAGATTGAATAGCCCGCCAAACATCAGAATCATTCAATCCGAACTCCTCCCAAATGTCAGCATTAGAAGCCCAAACAGAATAGTTAATAGTGTCGTCAATACCACCTGAACCCCTGACATCTGTTAGAAAGTCCTTATCGCTTGCTTGACAATCTTCGTACCATTGGCGCAATGACTTTAACGCAATTGCATCAACGTCTAAGAATAGGTATTCTCTGAAATACTTTGTGGCAATCTTGTAAACGTTCAACTTAACGTTGCCAGCATCAAACATACCTTTCGGGTGCGTTGTGGCTTCATCAACTTCATGCAGCTTGTCAAAAACCTTTATTTCATCAGGTGTAAGATTCCTTTTGCCTAAGTTCCTATCGTGTATCAATAGAATCTTAGCATCAGGGTCGTAATGCTTAATTGTAAAGGCTAGGTTATAAGCTGCAAAGTAATAACCGTGTTTGCCGAAGGCTGCTAAAACAACATTCATTGCGTCAAATATACGCAAAAACTAATTACTTAGTTACGAAACTAAAGATTTAGTTAAATGTGTTTATAATAAACCAAAAAAGTTTAAGTATTAACAATATCACTATAAAAAAAATAATGTTGTTGCTTACGGTTAATTTAAGAAACACATTCTCTAAAATGGATTTTGATTTAATCCACTTTTCAAACCCATTGTAAATTTTTTTCATTTGTAGTTTATGATTTTTGATTTATCAACTGTTGTTGTGTTTACATTGCTCTACCAGTTCGGTGTATTTTTAAACAACTCACTCAAAGTTGTGTAATTATCGTTTTTATCTTTTATCTTTTGTGCCGCAAATAACACGGCAGAAGGCTTTAGTCTTTTGGTATATTTCTTTTGAATGTCTAAAATGCCTTTTTTAAATCCAGCATCTTGAAACTCTTCGATTTCAGATTTTAGCATTCCTATTTCAACATTCTTCTTTTTCAATTCTTCTTTAACTAAACGCAATTCACGTTCTGTAAATAGAAGTTTCTCGAAATCAGTTAGTCTTTTGTATTTAAATATTTGCTCTGACATTTTACCAATTTAGAGCATCGTCAATTTTGCGGTGAGAATGACCAATAGTACTGAACTTCCCGATGTGTTTCATCAGACTTGGATTGTGAACAAATTGCAAGTAACCCATTCTGTGAATCACTTCGGGTATTGCATGGTCAATTTGCTGATTCTTTTCGTAGCTATCCCTATGTTCAATGATGTAAGGGTGTTTGAGTATCTGCTCCAATACTTCGCGCCTATAAAGATAACCACCGCCCCAAGATGTAGCCCAGCCGCCTTTTATCTCGTGCCATCCTTTACGACCTGTAATTTGCCTTTGAATACCCAATATACCTCTAGGCGTGAAACACGCTAAATAGCCGATGTACGGGTTTTTACGGAACTGTTGGTGTGCTATTGATAACCACCCATCTTTGAAGATAATGTCATCAGGAAACGAACCTATTATTTCAGCGTCCGTTTTTAGCAAATCTTCAAGCGTTCTGTAATAGTGTTTGAAACACCCTACGTTATCTCCAAGCATACGAACTTCAAAGTCTGTTCTATGCGAAAACTCAAGACCATCAGGGTAAACAATACAGTCTTTATGACCGATTGAATGTTGCATCTGGTGGAATGTTTCGACCTTGCGGGGAAACCAACGTATGCCTATTTTAGTTTTCATTCTGTTGTGATAAAAAAACAACTAAATCCCTTCCAAAATAAAAAGAACATGCAAAAATTAATCCTCTCATAAATCCATCAATGCCAAAATTTTGGCATGCAAAAAAAGTAAGTATTGCAAATAAAACAGCTACTATGTATTTCATAACCCAAAGTAAAACAAAAAACCCCGAACCAACAAAGGAACGGGGCTTCTTTTTCTTTTGCTACCTATTAGCTGAATACACCAGCAGGCTCGGCAACTACACGCGGATTTAATTTGTTCTTCCAATTTGCCGTATAAACGTAACGCAATGCTTCGGTGTCAGAACCCGTCATAGTTCCTTTAAAAGCAATGCCAGCAACGTTTGGCGTTATGTATAAACAATAATCTTCTTCGTATAGTTTGATTAGAATTGCACCTATTGACTGACCACTTGCGAAGTCAACCGAATCGTAAGCCACGTGTGAGTACTCGTTAACGTTAGCATCAGTCCACGTTACACTTCTCTCGTAAGTGCTAACTCGTGTCTGACCACCTGCAACGTAACTCGCACCCTCTACCGCAGAACCTTCGGGCAATTCAACCATTATTTCCTTAAAAAGGACAGCCGTTCCAGCCGTAATGAGGTTATTGACCTCTGTACCGTCCGTTGGATCTGTTGGCACGTTTCCACATTGGAAAACAACTACCTCAGCACCTGAACCGTTCAAAAGGTCTCCACAATCATTACGTACCTGTGGGTCTAATGGGTCGCAATTATAGCTTGAACAATTAGCCATGATTGAGTAATTTAGATATTATCTACTCAACTATGCAGGCTTTGAGTAATTAGCCTCGTTTTGCGGTTGCTACAAAGTTACGAAAAAGAAGTTAGTTTTTAGGTTTTGCAGGATTGCCGTAAACAGTAGTGTTATTTTCAACGTCCTTAACTACTGCTGAACCCAAACCAATCAAAGCGTTAGAACCTACTTTGATACGGTTACGAACGGTGCAACCAAGTTTGATTTTAACACCGCTTTCAATAACGCAATGACCGCCAATAATAACGCCTGTGCAGATTTCGCAGTCATTCATAATCTTAGCATCATGCCCAATGTGAGAATGAGCCATGATAATGTTATTGTCTCCAATGTACGTAGTTTTGAAATCGAAAGGACGTTGAATAGTTACGTGTTCTGAAATAACGTTGTTGTTGCCTATTGTAACGTTTCCTTTGAAGTCGCGTTGATTCTTATTTCTAATCTCACCGTTTGAGCCTATTACCGTATAAGCACCAATCCAGTTACCCTTTCCTAGTTTTACGTTAGGGTAAATAATAGCCGTTGGATGGATGTGGTTACCATCTATCTCAATCCAATCTGTGTGGTATAGGTTCATCATGTAAGATTAAATAGTTTCCTTTGAATACGTCAATCGGTTTGTTATGGTACACCCACCACGCTAATAGTTCAGATTGATTTTCGGCTATAAGATTGTTTTCTTTTGCTACTTCTCGCCAATTATCAACCGTTCCGAATAAGCAAACAGAAACACCTCTATATTCCGCACAATCTTCTATCTCTTTTAAGGCAAAACTCATCTTCTAAAATTTGCCCGTCAATATACGAACTATTCCCCCACAATGAGAATGGTGTTAGGTTTGTTTCCGATTTGATGTCAACCGCTAATAAGCCCTTATCCTTTAGCTTAAATACGTATTTAGGTAAATCGGACGTTGCTAACCTTTGCTGCATTGAACTGTCTAAATAGCGTTCACCCTCCCAAACTTTGCCGTTCCAAGATTCAACTAATTTGCGACTAAGTACACGACCAGCACCGCAAGTATTCCCGAAGCGTTTTCTATCTCTGTAACCACCCCAATAACTTGCTTTGCCTGTTTTAAGTTCGTAAAAGTAGAAATCGAGTACACCGATAAAATGATACCCTGAACGAATCAGCCTGATATACTCATCAACTAAATCTTTAGTTAATAGGTCGTCACTACCAACGCATATAAAGTGCGTGTAACCGCGTTTCAGCCCTTCGGTAATGGTAGCGTTCATCTTATCGGCTAAAGGTTGATTAGGACGCTCTAAATAGATGAAACCGAATGATTCTGCAAGCTGTTTAGACTTGTTGCCCTTGCTACCTGCAACGATTACGTCAATGCCTAACTCTTTGTAATGTTGCCCGAATATCTTGAACACTTCGGGTCTTTTCCACATACCCGTTACTATACATGGTTTTATTTTGCCGTTGTATTCAATCGGTTCTTGTTCGGTTGCGCTGACCAAACAACCGCGTTGAACCATCTTGAACAAGTGCGATTCAGTAAGGTTAGCAGGGTCAACTAATGAACCTGCTTTAACTGTATTCCCGTACTTGTCGTGAATGGTACTTAACGCTTTATACATCAATAACTTGATAAAGCACGTGAATTTCAATGTCGGCATCACCGCCTGTTGGGTCACCACTCGGAACAAAAACTTCTAAAGCTGCGTTTGCAATTATTTGCGTGTCAGTTGCCGCAAATGTAGTATCAGCAGTCATAAGCCTTGTTGACGTTACGCTTGCGTTTAAAGCAGTATTACTTACAAATTGAGCTTCCGCAGCTCCGTTACATTGCAACGCTAAAGCTACGTTTGTAGCATAAGCAGCCGAAGGGTTATCTATTTTAACGCTTGCGCTTATCACTTTTATACCTTTGCCAGCACCCAAAGCCGAAACAACTGTTTGAGGCGTTGAATGAAGTGCCAACACTTGCGCACTTGTAACTGTTAATGTAGCTGGTCTTATGTCTCCCAAATAAAGTTCCCTCATTTTTTCAAGTGTCGCTTGTTTAATCGTGCCTTGCGGATTTGCTATCAAAAACGTAGTTGCATCTGCGTAATCATCTACCGATGCCGCTGGGTATTGGGTAAATCTTTGTCTTGGTAATGTCATTTTTTTGTTTTTATCCTGTTAAACTTGTATCTTCTGAATCCACGATTACTGTGCCGTTATTGTCTGTTATAGAAGTGCCTTCGGGTACACATCCGACCGAAGCACTTGACAATCTTCTGTTTTCAATTAGTTGAATTTTTTCGCTGACTATAAGTGTTACACCGCCAACATCATCGTTATCAGCCCAACTTATTGACGGGTATTCATCCTCTTCGACAACATACTCCGTGTCATCAATGTAAAAGTGGTCAGCCATGCCCCACAGATGCGCGAAGTCGTGCATAAATTCTAAACCGTCAAAACCTAACTCACGCGCCTTTCTTGACCTTCCGTAGTACGTGTATTTGCGACCTACTGAGTTTTCATACGCTAGACGCTCCATCGGATAACTAGAACGGTTTAAACTTGCTGGTATGCGCATTAACGGGCGAAATCCCGTGTTTTCAAAACCGAACCCGAAAGCGTCCGAATCGTTACACATTGCCAATGCTAATGTCGTGCAATTGAAAGACTCCGATACTTTTATTGTGTTACTAATGTAAGTTGGCTCAGGGTCAACCGCTACAATTGAAAAATCAGTTACCGAAAAAGATGAAGCACCTGATGCTGTTGCGCTTAAAACTAAGTCATCCCCAGCCGCGTCAATAGTGTCCGTGTAAGTGCCGTCAATTCCCCTTACTGTACCACCATTTAACCCTAGAAAAACCTTGAACTGTTCGCCAACAGACATGCCTGAAAGCGTGTAAGTTACCTCATACCTTTGGTTTGTACAGACCACATGGTATAACTGAGCCAAAGCATCAACAGAACTACTGAAATCAGCAGAACCCGAATCAATAGTCCAGCCCGATTCCAAATCCCAAACAAATGTTGAGGCTTTAAAATCCAATGCGT